>JAEEGI010030814.1_pt1 | contig 10066 bp, 6 predicted proteins | sample 8958751 | NCBI WGS metagenome assembly JAEEGI01 (sample SAMN16246545, study PRJNA631951) | gut metagenome | biome: gut microbiome; feature: rumen; material: KS-attached | host: Bos | place: Iran: Karaj | collected 2018-10 | reverse complement strand
TCGCTTAACGCGTTGTTCCTCAGTTCTTGATCGCAGCCTGGGCAGCAGCCAGACGGGCGATGGGCACGCGGAACGGGGAGCAGGAGACGTAGTCGAGGCCGATCTCGTGGCAGAATTCCACGCTGGTCGGGTCGCCGCCGTGCTCGCCGCAGATGCCGCAGTGCATCGTCGGGCGGACAGCCTTGCCGAGTTCGACAGCCATCTTCATCAGCTTGCCGACGCCGACCTGGTCGAGCTTCGCGAACGGATCGTTTTCGAAGATCTTGGCGTTGTAGTAAGCGTCAAGGAACTTGCCCGCGTCGTCGCGGCTGAAGCCGTAGGTCATCTGGGTCAGGTCGTTGGTGCCGAAGCAGAAGAACTCCGCGTCCTTCGCAATCTCGTCGGCGGTCAGGGCCGCGCGCGGGATTTCGATCATGGTGCCGACTTCATACTTGAGGTCGCTGCCGGCGGCGGCGATCTCGGCGTCGGCGGTCTCCACCACGAACTTCTTGACATACTTGAGTTCCTTGGTGTCGCCCACCAGCGGGATCATGATTTCGGGCACGATATCCCAGTCGGGATGCGCCTTCTTGACGTTGATCGCAGCGCGGATGACGGCAGCGGTCTGCATCTTGGCGATTTCCGGATAGGTGACAGCCAGACGGCAGCCGCGGTGACCCATCATCGGGTTGAACTCGTGCAGACCCTGGATGATACCCTTGATGGTCTCCACGCTCTTGCCCTGGGCAGCGGCAAGCGCTTCGATGTCGGCTTCTTCGGTCGGCACGAACTCGTGCAGCGGGGGATCCAGGAAGCGGATCGTGACCGGGCAGCCTTCCAGCGCTTCATACAGGGCTTCAAAGTCGGCCTGCTGCATCGGCAGGATCTTGGCAAGGGCGGCTTCGCGCTCTTCCACGGTGTCGGAGCAGATCATTTCGCGGAACGCGGCGATGCGGTCCGGATCAAAGAACATGTGCTCGGTACGGCAAAGGCCGATGCCTTCTGCGCCGAGCTCGCGGGCCTTCTTCGCGTCGGCCGGGGTGTCGGCGTTGGTGCGGACCTTGAGCTTTCTGTACTTGTCGGCCCAACCCATGACGCGGCCGAATTCGCCGGCGATCTGGGCGTCCACGGTCGGGATCGCGCCGTCGTAGATGTTGCCGGTGGAGCCGTCGATGGAGATGACGTCGCCTTCGCGGAAGGTCTTGCCGCCGAGGGTGAACTTCTTGTTCTCTTCATCCATCACGATGTCGGAGCAGCCGGAAACGCAGCAGGTACCCATGCCGCGGGCCACAACGGCCGCGTGGGAGGTCATGCCGCCGCGGACGGTCAGGATGCCCTGCGAGGCCTTCATGCCGGTGATGTCTTCGGGAGAGGTTTCCAGACGGACCAGGATGACCTTTTTGCCGTCGTTGTGCCATTTTTCGGCGTCGTCGGCGGTGAAGACGATCTGGCCGCAGGCAGCGCCCGGAGAAGCGCCGAGACCCTTGCCCATCGGCGCGGCAGCCTTGAGGGCCTTCGCGTCGAACTGCGGGTGCAGCAGCGTGTCGAGGTTACGCGGGTCGATCATCAGAACGGCTTCCTGCTCGGTGCGCATGCCTTCGTCCACAAGGTCGCAGGCGATCTTGAGCGCAGCCTTCGCGGTACGCTTGCCGTTTCTGGTCTGGAGCATGAACAGTTCGCCGTGTTCCACGGTGAATTCCATGTCCTGCATGTCTCTGTAGTGGTTTTCGAGGATGGCGCAGACTTCCTTGAACTGCTTGAATGCCTTCGGGAACTTCTGTTCCATTTCGGAAATGTGCATCGGGGTACGCACGCCGGCGACCACGTCTTCGCCCTGCGCGTTGGTGAGGAATTCACCGAACAGGCCCTTGTTGCCGGTGGCGGGGTCGCGGGTGAACGCAACGCCGGTGCCGCAGTCGTCGCCCATGTTGCCGAACGCCATGGCCTGCACGTTGACGGCGGTGCCCCAGGAATAGGGGATATCGTTGTCACGGCGATAGACGTTTGCGCGCGGGTTGTCCCAGGAACGGAACACGGCCTTGATGGCCTCGAAGAGCTGCTCCTTCGGATCGTCGGGGAAGTCCTTGCCGAGCTGCTTCTTGTATTCGGCCTTGAACTGGCCGGCGAGCGCTTTGAGATCGTCCGCGTTGAGCTCGACGTCCTGCTTCACGCCCTTTTCTTCCTTCATCTTGTCGATGAGCTGTTCAAAGTACTTCTTGCCCACTTCCATCACGACGTCGGAGAACATCTGGATGAAACGGCGGTAGCAGTCCCACGCCCAGCGGGGATTGTTGGACTTTTCGGCAATGACGTTGACCACGCGCTCGTTGAGGCCGAGGTTGAGGATCGTGTCCATCATACCGGGCATGGAGGCGCGGGCGCCGGAACGCACGGAGACCAGCAGCGGGTTCTCTTCGTCGCCGAACTTTTTGCCGGTGATTTCTTCCAGCTTCGGGATCGTCGCCATGATTTCGGCCTGGATGTCGTCGTTGATGCGGCGGCCGTCTTCATAGTACTGGGTGCAGGCTTCGGTGGTGATGGTGAAGCCCTGGGGCACGGGGAGACCGAGGTTGGTCATTTCGGCAAGGTTTGCGCCTTTGCCGCCGAGCAGCTCTCTCATGTCAGCGTTGCCCTCTTTGAACAAATAAACAAATTTTTTGCCCATCGGAATCATTCCTCCAAAAAAATATTTGCAAATTGAATCTGCAAGCGCGAAAACCGCATTTGCATTCATTTGATTTTAACAAATTTGGCTGTTTTTGTCTATTGTTTTTTTTAATATAGATTGTCTGAATATCGTCTTTTTTTTGTAAGTTTTCACAGAACCCTTTTCGGGGCCGAAAAAATCGTCGGTTTTTTGCGATTAATTTTGCGTTTTGGCTGGAAATTTGAGCGCGGGTGTGCTATGATAAAGTGTATATTTCTACACCTCAATCTTTTAGGTTATTTAAAACAAGTTTATTATAATATCAGCATGACGCTCTGCGTCGGAAATCATACATTTTTCCGGAGGTTATCGTTATGAAACGAATGATTGCGCTGAGTCTTTGTCTGGCTTCGCTTCTGCTGCTTGCCGCCTGCGGCAAGGGCGACGGCGGGCCGACAAGCGAAGCTTTTGTGGAAGCGGCCGTCACCAACCCCGCGTTTACGCAGCCGGGCACGATCCCCTATCCCAAGGGCAGCGTCACGATCAAGGTGCCGCTCGCGTTCCTGAAAAACGACCAGACGAAGAATCTGGCCGCCTGGGCCGAATCGCGCGGGTTCTATTCCGCCGAAATCGACAAGGATAAGGGTGTTGCCGTGCTGGTGATGAGCGACCTTTCGCACCGCCTGCTGCTGACGAACGTCGGCATGGACGTCATTGAAACGCTCTACGGGCTGCTGGACGACAAGACCTTCCCCTATTTCAAGGGCATTGAAACCTACGACAGCGCCGGCTTTTCCGAAGTGGTCATTCTGGTGGACGGCAACGCCTACATGATGGACCCCAACGCCGACGTGCTGCCGCAGACGCTGGCGCAGACCTGCATGATCTATCAGGGCTACACCACCGAAAAGAAGTACAAATGCCGCGTGCTGGTCAAGGACGAGGCAACCGGCGGCGCGGTGAAGGACGAGACCTACACCAACACGAGCAAGGATTTCAAAGAGTAACAAAGAAGCGTTCCGCACAAGGAGCTTCCGACCGATAAGAATCCCTTTTTAAAACGCGACAAAGGAGTGTCCGACATTGAGCTTTATCGAATTTGATTCCGTATACAAGCGCTATACCGCAGGCGAGATCGTGATCCCCGCCGTGGACGGCGTCAGCTTCCAGATTGAAGAGGGCGAATTCTGCCTGATCGTCGGCGCAAGCGGCGCCGGCAAATCCACCGTGCTGAACATGCTCGGCGGCATGGACAGCTGCGACGACGGCAAAATCCGCGTGGCCGGCCGGCTGATCAACAACCTGTCGAAGAACGAGCTGATCGACTACCGCCGCTACGACGTGGGCTTCGTGTTCCAGTTCTATAACCTCGTGCCGAACCTCACGGCGCTGGAAAACGTGGAGCTGGCCAGCCAGATCAGCAAGAAGGCGCTCAATCCGCGCAAGGTGCTGGAAAAGGTCGGCCTGCGCGAACGCATGGACAACTTCCCCTCGCAGCTTTCCGGCGGCGAACAGCAGCGCGTTTCCATTGCGCGCGCGCTGGCCAAGAACCCGAAGCTGCTGCTTTGCGACGAGCCGACCGGCGCGCTCGATTACCGCACCGGCAAGCAGATCCTGCGGCTGCTGCAGCGCACCTGCCGCGAAACGGGAACCACCGTCGTCGTGATCACGCACAACCAGGCGCTCGCCGGTATGGCGGACCGCATCATCACCATGCGCTCCGGCCGCGTGATCCAGATCGCAGTCAACGATCATCCGGTTTCTGTCGATATGCTCGAGTGGTAAGGAGAACGTCATGAACAAAGCGCTAATGAAAGATACGCTGCGCACGATCGACCGCACGAAATCGCGCTTTATCTCTTTGGTGGCCATCGTGGCGCTCGGCGTCAGCTTCTTTGCCGGCATCCACGCCACGGCCCCGGATATGCTCGATACGGTGCGCCAGTATTATCTGGACACCAACGCGATGGATCTGCAGATCATTTCCACCGCCGGTCTGACCGACGACGACGTGCGCGTCATTGCCGGCATTCAGGGTGTGGAACAGGTCAGCGGCGAAAAATTTGTGGACGGCGTGCTGCGCGTCAACGGCGAAAAGGTCAGCGAGCTGGACGGCTCGGAGCTGACCGTGCGCGCCTATGGGCTGGACGTTGAAAAAGCGGCCAACGCAGAAGCCGGCGCGGACGACCGCACCTTCCTGAACCGCCCGCAGCTTTTGAAGGGCGCCTGGCCCACCCAGGCGAACCAGTGTCTGGTGGACGCCAGCAACCTTTCCACGCCCGAGGAGTTCCAGATCGGCGCCGTCGTGTCGATCGAGGGCGCGGGCACGGACATCGACGGCACCCTGCACAACAAGGAGTTTGCCATCACCGGCATCATCCGTACGCCCCTGTATATCAACTTTGAACGCGGCAACACCCAGATCGGCACCGGCAAGCTGGGCACCTTCATCTATATTCCGCAGGAAAACTTCAAGAACGACTATTACAGCAGCCTTTCCATCAAGCTGCAGGGCACCGACACGCTGGACCCGTATTCCGAGGAATACGAAGCCTACATCGCCCCTTACGTGCAATACATCACCTCCATTTCGCAGGACTGCCTGGCGCCGCGCGTGACCAAACTGCGCGCGCAATATACGTCTGAGGTGGAAAAGGGCGACCGCGATTACGCCGAAGCCAAGCAGCAGACCGACGCAAAGATTCAGGAAGCCGAAAAGCAGGTTGCCACCGTGCTGGATATGGCGGAAAACGGCGACGCCAAGCTGGCGGAGTTCAAGCGTCAGTATAACGAAAAAGCCGCCGAGGCCAACCAGAAGATCGGCCAGAGCAAGCTGGAGCATTCCACCCAGTACGCCGCCTATGAGCAAAAGCGCGCGGAATACAACGCCGCCAAGGCTCAGGTCGACCAATACGCCAACGCCGAAACCGAACTCAAAACCGCCCAGACGGAATACAACGTGGCCAACACACAGGTCACCACGCTGATGACCACGGTCAACTATCTGGAAAACCTGATCGGCACCACCCGCGGCGCGATTTCAAACCTTGATTCCACCCAACGCACGCAGGTCAGCGACATCATCAACCGCTTTGAACAGTCGGGGCTTGTCGGCGTTGAGGTAGATAATATCATCAGCTCCATCAACTCCCTGACCGCCGTGGGCACGGCGGAAGAGATGGCGGCCTATCTGGAGCCGCAGCTGCAGACGCTGGAGCTGCAGCTGGCCAACACCCGCCGCGAGCTGACCGACACCAAGGCCGTGCTGGCCGCCAAAAAGGTGGAGCTGGACAACGCCAAGGTGATGGTGGAGCAGCTCAAGGGCACCCGCGAGCAGCTTGCCGCGGCGGAAGAACAACTGAACGCCGCCGAAAAGCAACTGACCGGCGCAAACTACGATATTCAGTTCGGCGAACTGGAAGTGCTTTCTCAGCTGACCGACGCCAAGAACCAGATCACCAACTACGAAACGAACCTGCAGATTGCAAAATCAAAGGCCCCCACCATCAAGGAGGAGTTCGCCAAGCAGAAGGCCGACGCCTACGCGAAGCTGCAGGCCGCCAAGGACAAGCTGGACGCGGCCAAGTCGTTCCTGTTGGGTCTCGACACGGCCAAATGGTACGTCAACGACCGCAACGAGGCGCTCAAGGGCTTTGAAGAATACGGCAACACCGCCCGCCGCACCGCCGCGCTGGCCATCATCTTCCCGTGGTTCTTCTTCATCGTGTCCACGCTCGTTTCGCTGAACACCATGACCCGTATGGTGGAGGACGAACGCACCCTGCTCGGCACGCTCAAGGCGCTCGGCTTCTACAACAAGGAGATCGTGTTCAAATACATCTTCTATGCCGCCACCGCCAGCGTGATCGGCGGCGTGGCCGGGTCGCTTCTGGGCTTCGCCATGTTCCCCTACGCGATCACGACGGCCTACGGCATCATGTTCGACGTGCCGCCGCTGATGATCAAATACCGCCTGTCCTATGCGATCCCGGGCCTTCTGATCTCGATTCTGACCACGGTGTTCGCCGCCTACGGCGCCAGCTACAAGAGCCTGGTTGCGCCTTCCGCCTCTCTGATGCGCCCGAAGGCGCCCAAGGGCGGCAAGCGCGTGCTGCTGGAAAAATTCCCCAAACTGTGGGGCTCGCTGAGCTTCACCTGGAAGGTCACCTGGCGCAACGTGTTCCGCAACAAGAAGCGCTTCATCATGGCCGTGATCGGCGTGTTCGGCTGCACGGCGCTGCTGGTCGGCGGCTTTGGCCTCGACAAGAGCATCAACACGAGTCTGGAGGAGCAGTTCACCAGCGACGACCCGATCCTGCGCTATGATATGCAGATCGTGACCAACGGCTCCTATGACACCACCGTCATGGACTGCGACGCGCTGGACTTCGTGCGCGGACGGCCGGAGATCCGGAACGCAAACCTGACCTACATGAAGGTGTTCGACACCACCGCCGCAGGCAGCGACAAGAAGATGGAGACCTATCTCATGGTGCCCGAGGACGCCGAGGCGCTGCCCAACTATATCGACATCCGCAACGAAAAGACCGGCGAGGCGATCCCGCTGCCGCAGCACGGCTGCGTGATTACCAACAAGCTGGCGCGCAAGCTGAGCCTTTCGGTCGGCGACACCATTCAGGTCAATCTGGACGACGACACGCAGATTGCCGTGCCGGTGGCCGGCATCGCCGAAAACTATCTGTTCCACTATCTGTATCTGTCCAAGGAGGTCTATACCGCCCTGTTCGGACAGAACCCGCAGTACAACTACATCACCGCGAACCTGGCCTACGACCTGACGCCCGAGCAGAAGGACGAGCTGGCCAAAACGATGATGGCGGAATATTCGATCAGCGCCCTCGCCTATCAGGAGGATATTCAGAACACCGTGAAGAACGTGTTCGATTCCCTGGGCTACATCGTGATCGTGCTGGTCGTTTCGGCCGGTCTGCTGTCGCTGATCGTGCTGTATAACCTGTCCAGCATCAACATCCACGAACGGATCAAGGAGATCGCCACGATCAAGGTGCTCGGCTTCAACGACAAGGAGGTCGCGTCCTACATCTTCCGCGAAAACATCCTGCTCGGCCTGATCGGCACCATCCTGGGTCTGCTGGGCGGCATCGGTCTGCACCGCATCGTCATCCTCGTGGGCGAAGTCGATCTGATCCGCTTCGGCCGCGACGCCGGCGTCATGGCCTTCGTCTGGGCCACGCTGCTGTCGATGGGCTTCACGATGCTGGTCAACCTGATCCTGATGCGCAACCTGCGCAAGGTCGACATGGTCGAATCGCTCAAATCCATTGAATAAAGAGGTGCCCCTATGCTTGTCAATATGAAGGATCTGCTGCGCGGCGCGCAGGAGGGCGGCTATGCCGTCGGCTCGTTCAGCGTGGCCAACATGGAAATGGTGCGCGGCGTGATCGCCGCCGCCGAAGAAACGAAGGCGCCCATCATCCTGCAGATCGCCGAGGTGCGGCTGAACCACTCCCCGCTCGCCCTGATCGGCCCGCTGATGGTAGCCGCAGCCAAAGAGGCGGCGGTGCCCGTTGCGGTCCATCTGGACCACGGCCTGACCCTGCCCACAATCAAGCTGGCGCTTTCGCTCGGCTTCACGTCGGTGATGTTCGACGGCTCCCATCTGCCGCTGGAAGAGAACATCGCCATGACGCGGCAGGTCGCCGCGCTGGCCCGTCCTTACGGCGCCGCCGTGGAGGCCGAAATCGGCTGCGTGGGCGGCAGCGAGGACGGCAGCGAGGATATCGCCATGCGCTGCACCGACCCCGCCCAGGCGGAGCGCTTTGCCCGCGAAACCGGCGTGGACGCGCTGGCCGTCGCCATCGGCAACGCCCACGGCAACTACAAGGACACGCCGCATCTGCGGTTTGACATTCTGGAACGCATCCGCGATCTGGTGGAGGTTCCGCTGGTGCTGCACGGCGGCACGGGCATTTTGCCCGAGGAGTTCGTCCGCTGCTACAAGACCGGCATCAAGAAGATCAATATTGCCACCGCCACCTTCGACGCCGTGGAGCGTTCGGTGCGCGAAGCTTATGCCGCCGGCGAGATCAAGGGCTACTATGACCTGCATTCAGCCGAGATCCGCGGCGCTTATGAAAACGCAAAGAAGCACATTGAAATCTTTGCCACCGGAGGTCACGCATGAAACGAACCAAACGCTTCGCTGCCGCCTGTCTGAGTCTGCTGCTCGCGCTGGCTGTCTGCATCCTGCCCGCATCGGCGGCAGAGGACGCGCCCGCGCTGCGGTTCAAAAACGACGGCACGTTCACGATTCGGCACCTGACCGATACGCAGGACGACCAGTACCCTGCGCACGAGCTGAAGCCGTTTCTGAAAAAAGCGATTGAAACGGCAAAGCCCGATCTGATCGTCTTCACCGGCGATCTGGTGGAAGACACCCGGCAAGGCGATTTCAAGGACGATTTCGGCATCTGGGAAGGCGTTGTTGTGCTGGGAAACAAAGAAAAGACGCGAAAAAACGCATTCCGGGCGGCGGATTATGTGCTGTCAATCTTTGGAAACAGCGGCGTGCCCTTTGCGCTGACCCAGGTCAACAACGATTACAAGGTCAGTGTCTCCAACGCCGAATGGGAAGCGTTTTATAAAAACTACGCCCACTGTCTGACCGTTGATATGAGCGACGGCAGCGACGGGATCGACTATCGCCTGCCGCTCCTGGACCGGAACGGCAAGGACGTGAAGCTGAATGTCTACTGCATGGACAGCACACGCGACGGCGTCGCCGCGCCGTCGCTCGACTGGTACAAAGCCGACAGCGAGGCGCAGAAGGTCCAAAACGGCAAGGCCGTGCCCGCCTTCGTATTTCAGCATATCCCCGTAGATGAGATCAGCCGCCTGTTCACACGCTGCGGCAAAGACGATCCCGACGGCGTGCTGATTGCGGACTTCGACGCCTTCCGCTGTTACAAGCTCGCCGACACGGCGCACGGCTTTTTCAGCACCGTCTATCACAGCGAGACCGGCGAAAGCGATGAATTTGCCAACTGGAAGCAGCAGGGCGACGTGATCGCCGCCTTCTTCGGCCATATGCATCAAGACGGCTTCAGCGGCACATATGACGGTATCGAGCTGAACATGACCTACGGCTGTGAATTCGCCAAGGAAGGCCCCTACGGCATGCGCGTCATTACGCTGCACGAAGACGACGTGACGCAGTATGACAATCAGGTCTATTCCTATCAGAACGGATCGTTCGTTCCCGATCCGTACTATGCCCCCGCAAAAACGCTGTCGCAAAAAACAGCCATGTTCTTCGACAGCTTGTTTTATGTTTTAAAAACTATGCTCAGAAAGGTGTTGCCCGTATGAAGTACATCGAATTTGACCAAAGCAAACCCCTTGACGTGATCCCCATCGGCCGCGTCGCCATCGACTTTAACCCCACCGACATGAACCGCC
>JAEEGI010030808.1_pt1 | contig 10067 bp, 9 predicted proteins | sample 8958751 | NCBI WGS metagenome assembly JAEEGI01 (sample SAMN16246545, study PRJNA631951) | gut metagenome | biome: gut microbiome; feature: rumen; material: KS-attached | host: Bos | place: Iran: Karaj | collected 2018-10 | reverse complement strand
CGTTGTGAGCCATTCTGTCAAGGCTTCAATCTCGGCAGAAATTCCGAAGAGCGCATCCATGTGCTTTCGGCTATAGTAGTTCTTGCCGGCAATCTTGCACATAGGAATGTTGTTCCTTTTGGCTGAAACATAGAGCCAAGACTTCTTTACCTTGTAGGTTGCCATGACATCCTCGCCAGAGATGTATTCAAGTGGTTCTAATGACCGCATATCAGATTCTGGTATGTGGTTCTTATCTTTCCTCGACGAAAGGGAAGAAGAAGTTTTGCACGGCTTATTTGTTGGAGTGCCTGGCAATACTCTATGATAAGGATTGCCAGCAAGCATCTTCTCAATGTCTGCTTTGCGAACGAATGCCATTCGGTTGCTGATTCGTGAGGCAGGAAGTTTACCCTCGTTTACCAATTTGTAAACGTACTGACGGGAGCACCCCATGAGGATGGCAGCCTTGGAGAATGTGAGATATTCCTGGCTGGCGATGTCTACAACAGGCTGGACAGCCTTCAAAAAGTCCTGTTGTCTCTTCTTGCGCTGAGCCTTTGCCGCCTCAGCACATTGCTCTGAGCAATACCTCTGCGAGCCGCTGTTACAAGTGAACTCCTTGCCGCAAAAAGCACATTTTCTTGTCTTTCTCATTTGACTCCTTTTTATGTGGTTTTACAATCAATTTCATGCAAACCGCCACGGAGTGAACTTTCGTCAACCATTGACAATCCTTGTCAACTCATTCCACGATGTCACGTTCTTCAAATGAGGTCACTTCCTTGTTCTTTTCCCTCTCGTTAATCTGTCAACCGTTGTATACTCTTGTAAACCTTTGTCAACCCTGTCCACGAGATGGCAAAATAAAAGCCCTCAAAATTCTCCGCGGTAGAAATGCGTTGCAAAGATAAGCGGATTTTTGAGAACCACCAAAAAGCAAGTCCGAAGTGTTAAAATCTAAAAGTAGTTGATATACAGAGGTTTATCTCTATGTGTTTTTCATTGTTTATAGTTGTTTAGAGGTCTCTAAATACAACCTTTGAAACGCCCAACTACCGATTGAAGTGACGGAGTTGGGAAAGGTCATGCTTGTCAGACCCGTGCAATCCTCAAACGCATAGTTTCCAATGGTGGTAACAGAGTTAGGAATGGTAAGGCTTGTCAAGCCACTGCAGTTATCGAACGCGAAATCAGTAATACTTAACGTACCATCTTTTATTGTGATGCTTGTGCCATCGGGCATCGTGCCTTTGTAACAGTAAGCAACAGAGCCGGCATACACAAGTCCGTCAGGCTGGTTGTTATACCACGGGGTATCCTCAAACGCCCGGTAGCCGATAGTGGAGACGGAATTAGGGACGCTCACGCTGGTTAAGTTACGGCAACCCCAGAAGGCACCTTCGCCTATCGAAGTGACCGAATTGGGGATGTCCACGCTGGTTAAGTTACGGCAAAACCAGAAGGCTTCTTCGCCGATGGAGGTGACGGAGTTGGGGATAATCACCTTCGTCAACCCACTGCAGTCATCGAATGCCCAGTTAGCAATACTTATCGTGCCGTCATTTATTACGATGATTGTACCAGCAGGCATCGTGCCCTTGTAACGATAAGCGACCAAGCCTGCATACACAAGCCCGTCGGGCTGGTTGTTGTACCAAGGGGTCTCCTCAAATGCCCGGTAGCCGATGGAGGTGACACTATTGGGGATGCTCACACTTGTCAAGGCACTACACTCATAGAAGGCCGCTCTGCCGATTGAGGTAACGGAGCTGGGGATAGTCACACTCGTCAGGCTGCTGCAACCAGAGAACACCATCTCGCCGATTGTAGAAATAGCGTTGGGGATGGTCACATTCCTCAGACTGCTGCAGTTCCAAAAGGCACGTTCTCCGATAGTGGTGACGGAGTTGGGAATGCTCACACTTGTCAAGCCACTGCAATCCCTGAAAGCCGCTTCGTCGATGGTAGTAACAGAACTGGGGATGGTCACGCTCGTCAACTCTTTGCAGTTCCAGAAGGCCCAATTACCGATGGCGGTGACTGTAAAGGTGATACCCTTGTGGGTGACTGTCGCGGGGACAGTCACATCACCCTGGTATTCAGGATCAGTTTGCTGTCTTGTGGACACTTCAACGGTATTGGCACCCGTGATGGTGTAATCCACACCGCCATATTTGAAGCTGTAGGCGTTAGCGGTGGCTGGTAGCAGCATGGCCAGCAGCAAAAGAGCGAATGTGATCAAGTTTTTCATTTTAGCTATGGGTTTTTATAGTATATGTTAATGAACGTCGCAAAAATATGTAAAACATTGGAATTCACCAAATTTTTCAACGGCAAAACCAGGATGTGCCATAATAGGCCTCTAGTTTTTAACCATTAGGTTGATTAAAAAACCAGAGGCTAGTTTTGACACATTCTCTCAGCTAACCACCACTCGCGAAAGCTTGTTAGTCATGACAGAGCATATTTTACGGTACACGCACCGCACGGACACTGTGACCGTAGTAGCGATCGCTGTATGGACCGTTCCAGAACTGGCTCCATGACTCCCAATTAAATCCCATGTCACAGGCATTGAAGGCATAGGTCGAGATGCCATTGCTGGTGTAACACGAGCGAGACCATAGGCTGCAGTATGTCCCCTCGTCGAGGAGCATGCCATCCTCGCGATAACCCGCAGCAGGCAGGAACAAAGAGTTTCCGTTCGGACCGGCCACACGGAATCCGTGCACGCCATTCTGGGTCGTCCTCGCCCATGAGCACTTATCCATCAGCTCTTTCTGCTGATCGGTGGTCGGTGTGCGCCACGAGGGACCCCAGTTCACATAGGCAGCATCGTCCTCAGGATCAAGCTCGGTCTTGTTATCAACGATACCTAATTGACTGGTCGTGTTGTACTTTGTCAGCGAATACATACTGCCGTTGCACCATTTATAGGTACTCCAGTTGTACTCTGCCTTGGGAGAGGTTTCACCCCAGGCGAAATAGTCGCCATATTCCTCAGGACTATTGGCTCCGACGTTACATGTCGCCCAAAGTGTGCCGCTGGGCAGACCCAAATCAACATACTCATGGTTGTCGGGAGGTGTCACAGGTTCATCGGACCATGTGCCTTGCAGCAAATAGTCGATCAAACAAGTCACATCGTCAATGTTAACACTTCCATTCTGGTCCACATCACCACGCTGATATTCAACGCCAGCAGTGAATGATGCCAGCATCAGCGACATAACGAACATAATTAAGATTGATTTTTTCATGATTTTGAATGTTTAAATTTTTAATGACATTGTATGTTATTTACTCTAGATAAAATACCTAGCATATTCAATCCTCGCATGCAGGATAGACGTCATCCGTTATCCCTTGCTGCAAAAGTATGCACATAATGATTGCATGACAAGCTTTTTATCGAAAAAAAAGCCAATCGCCTCGAAAAAAACTAAAAAGTGTAAAAAAAATAGACAATAAGCGACTTCTACACCGTATTACTTTAGACAAATTCCAGTGAAGGTGCGGCCACTATTGATGCCAAGGCGGCGAGCCGAGAAGAAGCGGTCATGCTCGCAACGGGAGCAATGCTGTGAGAGGACGATGTTTTCAACTGGAATTCCAGCCTTTTTGAGGACTGATTGATTGGCGGCACGCAGGTCAATGTGCGCTTTGCCGGTAGTGGCATTGCGCTTGACGATGGCATCAAGGTTAAAATGCGCCTTGCTGAAGGCATCCACAACTTCGTCACCCACCTCATAACAGTCTTGACAGATACTGGGACCCATCGTGACTTGGATATGGTCTGCCTGTGCGCCTTGCCGGCACATCACATCTACCACATTCTTGGCTATACATCCCACCGTGCCGCGCCAACCGGCATGAGCCACAGCAAGGATTCCTGCTTGGGGTTCAACCAGTACAATTGGCACACAGTCGGCAGTATTCACACCGATGACCACCCCCTTGAGCGACGTCACCAGTGCATCAACGCCCTCGAGGGCGGCCTCCTGCTTGTCAATGTCCATCGCACGGAAAGCCTCGTCAATGACAGCCACTTGGCAGGAATGGGTCTGCCGTGGCATGACGATATCATCAAGATCCACACCCAACTTCATCGCCAGCGTGAGCCGTGCCTCCAACACACGCAGGGCGTCATCGCCGACATAGTCACACAGGTTCACACCCGAATAAGCATTGCGCTTATCCACTTTACCCCGTGTTGTTGAGAAGGCTTCCACGCCTTCCATAGGAGCGGCAAATTTTAAAATATCCAGTTCTATCATCATGGCAAAGATAGCATTTTATCCCCAATTCATCGGCACAAATCGGGAAAAAAGCAGTAATTTTGTCCCCATGACACTGAACACTGCCACCATACTCAATTACAAGAACATCGCCGAAGCGCGGTTGGAGTTCTCACCCAAGCTGAACTGCCTGATTGGCAACAACGGCCAGGGCAAGACCAACGTGCTCGATGCGATTTTCTACTTGAGTATGTGCCGTAGCTATGCTGCCACCAGCGATAACAGCGCGGTCATCCGCCACGGCGAGCCCTACATGATGTTGCAGGGCAACTACACCCGCCAGGATACACCGCTTGAAATCAGTGTCGCCCTGCAGCGCGGCAAGCGCAAGGTGGTGCGCCGCGACGGCAAGGAATACCAACGGCTGAGCCAACACATCGGACTGTTGCCCGTAGTGATGGTTTCGCCGATGGATTGGGACCTGGTGCGTGGCAGCGGTGAGGAACGCCGTCGCTTCATGGACCTCATCATCTCGCAGAACGACAGCGAATACCTTGACGCACTCATCCGCTACAACAAGGCTGTGGAGCAGCGCAATGCCATGATCAAGAAGGAAATGCGCGACCCGTTGTTGTACGAGACCGTGGAGATGGAAATGGCCCGTCATGCCACCCTGTTGCACCAGCGACGCACGCAATGGGTGGAACAATTCCTTCCGATCTTCATGCACTACTACAATGCTGTGGCTGGCGAGGGTGAAACCGTCAGCCTGCATTACAAGAGTCATCTCAACGAGGGTTCAATGACAGAACATCTGGCGGCAACCCGCGAGCGCGATCTCATCATCGGTTACACCACGCGCGGCGTGCATCGCGATGATATCGAGCTGATGCTCAACGATTATCCCATGCGCCGCACGGGCAGTCAGGGGCAGTGCAAGACCTATACCATAGCTTTACGGTTTGCCCAATTCGACTTCCTCAAGGCTAACAACCCCGCAGTGCCTATCCTGCTGCTTGACGATATCTTTGACAAACTCGACGCCAGCCGTGTTGAGCGCATCGTCGATGTGGTATCCAGCGACCGTTTCGGCCAAATCTTCATCACCGACACCAACCGCACCCATCTTGACGAAATCGTTGCCCGCCATGGCGGTGGTCATTGCCTGATGCACGTCGAGAACGGTAATGTCACCATGATGAAAGGAGGTGAGTTATCATGAAACGCACCGAGGCAAAAAATATCGGACAGATCATCAACGACCTGCTCAAGCAAGAGAACCTCGACGTGGCACTCGATGAACACCGCGCCAGTGCTCTGTGGCCCCAGATTGTGGGCGACGGTGTCAACCGCTACACCATCAGGCGCTATGTCAAGGACGGGGTGATGACAGTGCACCTCTCGTCGGCATCGCTGGCCAATGAATTGATGCTCAACCGTGCATCAATCGTCCAACGCATCAACGAGGCCCTCGGCCGGGAAATCATCCGCGACATCATCTTTAAATAATAACATCTAGATAATCTAGAATATCTAGAAAGTCTAGAAAACAACGACCAGAAAACAAAAACGAAACAATGAACACCCACGCTCTCGAAGCCCAATATCCTTTCAAGCGCAGGACTCAGGTACAGCTACGTTTCAACGACATCGACGCCCTGGGCCACGTCAACAACTCGGTCTATTTCCAGTTCTTTGACCTTGCCAAGACCGAATATTTTGCCGGCCTTGAAGTCAATGCCGACATCAACTGGTGCAAACCCGCCATCGTCATCGCCAACGTGAACTGCAGTTTCCTCGTGCCGACGGTATTTCAGGAACCTGTCGAGGTGCTGACCCAATGCGCCCATCTGGGCAACAAGAGCCTGACACTGCTGCAGCACCTCGTCAACCGCGACACCCGCGAGCTTAAGGCCACCTGCGCCACGGTCATGGTCAACCTCGACCCCGAAACCAACCAGCCGGCACCGCTCCCCAAGGTGTGGCGCGACGCCATCGTAGCCTACGAGGGCCACGAGTGAATTTGCATTTCAGTAGATTAAAGACGCTTCAACTCTTTCCTAACCTTGCGCGTCACAATAAGATTAATCACATAGCCCGTGGCCAATACCAGCACCGCGAAAATGAAATATAAGGAGGACCAAAGGCATTTAATGCTTGTCTCCTGTTCTGGTGAAAAATCAGGCCCTGATACGAAACTTAAATCAAAGGTCCAAACCGCTAGTGAGGATGCATTGCCCCAAAGAAAACCGAAGACAAAGACCTGACGCCACAAGACGCCCCACAGGCTATAACCAAATAATTGTCTATAGCCAATGATATAGTACACCATCAAAATAAGGGTAGTTACTGACATGAGGGTCCATTGACTGAAAAAGAACCAGCAAGGCAGTATCAATAAACAAATCACCATCTGCAAATCCATGAAAAGGATTTGGATAAAGAATCCCTCGGGCAGGGTATGGCGCGTGTGGCGTGGCGCGTAGCGGAACATGACCCATGTAGGAAAGATGGCAATGAAAGACAGTCCCAGCATAACCCAACTGTAATGGGTCTCATACCAATCATATATTGGTTTGAGCATCTTTGTCATTTCATCTCCCTCTTCAAAGCCAAGGCTCTTAAAATCCATTCCATATCCAAATGCCTCCAAGTTGGGGTACAGCCAGTGGAAAATAAGTGCAAAGGCTACTGCCAAAATGAACAGCATCTTCACGGGTGTGAAACATATCTGACGCTTACCACTGATGTAGTCGCTGATGAGATAACCCGGACGCGACAATAACTGCCACACGGTGTTTAGCAGAGAACGCGTTCCCAAGCCCCAAATGTCCATCACGCTCTGCTGCACGCTGCGCCACCCGATACGTCCAACACCGGCCTTCTGTGAACAACAAGGGCAATAGTTACCGGTAAAGGTGAACCCACAATTGTTGCACTTGTGCTCCGATTTACTATTGACATAGTGAATCGGCTGCTCTTGCCACCGCCTGAAGCGTTCATATTTTTCTCTAAGTTGTCCCATATTCATAGAGTTATGATTTTTATTGTTTGCAAAAATAACAATCTTTTTGCCATTAGACGCAGATATACCCTTAAAAGCTACAACAAATAACCGAAAACTGAAAACTTTATCGTATCTTTGCAGGTTGGAAACCATCTTATACCGATTTTATGGACGTTAAACAATCAATGCGAGAAATTCTGGAGGCCGAGAGCAAGGCCGTCCTTAACATACCTATTACCGATGCCTATGAAGAGGCTGTCAACCTCATCGTCGAGCAGGTAAAGCACGAGGGTGGCAAACTCGTCACCTCGGGCATGGGCAAGTGTGGCCAGATTGCCGACAACATCGCCACCACCTTCTCATCGACAGGCATTCCCGCCATCTTCCTCCACCCCAGCGAGGCACAGCATGGCGACCTGGGCGTAGTACAGCCCCATGACGTACTGCTGTTGCTGTCCAATTCGGGACGCACCAGCGAGATTTGTGCCCTTGTATCACTGGCCCACAATCTGTATCCGCAACTCAAGATTGTGGTCATCACTGGCAACAAGGACAGCGAACTGGCACACCTTGCCGACATCTGCCTGTGGACTGGCGGAGCCAAGGAAGTGTGTCCATTGGGGCTCACTCCCACCACTTCAACCACTGTCATGACCGTCATCGGCGATATCCTGGTCGTCAACACCATGCGCGCTACAGGCTTCACCCGTGAAGACTATGCCTTGCGTCACCATGGTGGCTATCTGGGCAGCATCGCCAAGAACGGTGGAAAGAATTAGGAATCAGCTATCCAATATAATTCATTCACAGTTAACCATTCAATAGAAAAAATGTCCTCCCTTCCGATTTCCGTCGCGTTGCCACGCCTCAAGAATGACATGACCATTGCCCAAGCGCAAATGGCCAGCAGTGGCACCATGCCCCCAAGCAAGGGCCTTGACGAAAACATCGTTACCGAGATGCAGATGTGCTACATCGAGTATCTGATCGTCAACAAACGCGATCTGGAAGCCGAGCAGGTAATCGAGGAATTCATTTATGATGACGACAGGATGCAGCAGTTACCCGAACTGTATGCCGCCTGGCTGTGGCTGGCACGTATGACCCTGCTCATCGATGGGGGCAACCCATCCCTTTCCTTAGGGGCTGCCGAGAATACGCTGCTTGTCCTCTCTAACCATCAAGGCAAGAAAACCGAAGACTTCAACGCCATTGTGGCTTCGTTGTTATTCAATCTTGCCCTTGCCCATCACGACATGGGCGACAACAGCCGTGCCACTAAGGAGCTGACCAAGGCGCAGCAAATCCTGGAGCGGCTCGCCAAACGCAACGAAACTCGTTTCTCGGCTCTTCTTCTCATGGCGGTCGAGGCATCCACCGAGGTCATCAAGTCCAAGACAAAGCAGATGAATGTCCTCGCCCATTACCAGACCGCCAGCGAACTGTTCATGAGCGAACTGAACAGCGGCGATGCCAACGCTACTCGCGCCGCGATGTCTAACCTGATAGACACGCTGGGCAAGGAAGGGGACATCATGCTCGAGATGGGCAATAGCCGCAATGCCGTCAAGTATTACACCAAGGCACTGCGCTACCAGAAAAAACTGGGTGAGAAGATGGGGCTCCGCGACCTGCAGCTGTCCATCGGTCTCGCCAAGGCACTCATGCGGCTGATCAATCGCCGGGCTGCTGCCGAACAGTTGCTGCGGTCATTGCTGCCATTGGCCCAGCGTCTCGATGCGACTACTGAGGTTTATGAGATACAAGACCTATTGAACAACAAGAACAAAAATGTGAATATTATGACACTACTCAAGAGCATCTTTACCGCCGCCCTTATCATTGTGGGCACCCTGGGCATGCAGGCTCAGCTCATCGTGGGACACCGTGGTTCACAATGGGGAGTCGAGAACACCCGTGCGGCATTCATCAATGGCGCCAACGCCGGTGCATGGGGTCTGGAATGTGACATCCGCGTAACCGCCGACGGTTCATTTGTCATCAGCCATGATGACAGTTATAAACGTCTGGGTGGTCCTGAGACCAAAATCGCCAACATGACAACAGAGGCCGTTCTGACGACCCGCTTGACCAGCAAACGTCATGGCATCACCTACGCTGCCACGCCTTGCACCCTCGGTGAATTCCTTGACATCTGCAAGGAATACAACGTCGTGCCTGTTGTCGAAGTCAAGGTATGCACCAATATCCACAGCAATACCAAGGCAGAGAACGAGCCCGTCTTTGACGGCATTCCTGCCTTGATCAATCTCATTGACCAGAAGGGCTTGTCGGACAAGGTCGTCATCATCTCCTTCATGCCAGGTGTGGTGGACTTCATCCACCGCCACTACCCCGACATCACCGTTCAGGTGCTGGCAGGCGACCAGGATGGTCCCATCGAGGACTGGGTAGACTGGTGCATTGACCACAAGATGGACCTTGACGTTGTCCACACCTTTATCACTAAGGAAGCCGTGGATCGCATGCATAGCGCAGGCCTCAAGGTCAACGTCTGGACCGTCGATAAGGTCGAGGACTTTAACCGCGTCAAGGAGATGGGCGTCGATTTCATCACCACCAATGCCCGCTTCCCCAAGGAATTGTAAACCCAGCCGACAGTCGTCACTCACCCGTCAACAACCGACAACTGAAAACTAAAAACTGACAACTAAGAAATGTCAACTCAACTGAATAAAACCGATAACACGGGCGCACTTCACACCCTACCCCATGTCGATGGACTCACCGTCGGCATCGTCTGCGCCGAGTGGAATGACCAGATTACAGGCGCCCTCTTGCAGGGTGCACTTGACCTGTTTGAGAAAGAGGGATACGAA
>JAEEGI010030807.1_pt1 | contig 10068 bp, 8 predicted proteins | sample 8958751 | NCBI WGS metagenome assembly JAEEGI01 (sample SAMN16246545, study PRJNA631951) | gut metagenome | biome: gut microbiome; feature: rumen; material: KS-attached | host: Bos | place: Iran: Karaj | collected 2018-10 | reverse complement strand
GCTCTACCGGCACAAGAATGCAACAGACGAGCATATACACAGAGCTCTAGATCTGGTATCAGCAAGGCATATCATTGAAAAGCTGGCCGACGGGCTGATGACCGACGTAGGCGAGGGTGGAGACCTGCTGTCCACGGGAGAAAAGCAGCTCATCTCCTTTGCCAGGGCCATACTTGCAGACCCGAAGATCATAGTTCTGGATGAGGCTACAGCTTCTGTAGATACTATCACGGAGCAGAAGATACAGGCTGCCATAGATACTATCATCAAAGGCCGGACCTCCATAGTAATAGCCCACAGGCTTTCCACCATAAGGCATGCGGACATAATACTTGTGGTACACAACGGCAAAATAGTTGAACAGGGCAGACACGAGGAACTGCTGGCTCTTAAGGGCGTTTACTGGGATCTCTGGACCCGTCAGTACGAGGACGAGGTGACCGGCGCCTTCTTCAAGGAGCTGAGCAGCAGCGATGGTAATAATTAAAGTTGAGATATAAAGAAAAGAGATAATTATGGCAGAAGTAAAGAAGCAAAGGGTGATAACCACCACCCTGGATACTTTGGAATTCGGCCCCGATGTGATCAATTTTGAGACGGAAGGCCCGATGCACAAGTATCCAAAACCCGACGGCGTCACAAGCCGTCACCTGTACGGAGACATTATAACCATCGCGTTGCCCTCCTTCCTGGAGCTGGTGCTTACCCAGCTCACATCCATGGCAGACCAGATCATGGTAGGCAACCTGCCCGGAGATCTGGGCGTTCAGGGCCTTTCTGCAGTAGGTCTTTCCATGAACCCCAAGTTCATACTTATGACCGCTCTGATGGCCATGAACACCGGTACCACTGCAATGGTAGCGAGACTCAGAGGCATGGGCGACCAGAAGAGAGCTAACAGAGCCTTCAGAATGGCGCTGCTGTTCAACCTTGTGCTTTCATCCATCATGATGATAGTCGGCGTTATGATCACCAGACCCCTTATCAGACTGGTGGCCGGCAACGGCATATCCCCTGAGACCTACGAGTTTGCATGTGAATATCTGCGCATACAGATGTGGGGCTTTGTTCCGCTCTGCCTTACTAATACCATAACATCCTCGCTGCGCGGAATAGGCGACAGCAAGATGCCCCTGTTCTACAACACCACCGCAAATGTGGTCAACGTGATCTTCAACTACCTGCTGATCTACGGCAAGCTGGGCTTCCCCTATATGAAGGTCGCAGGCGCTTCCCTGGCCACTGTCATCGGACAGACCGTTGCCTTCTGCATCGCCCTTGGCGTGCTGCTCTCCAGGTCCCGCTACATCTACCTGGACTTCAAGGAAAAGTTCGAGTTCGACTGGGAGGACCTGAAGAGCATCGTAAACATCGGTATTCCCTCCATGATAGAGCAGGTGTTCATGCGCATAGGTATCATCATCTTCACAAGACTGGTCACCAGCCTTGGCGATGTGGCTTACGCAACCCACCAGGTCTGCATGAACATCCAGTCCATGAGCTTTATGACAGGCTTTGCCTTTGCCACCTCATCCACCACGCTGATGGGACAGAGCCTGGGAAAGAGGCGCCTGGACATGGCGGACAATTACACAAGGCACACCTGCACCGTGGGCTATATTACCTCCACCGTCATCGCCATACTGCTGGCGGTATTCGGCGGAACGGTGGTAAGCTGGTACAACAAGACGCCTGAGATCATTGCCCTGGGCGGCAGACTGCTGCTTATGGTAGCCATAATGCAGCCCTTCCAGAGCTCCCAGTTCATCCAGGCAGGCGCTTTAAGAGGTGCAGGCGACACCAAGTTCCCTGCAATGGTCACCTTCGTTACGGTCCTCGGTCTTCGAAGCATACTCGGTATTCTGTGCATCAAGGTCCTGGGATGGGGCCTCTGGGGCGCATGGATCGCCATGGTGGGAGATCAGCTGGTAAGGACCATTCTGATGCAGATCCGCTATCGTCAGGGCAAGTGGCGCTTCCTCAAACTCTCCAACAGTCAGAGCTAGGCTGACGCAAAAACTTATAGCTGCAGGTTACACATCGTAACCACAGCAATATGAATACAACAGACTTTCTATCGAAAAGATGTATGGAAAGTCTGTTTTTTATGCTTTAAATATTTTTTTACAGGTGTATAATAGCCAGGGTTTGTCCATAATTTATCATAATATTCCGGACAAATCGGCAATCATATATTTTCATCGCTTAAGGAGGATTATTAATGAGCGTTGTAAAAGCAATGAACCCGACACTCTAGCTCTTCGCCGGAATCCTGATCGTCTGGGTACTTGTACAGTCCGGTCTGTTCTACAGACACACAATGGCATTCAACAAGAGAAACAATCTTCTGACCAAGGAAGAGATCAATGACTGCATGAAGGTCGGCGCTGCTGCTGCAGTTGGCCCCGCAATGAATGCAATCGCTGTTGCTCTGACCCTGATCGCTATGGTTGGTTCCGCCACCACATTCATGCGCTGCGGCGTTATCGGTGCTCCCGGCTGGGAACTCTACATGGCTAACATCGCTGCCACCACCGCAGGTGTTGCTCTTGGTTCCGAAGGAATGACCGAAGCTATCTTCACCTTTGCAATCTTCTGCATGGTAACTGCTTCCGCTCCTTACTTCATCAACTGCATCATCATGCTCAAGCCCCTCGACCTGGCTGTAGAGAAGGCCCGCAAGGGATCCGGAATCTCCTACACCAATTATATGGGCAATGCTGCTATGTTTGGTATGCTGAGCGCTACCATCATCGACTACTTCTTCCAGAAGGACAACTGCGCAGCTCTGATCGTTTCCACCATCGCTGCTATCGTTGTCAACGCAATCGTAAAGAAGACCGGCAGCAAGGCTCTGAGCACCTTCTCCATGGTTATCTGCATGATCTTCGGTATGATCGCAGGCCAGGTTGTGTTCCAGAACTTCATGCCCTAATCCAATCAGCATTACTCAATCAGGAGGAAAATCTAAAATGGCAGAAAATAAAAACCTTACCGCTGAGCAGGATTACGCACAGAACTTTATGCCCGGCGTACACAAGATCGGTCGTTTTACCATGATCGTTGCCTTTGTGCTCAGCTATTTACCCATCGCATATTTCTATTTCATCAAGGGCTACAAGGCTCCCGGAACCATGTACATCTCCGGTCTGACCGCTATCGCAGCCATCGGCTTCGGTATGTGGATCTCCGAGCCCGAGACCTACTGGCCCATCCTCGGTTCCGCCGGTACCTACATTGCTTACCTTTCCGGTAACGTAGGCGGAATGAGATTCCCCGTATCCATGGCTGTACAGAAGAACGTAGACGCTGACATCAACACCCCGCGTGGTCAGGTCGCTACCATCACCGGTATCGTTGCTTCCGTATTCGCTAACCTGGTACTGCTTCTGATCACCGTACTTGTCGGTGCATGGATCATCAGCGTACTTCCCGCAAACGTTGTTCACGCATTCTCCTACTGCCTGGTTGCCATGATGGGCTCCATGCTGCTGATGAGATTCACCATGGGCGGCAAGAGCGTCAAGGAAAACCTGATGGGCAACATTCCCTACATGGCCTGGGGTATCTTCGCATACTTCCTCTCCAAGATGGTTCCTGCTCTTGCAAACTGGAAGACCCTGATCGCTGTAGGCGGCGCTCTGATCATCGCTTACTTCATCTTCCTCAACGACAAGAAGAAGCTCGAAGCAAAGTAATCAAATTATAAAACGAAATTTCGAGGCGGCTTTTCAGCTGCCTCGTTTCGTAGTATAATATAGTGTACGTTATAGCTATTGTATTATAGGAGGACGATATTATGCATGGTATAGATATGCATTGCGATACTCTGATGCTGGGCATCATCCAGCAGATGAAGGGCGGTCCCCAGGCAGATCTTATGAAGATGCCCGGAATGGTGGACTTCGAAAGACTTATCAAGGGCGAGGCCATGGCACAGTGCTTTGCCGTATTCCTTCTCCCCGAAGGCTCCGGCAAGCGTTTCGGCTTTGAGATCGACGACATGGACTACATCAACATGGGCACCGAGATCTTCAACAGAAGCGTTGAGGCTCACAAGGACATCGTTGCCAAGGCAACAAACGCAGACGAGATCAGAAGAAACTGGCTCAACGGCAAGCTTTCCGCAGTACTGACCATGGAAGACGGCCGCGCCGTACAGGGCAAGCTTGAGAACCTGAAGAAGTTCTATGACGATGGCTACAGAGCACTGTCCATCATCTGGAACCACGAGAACTGCTTCGCTTATCCCAACGCATGGGATGAGGAGGGCATGATGAAGGGGCTTAAGCCCTTCGGCAAGGAAGCTGTTCAGTACATGCAGGAGCTTGGCATGCTGGTGGATACCTCCCACCTGAACTTCGGCGGCTTCGACGATCTTTGCGATATCCTGAAGAAGCCCTTCGTTGCAACTCACTCCAACGCATGGGAGCTTTGCCATCACAAGAGAAACCTCACCGATGACAGACTGAAGAAGCTGGCTGCAAAGGGCGGCTGCACCGGTCTGAACTTCGGACCCGAGTTCCTGAATGCAAAGACCCAGACTGCTGAGAGCATGGATCACGACAAGGATTCCACAGCCTTCATGATTGCAGAGCACGCAAGACATATTGCAGACGTTGCAGGTGTTGATACCGTAGCTCTTGGTACCGATTTCGACGGTATCGGCGGAAATCTTGAGGTCGGCTCCCCCGACAAGATGTGGATCCTTGAGAGAGAACTCAAGAGACACGGCTTCACCGAGGCTGAGATCGACAAGATCGGATACAGAAACGTCCTGAGAGTTATGGACGATGCATGCAAATAAGCAGAAAGGAATAATTAAATGTTCAGACCAATCGATATGCACTGCGATACCCTGATGCTGGGCATCCTGCAGGAAAAGAAGGGCGGCCCCCAGGCAGATCTCATGAAGATGAGCGGCATGGTCGACTTCGAGAGAATGATCCGCGGAAACTACATGGCTCAGTTCTTCGCAGTATGGATGCTCCCTCCGGGACACGAAAAGTGGTTCGGCTGCAGCTTTGAGGATGAAGAGTACATCAACATGGGTACTAAGATCTTCAATCAGAGCGTAGCAGCTCATCAGGACATCGCCGCTGCAGCAAAGAATGCTGATGAGATCCGCAGAAACTTCCTGAACGGCAAGATCTCCGCAGTTCTTACCATGGAAGACGGAAGAGCAGTAGACGGCAAGCTGGAGAACATCAAGAAGTTCTATGAGGACGGCTACAGAGCAATGTCCATCATCTGGAACAACGAGAACTGCTTCGCATATCCCAACGCATGGGATGCTGAGGCTCACAAGCTGGGCCTGAAGCCCTTCGGCAAGGAAGCCATTCAGTACATGCAGGAGCTTGGCATGCTGGTAGACGTGTCCCACCTGAACGAAGGCGGATTCTTCGACTGCGTAGACATTCTGAAGAAGCCCATCGTCGCCACCCACTCCAATGCCCGCGCGCTCTGCAACCACAAGAGAAATCTGACCGACGAGCAGCTGGTTGCTCTGGCTAAGAACGGCGGCATCACCGGCATCAACTTCGGACCCGAGTTCTCCAACGCTGACACCCAGACCGCAGAGAGCAACGATCACGACATCAACCAGACCGCTGCACAGCTGGCAAAGCATGCCCGCTACATCGCAGACAAGGCCGGCGTAGCTACAGTAGCTCTCGGCACCGACTTTGACGGTATCTCCGGAAACCTGGAGATCGGCTCCTGCGACAAGATGTACATCCTTGAGAACGCTCTGCGCAAGGAAGGCTTCACCGAAGCTGAGCTGGACATGATCTCCTATAGAAACGCACTCCGCGTTATGGACGAGGCCATGAAGTAGGGCTATTCCCTGAAAAGGCTGTTAAAAGGTCATTTAAAAAACGAAAGCAGCATCACCCCAATAGGTGGTGCTGTTTTTATTTGCTCCGGGCCTTCTTGCGCCTGCGGCTTTGGGTAGTGTATAATTACTTTGTTGACAGTTTTTATGTTGTTAAAGGAGGAATTAACATGATCCACGGCGTTGACATGCACTGCGATACTCTGAACAGAAGTGTAATGACAAGATTCAAGGGCGAATGCGAGCTGCCCGATATGTTCAAAATGGATGGCATGGTGGACTTTGACCGTCTTATAAAGGCAGAGGCTATGTGCCAGTTTTTTGCGGTATTCATGCTTCCCCCGGGAGCCAGAAGATTCCACGGTCTTGACAAGGATCTGGACGATCAGGTCCACATTCAGTGGGGCTCCGAGATACTGCGATATAACGTAGAAAAATACAGCGATAAAATGGCTATGGCCTACAGCGCAAAGGATATCAGAAGAAATTTCCTGAACGGCAAGGTCTCCGCTATGCTCACCATAGAGGACAGCAGGGCAGTGGACAATAAGCTGGAGAATATAAAGAAGTTCTACGACCTGGGCTACAGAGTCATGGGCGTTATCTGGAACAATGAAAACTGCCTGGCTTACCCCAATGCCTGGGCAGAGGAGGATATGATGAAGGGTCTCAAGCCCTTCGGCAAGGAGGCCGTTCAGTACATGGAGGAACTGGGCATAGTGGTCGACTGCTCCCATCTGAACTTCGGCGGCTTTGACGATCTCTGCGACATCCTTAAGAAGCCCTTCGTAGCCACCCATTCCAATGCGATGGCGCTGAGTCCTCACAAGAGAAATCTGGACGATTCCAGGCTGAAGAAGCTTGCCGCAAAGGGCGGCTGCACCGGTCTTAACTTCGGAGCCGAGTTCCTGAACCAGAAGACCCAGACCCCCGAAAGCAACGAGGCCTGCAAGGACTCCACAGCCTTCCTTATCGCTGAGCACGCAAGGCATATTGCCGATGTGGCCGGCGTGGACACCGTAGCTCTGGGCACCGACTTCGACGGTATCCGCGGCAATCTGGAGGTTGATTCTCCGGACAAGATGTGGATACTTGAAAGAGAATTCAAGCGCCACGGCTTCACTGAGGCTGAGATCGATAAGATCGCCTACGGCAATGCCCTCAGAGTGCTGGACGAGGTGGAAGGATAGACCCTGGGCTATGTCCTAAAGCTTAAGACAAAACCAAGACCCTGTGCATATCGCACAGGGTCTTTTGATGCTTTTATCGACCTTACAGCAGGGGATGAGCTACTTTGCGGAAAGCTCCTTGTCGATGGCTGCTGCTGCGGTCTTGCCTGCTCCCATGGCCAGTATTACTGTGGCTGCGCCGGTAACTGCGTCGCCGCCTGCGTAAACATGATCCTTGGAGGTGTGACCGGTCTCCTCCTCGACGATGATGCCGCCGCGCTTGTTGACCTCAAGGCCTGCGGTGGTGGACTTGATCAGCGGGTTGGGGGTGGTGCCGATGGCGATGATGACGGTGTCAACATCCAGAACGAACTCGGATCCGGGGATCTCGATGGGACGTCTTCTTCCGGAAGCGTCGGGCTCGCCCAGCTCCATCTTGATGCAGCGCATGCCGCATACGGACTTCTTGTCGTCTCCGAGGATCTCCACGGGGTTGTTCAGCAGCATGAATTCGATGCCTTCCTCCATGGCGTGCTCAACCTCTTCCTTCCTTGCGGGAAGTTCCTCAAGAGATCTTCTGTAAACGATATAAACGTGCTCTGCACCCAGTCTTAAAGCGCATCTTGCAGCGTCCATGGCCACGTTTCCGCCGCCTACTACTGCAACAGCCTTGCTCTTTGCGATGGGTGTGTCGGAGTTTTCTCTGTAGGCCTTCATCAGGTTGATCCTGGTGAGGTATTCATTGGCGGAGTAAACGCCCTTGAGGTTCTCTCCGGGAATGTGCATGAAGGAGGGGAGGCCTGCGCCGGAGCCTACGAATACAGCCTCGAAGCCGTACTCATTGATGAGCTCGTCGATGGACAGGACCTTGCCGATGACCATGTTGGTCTCAACCTTTACGCCAAGAGCCTTGAGGCCGTCAACTTCCTTCTGTACGATGGCCTTGGGAAGACGGAATTCGGGGATGCCGTATACCAGTACGCCGCCTGCCAGGTGCAGTGCTTCGAATACGGTAACGTCGTAGCCCTTCTTGGCCAAATCTCCTGCGCAGGTGAGGCCGGAGGGGCCGGAGCCGATGACTGCCACCTTGTGGCCGTTGCTCTGGGGCTTAACAGGAGCTTCTGTGGCATGTGCATTGTGCCAGTCAGCAACGAATCTTTCCAGACGGCCGATGCCCACGGGCTCGCCCTTGATGCCTCTTACGCACTTGCCCTCGCACTGGGATTCCTGGGGGCATACTCTGCCGCATACTGCGGGAAGAGAGGAGTCTTCATTGATGACCTGATAGGCGCCTTCATAGTCCTTTTCGGTGATCTTCTTGATGAAATCGGGGATCTTGATGTTTACAGGGCAGCCGGAAACGCAGGGTCTGTTCTTGCAGTTGAGGCATCTTGCTGCCTCATCCAGTGCCATCTCCTCGGTGTATCCCAGAGCTACCTCGCTGTAGTTGTGAGCGCGGACCTTGGGATCCTGAGAGGGCATGGGGTTCTTCTTTAATGACATATTAGGCATTTACTTTACCTCCTGTTTGAAGAGATTGCATGCTTCGTCGTATGCGTGTCTCTCCCATTCACCATACATTCTGCCTCTTTCCATAGCTTCATCGTAATCGATCTCCCAGGCGTCGAAGTCGGGACCGTCAACGCAGGCGAACTTGGTCTCGCCGCCGACGGTGACTCTGCAGCCGCCGCACATTCCGGTGCCGTCGATCATGATGGGAGCCATGCTGGCAACAGTCTTGACGCCGTATTCCTTGGTGAGCTTTGCAACGAACTTCATCCTGATCATCGGTCCGATGGTGATGACTTCGTCGTACTTATTGCCTGCATCAAGCAGCTGCTGAAGACCTACGGTAACCACGCCCTTCTGGCCGTAGGAACCGTCGTCGGTCATGATCACCAGCTCGTCGCTGCATTCGCCGAATTCCTTCTCCAGAATGATGATGTCCTTGTTTCTGAAGCCTACTACGGTGTGCACGATGGTGCCCTGGTCGTGAAGAGCCTTGGCGATGGGGTAAGCAATGGCGTTTCCTACGCCGCCGCCTACTACGCAGACCTTCTTGAGACCTTCCATCTCGGTGGGCTTGCCCAGAGGACCTACGAAGTTCTCAAAGTAATCTCCCTCCTTGAGCATGGACATCTTCTTGGTGGTGGCTCCGATGGTCTGGACGATGATGGTTACAGTTCCCTTTTCGCGGTCATAGCCTGCGATAGTGAAGGGGACTCTTTCGCCGTCATTGGCCAGGGTCAGGATGATGAACTGACCGGGCTGAGCCTTGCGCGCGATAAAAGGAGCTTCAACCTCGTAGAGATTTACTGCTGAGTTGAGCTCCTCTTTTCTGACTATCTTATACATTTCTACCTCCTGAAAAAATCCTGAGATTTTCTAAGTGATTTTAACCAATATATTTTACAATGCCGCGAAAAAAAAGGAAAGACCCTAAATATATTTAATGATACTTATTTAACAATTTTATAGATATTTTATATAAACTAATAGTTCGGCAACTCCGTCGTTTCGAAAAGCCTTCCTGTTGCTAAGAGGCTCCTGAGCAGTGTATAATCGGACATGGAAACTGACGCTTATTATTAACATGGAGGAAAAACAATATGATCCACGCAATAGACATGCACTGCGATACCATTATGAAGGGCATCTTCTCCGAAATGATGGGTGAAGGTCCCGCAGACCTTATGAAAATGCCCGGAATGGTGGACTTTGAGAGACTGATCCGCGGCAACGCCATGGCCCAGTTCTTCGCCGTGTTCCTTCCTTCCCCCGAGGGCTGGAAGAGAAGGGGCCTGGAGATGGATGACTGGACCTATATCGAGAAGGGTACCGAGATCTTCAACAGAAGTGTCGCAGCTCACAGCGATATCGTGGCTCCCGCAAGAAACGCAGACGATATACGCAGAAACTGGCTGAACGGCAAGCTCTCAGCAGTGCTCACCATGGAGGACGGAAGGGCTGTGGAGGGGAAGCTGGAGAATCTTAAAAAGCTCTATGACGACGGCTACAGAGCCCTGTCGATCATCTGGAACAACGAAAACGGCTTTGCCTATCCCA
>JAEEGI010030805.1_pt1 | contig 10068 bp, 4 predicted proteins | sample 8958751 | NCBI WGS metagenome assembly JAEEGI01 (sample SAMN16246545, study PRJNA631951) | gut metagenome | biome: gut microbiome; feature: rumen; material: KS-attached | host: Bos | place: Iran: Karaj | collected 2018-10 | reverse complement strand
AAAAAAATTAATAAATAAAGAACATATAATAGAAAAAAAAATAGGAGAATTAAATAATGAATTAATAAAGTACAAAGAAGAAAGAGCTAAAATAGATAGATTAAAAAATGAATATGAACAATTACAATATGAATTAAATTTAGATATTGATGAATTTAATTCTAAAAAATTAGAATTTGAAAAATTTAGAGAAAATGAATTAAAAAAAATTGAAAAAGAAAAAAAAAATTTTAACTCATTAAAAATACAAAATCAACAATTAATCAATAATGCAAAAAAAGATAAAGAAACAATAGAATTATTAAAAAATCAAATATTAAAATTACAACAAGAATTAAAACAAAAAGAAATAAACAATAAATTAGTATATTCAAAAATGAAAAAAAAAATAGAAGATTCAAAAAAAAATTTAAGTACATTAGAAACAAATAATCACTCAAAAAAAATTATAGAAAATAGTTTAAATTCTGCAAAAACAAATTCAAAAACTCATTCTTCTTTTACAAAACAAATAATTAAAAATAGGAAAAAATTATCACAAGATGATACCATAGAATATAAAAAGAGAGATTTATTTAATGAAATAGATAATTCAAAACGTACTTTAACTAAAAATTATACAAATAATACAATTTTATCAAAAGGAAAATTAATTAAAGAAAAAAATAATAATTCCTCAAATTTATTAAAAGTAAGAAAAATAAATAATAATATTAACAACAATATAAATAGAACAAATCCAAATATAAAAATAAATAATTTATATAATTTAAAAAATGAAAATGAAACTGAAAGAATAAATAATTTTGATGTTTCAAATGAAGAAAATTTTGATTTTATAATTCCTGAAAAATATAAAGATGAATATTCAGAAATAATAAAAACAGTTTCTAATGAAGGAAAAACAATAAATTTATTTTCAAATAATAAAAGAGAAGTAATATTTAAAAGTGGAGTAAGAAAAGAAATTTTTATAGATGGATATCAAATAGTATACTTTAAGAATGGAGATTTAAAACAAACTTTTCCAAATGGAAAAAATGTTTATTATTTTAATAGTGCAAAAACAGTTCAAACGAGTTTTCCAAATGGACTTCAAGTTTTTAAATTTAATAATAATCAAATTGAAAAACATTTTCCTGATGGTCAAAAACAAATATCTTTTCCTGATGGTTCTTTTAAATATATTTTTCAAAATGGATTAGAAGAAACTCACTTTAATGATGGAACAGTTCAAAAAAATGATATTGATAATACTATTACTTTAGAATTTCAAGATGGAACAAAGGAAATTAAATATCCTGATGGAAGAGAAGAAAGAATTTTAGCCAACGGAAATGTTGAAATATTAAATAATAGTCAAAGTGAATTTGATGATAATAATGATAATATTAATAGTTACAATAATAAAAATATTAATTATAATGAATATAATGATAATATTAATTTTATTGATGATGGTAATATTAATTATAATGATAAAGAAAAAGAAGTTAATGTTATTGAAGATGATTTGAATGATAAAATTGAGGAAAATGAAGAAAAGACGAAATAAATATAAAATTTTTTTTAAATAAAATGTTTTATTTATAATTAATTTATTTTAGTTTTATATATTTGATTATTAAATTTTGAAAATGTTTTTTTTTTATTTGATTTAATTAAAGAAATCATTTAAAATAAATTTTAAAAAAATAAATTAAAATGAAAAGTAATTCAAATTTAAATAGTAGTGCAGGATTTCAAACGTTTAATAGGAAAAAAAATCCAAGAGATATGACAATTCAAGAATTAGATGAATACATAAGAAAAAATAGGCAAAAAAATTTTAATCCAACATATACAGAAAGTAAGTCTTTAAATTCAAGTTTTTCATCAAATAATCATTTTGGACTTTTTAATGAAAATAATGTAAATAAAAACAATAATTTTAATTCAGAAAATAGAAAAAGAACATCATCACTTATTCAAAACAACAAAAGTGAATTAAATGAAAAAGAAGAAAAAAAAGAAAATTATTATGAAAAAAATCCACCTCAAATATCAAATTTAATTCAAGATTTTGTGAAGAACAGTCCATTTTTAAAAAGTAATACTTCAAGTAGAACAAACACAATAAATAATGAAGAAAATAATGAAATAAATTATAAAAATAATCAATATTTAAATTATAGTCCAAATTCAGAAAATAATAAATTTAATAATACTTTTCAAGGAAATAATATATTTAAATATGATTCATTTCAAAAAAATAATAATGATTATATTAATAATGATAATTTAAATAATGAAAAATCTCTTCAAGAACAAATAAAGAATTTAATAAATGAAAATCAAATATTAAAAGAAAATTTAAATAATTTACAATCAGTTTTAGAATCAGAAAGAAATAATCGAGAATTAGAAAAAAAGAATTTAAATGAAGAAGAATTGAAAAAAAGAAATAATGAATTACAATTACAATTAAATATCCAAATTCAAAATATAAATTTATTAGAAAAAGAAAAAAATAGACATATTGAACAAAATGCAATTGATAAAGAAAATTTTTTAAATGAAATAAATTCTTTAAAAGAACAAATTCAAATTTTAAAAAATCAATATAAAGAAAAATGTGAAGAATCAGAAAAAATAAGAAATCAATTTGAAAATGAAAGGAGTGAAATGATTGAAACAATGAAGTCTCTTAGAGAAATAATTTTTCAAAAAGAAAATGAAAATAATGTTTTAATTGATAAATATGAAAAAGTTATTCAAAATCAAAAAATTCAAATTGATAATTTTTCTAACTCGATGATTAGTACAAATTCAAAAAAATCAAATCAAAATATTTCAAATAATAATATTTCTAAATTTCATAATTTTAAAAGACCAAAATCTTCAAAGAAAAATATAATAAATAAAAATGTTTTATCAAATCAAAAAGTTAATAATCAAAATTTAAAGAAAAATAAAAGAGATAAAACTCCAAAAAAAAATTCTTCTAAAAATAAAACAAAAAATAAAAATATTAATATTTCAGATCAAAATGATTATTTAAATGATAATAATAATTATATAAATAGTCCTGAAAATTTAAATTATATTAATCCAATTATATTAGGAGAATTAAATTCATTAAGAAGTGATTTTTCTGATTTAAATTCAAAAAATAATAATAATCAATTTTATTTTCATAATCAAGATAATGAAATTAATCAAGTTAATATTCAAAAAAATCAAGAATTATTAAATAAAATAAATGAAACTATTTTTAATTTAGAAAGAATTATTCCAGAATTAACAAGAGATTATAATAATATTATTTCTAGAATTAATTCTAACTTATTTCCTGAGGAAAATGCAACGTTAAAAAATAATTTAAAATTAATATCAAACGAAATTGAAAGTAATAGTTCCCAATTAAATGAATTAAAAATACAACAACAACAATTGTTAAAATTTATACTATCTCAAGGAGGAAATGTTAAATAGTTTTTTAAATTAGAATAATTATAAATATATAAAAAATAAATTTAAAAAAATTTTCTTGGTATTTTATTATCAAAATAAATGGAAACCTAAAATTATATCTATCAAACCTTACAAAATATTAAAAAAGAAATGGAAAAAAACTAAAAACTTTTAACATTTAATAATTATTTAGATATTCACTAATACATTACTTTATAATTCTTAATCATAAAATTGAATAATCATTGAAAATAATTGATATTGTTTAGAATTTCTTAAATAAAAGCATTAATCAATGAAAACAATAAAATTTTTTAAAATTTAATAACTTAAAAAAAATTTTTCTATTCATCTATCAATTATTCAAAAAAGATAAATAATTCAGTTATCACAAATAGAAAAAACAGCAATTTTCTCAAAAATTTTATTTGAAAATTTTTCAATATAGAAACTAAGATAATTTTCTTTTGAATATTCTTTAACATTATTATATAAAAGTGGAATGTTAACAGAGCAAGAATCATTAGATAGAAGTGATTCTCCATCATTAATAATAATATCATTGAAATAGACAATTGAATCTTCATTTCTTTCACATTTTAATTTTAATTTTTTAGGAAGATTAAAATCACATTTATTAACAATTCTAATTTCATAGTAAACCTTATTATTTATTATATCATTTATATTATAAGTAAAAGATTCTGGAGTTTCTATTTCTATCGTTGGATTTCCTTTTTTGTTTAAATCTATTATTTTTTCTATTAATTCTTTCTCATTTGTTCCATTTATTTCCCCTGTTAAATATATTACTGATTTTTCTATATTTCCTATTTGAGTTTCTAAAACACTTAATTTTTCATCATCATAAGAGGTATTTTTATTTTTATTTTTTAATTCTTGAACATCATTATATAATCCATCTATTTTTTCATTTATTTTTTCTATTTGATTATTTAATTCAATTAATTTATTTTCTATATTTTCTTTTAAATCTTTTTTAAAATTCAATAATAAATCTAATATTTGATTTTCTGTAGATTGAGGGATTTTAATTTTTCCTGATTGGACAGGTTTCGATTGAATTTGATTTTTAGTTTTTATATATAAATTTATTGTATTTGGATTTGATTTTTTTAATTTTTCATAATCATCTTCAGAATTTATTAATTGCTTTTTATCATCATATAAAGTAAAATCAGATTTTTTCAATTCAAATTGTCTTTCTATTTCTTTTATTAAATCTTCCCAATCACATTCTTTTAATTTTCTTTGATTTTCATTGTAATTAACACTAATAAATCTTTTTATCACATACTTTTTTTCTTCAAAATCTTTTTTTTTAATTGTAAGAATAAAATCTGTGGTGAATTGTTTTTTTATTTTTTCATAGTTGTCTTCATTTATTGAATTTTTTTTTGAATCGATTAAATCAAAATCTGAAACATTAAATTCAGGAAAATCTTTTTGTAAATTATCTATTAATTTATTATAATTACAATCAGGATAATTTTTTGATGTATTTTGGTATTTTATAATAATTTTTAAATCATTTGTTGAATTGTTTTCAAGAATTAAATTTAAATTTTCATTATTTTTTAAACAGTCTTTTTTCATCGTTTCAAAATCATTATTATTAGAAATGGTTTTTCTATTTTTTTTATTGAATATTAAATAATCATTTGCATCAAATTGTGGAAAATTTTTCTTCAAATCAGTAATTAATTGACGATAATTTTGTGATTTTAAATTTTCTGTTCTCTTTTGATATTCAACACAAATTTTTAATTCTTTTTTTGTTTCCCTTTTTTCTCCTTTTTCAATTGTTACTTCTATAACATCATCAGTATTTTTTAATAATTCATTAAATTCTTCTTCATTTAAAACTTTTCCTTCTTTATTTTTCACAATAATTTCTTCTTTTTCTAAATCATCATTATTTTCTTTTACTCTTTCAATAAATTCTTTATAATTGCTCGAAGAAACAAAATCAGTATTATCTCCATAAGTATATTCAATTTGTTTTTCATCTTCACTCATTTTTAATAAATTAAAAATAGACTATAATTATTTTATAAAGTTCATTACATATAAATATATTAAAAAATATTATTTTTTGTATATGACTTAAAATTTTAGGAATTTAACCAGAAAAATAAAATAAAAGATTTATATTAAACATAATAATATTATTTTTTTTGATATAATAAAATAAAAAATAGTATGTAATTAGATTATTAATTTTGATTTTTTTTATTTTATTATTTTTTTAAAGTAAATAAAATATACTCTACATTTTATAATAACATTTTTGTTGAATTTATAATAATCATTTTAATAATTTACACTCCAACTCATATTTTTCCATATTAAAAGAAATAATTGCTTTTCCTTCATATTTCTTATTAATATTTTCAATAAAAATTTTAATTTCTTTTAATATAAACTGAGCAATATCTTTTTGAGGTTTTAATTTTCTATTAAAATTATAAAATATAAGAAAAACATTGATAATAAAAACAAAAATAATAATAATACAGGAAAATAAATTAAATTTTCATAACCGCTACCATTTAATGCAAATTATAATCCCTAAAAAACTTAATATTCCAATTATAAATGAAATTGTTGTTATTTGTTCCATCCATTTTGGAACTATAATAATTGATTCTTTTTTTGAATAAGAATAGGCTTCAAATATTACTTGAGTTGCTTCAAATGCTTTATTTCTTCATTCTTCTTTTGATATTTTATTTATTAATTTTTTTGAATAATTTTTTGGTTAAATGTTAAAAATCTTTGTCTAATTTCATTTTGACTGTAATATTTTGATTTATATTTGATTGTGTATATACCATTTTTCTATTATTATTATAAAAGATATGAAAAATTTAACATAAAGTGATTATAATTTTATAAATTTCTTTAAAAATATTATAAAATTATTTTGAAAATAATTTATATAATTGAAAAAATAAAAATAATATAAAATAAAATAATTGTTTTTTATATTTTTGAAAAATGTAAAGATAATAAATCTAAAGTAAAACAATGAACAAAATAAATAATAAAGTTCCTATTGATTTTTATCAAAAAATAGTTGAAGCAGAAAATAAATTTCAATTGGAACAAACAAAAGAAAGATGTGAACAATTGTTAATATTATATAAAGAAGGAATTGAATATTTTGATGATATAAATAGTAAAGAATATAATTATTTTATAAATGGAATTCAAAGAATTGTAATTAAACAAATAGCAACAAAAATCCTTTCGGATGATAATTCTAAAAAAAAAATATGGATTTTTAATAATCAATCATTAATATATAATAAACTTTATCATGATTATAATCTTGACATTAAAAATATTATTTCAAAATATAATAATTCAATTAAAAAGTCTATAAATATTTTCAAAGAAATTATTAACACACAAAAACATAATTTTAGAAAAAATATAGAACAAAAAATTTATAAATCAAGATTTGAAAAAAATGAATATGAAAGAGATAAGTTAATATTTGATAATCAAAAAAGCAAACAATTAATTAAATATAATAAAAATAATAATTTTATAAGAACAAAGCAAAGATATAATTCAACAAGAGGAATTAATTTTTCAAAAAAAAATTTTGTGGTTTTGTCGAATTCTTCTTTTTTTAAAACAAAAAAATCCCAAAACCCAAATCAAAGAAATTTTTGTTTTAATGAATTACATTTATTTCAACCTAAACAAGATTTATCAAATGAATTAATCATATTTCTAAAAAATTATAGTAAAAAACTATATTATTTATTTCAAACTCCGTTAAATGATACATTAAATAAATTAAATAATATAATAGAAAAAGCTTATTCACAATTAAAATTTCAATATTTTGAATATGAAGAAAATTTAAAAGGTTATTTATCACTTACAGAAGATCCAACAATAGAGCCATTTAAATCTTTAATAGAAGCATTAAAAGAAGAATTAAATGAATCTATTTTTTTAATCAATCGTGATGAAAATAAAGAAATTGAAATTTTAATTAATGAAATGAAAAATAATAAATTAAATGAATCAATTATAATAAGTAACTTAAATGATGATACAATAGCTCAAATAGCGGAAATATTTAAATAAAAAATTAAATATAAAATTTAAAATTTAGTCTCCAATTAAAAATATTAATGGTTATTTCTTCATATGATACAATATCAAAATGTAATGTCAATTAATATTTAATAATATATTTTTCTTAATTTTTTTATTACTTTGATTATTATTTTTTATTTATTTTTATAAAAAGATTTAACTTATTGGTTGTTGCTAAAACAAAATTCATTATTTTATCTTTTGTTTACAATTAATTAATATTTTTATTATTGTGATTTATTGACTATTACTATCTAATTTTAAATCTATATATAATTCTGAACTCTTTATATGAAATGACTATTATATGCTATACTATTTCTTAATTTGATGAACCTTTGTTTTCTTTCATATATATTTTAAATTTTTGTTTATTTATGTGATTTAAAAAACTCTGATTTTTTTTAATATATAAAAAATATTATCTAATTTTTTTCCAAATATTTAATTTATACAAATATATATTTACAAACATAAAAATAATTCATAACCTTTCAAATAAACTTCATATATTGATAATAGTAAATAATGATTAATAAATATAAAATATATCAAATTTACTAAATGAATTAATAAATTTATTTTCCCATTGTTTTAATGGGAGGTTTTTTCATTCTTTTTCTTGGTTTTAAATCAGGATCATTTTCAGCATATTTTCCTTTAATAATTTGACAAAAATGCGTAGCCCAACCGTGAATTAATTTTTTATAATTTTCAACAAAATCTTTATTTAATTCCCAAAATTCACTAATTTCTTCATAAGGAATTAAATATTTAGTAACTTCATCTTTATCTTTATAAATCATATCTTCACCAAATATATCTTCACAAGCATTTAAATCTTCATTTTCTTCATGATAATTTCGATAATAATTTAAAACAGCTTCAAATATTTTATGAATTTTAGGTTCTCCTTTAAAAGTATCTCTTGTTAAATAATGTATAATTGAACCTATATATTTTGCACTTTTTTCAATATCTGTTAAACCTTTAAATTCTGCAAAATTTTGTCCAATATGAAGTAATATTAATTGAACTACTATTGCATTTATTATTAAAAATGATAATATCATTGAAGCTTCATCATCATTTACCATTCTTGTTCCACCATAAAAGTGAAAATCTAATCTATAAATTTGATTTGTTGTTAAAAATTTTTTTGGAAAATATGCTCTTTCTTTAATATAATTATATAATATTTTTTGAATTACCTCAGGAACATCTTTTAATTTTGTTGTTTTATGAATTAAATTTTCAACAAATTTCTGTATAATAGCTTTTATTTTTTGAGTTTCTTTCGCAATTTTCATTTTTGAACTTGTATTCTTATATGATAAATTTAAATCTTTAAAAACTTTAAATTCATTCCAAAAGGGTTGCTCAATGGAAATAATCCATTCTTTCAAAGCATTAAGTTCCCCTCCTACTTTTTTCTCCCTATCTTTAATTTTCTTATTCCTCGTTTTAGCATATCTTGCATATTTCATAGCACTTCTATAACAAACATATAATTCTGTGAAATTTTTAGCTAAAATCCACCAATCTCTCATTTTATTTCCTTTTTTGTTTCGAACAGGAGACTTATTATTGGGATTTTTTTTCTTAATATTCGAAGGAGGCCTCTTCCTTTGAGGAGGAGGTCTCCTTTGAGGAGGAGGTCTTTTTTGAGGAGGAGGTCTTTTTTGAGGAGGAGGTCTTTGTTGAGGAGGAGGTCTCTTAAGAGGTTCATCTTCACTAGATTCTGTGGAAGGAATTTCTTCCTTTTTAGGTTCTGGTAATAGAGGAGGAGGTCTATAAGGTATTTCATATTGTGGTGTTTGAGGAGGACGAGTGTAAATTGGTTCTTGTGGTTTTTCTCCTTGTCTTATTAAAGGAAGTGATGAAAATAATGTTATTAAATCTTTTATGTTTAATCCATTATTATTACATGAATTGCAACATGAATTACATGAATTACAACAATTATTACATTGTGAAGGCATATTCACTGTACGACCTACTTGTATTTTCGGAAGGGCAAATGATTGGGCAATTGGTGTCTGCATCGGATAATAAACATTATCAACTATTTGATAATTATAGTATGGGCTTGGAGTATATGAATTATTTAATAAATTAGAAGAAACATAAGGTCGACGTAAGTTATAATATTGATTTTGATATTTATTTAGTTGAGATTGTAAAAGGGATTGTGCTAAGTTTGTACTTGAGCTTATTTCACGATTACGAGATAAGTAACTTGGCAAAACACTAATTTTTATTACAAAGATAGATTATATATATTTTATTACTATCTGCGTGTTGTGTAGGAACCATACATTTTTTTATTATATTTTTTTATTTTTATGATAAATTATGTGTTTTTTTATATAAATGTAAATGATTTAATTTTTTCATTCAATAAAAAATTTTTTATTATTGGGGATTGGGGATTGGGGATTGGGGATTGGGGATTGGGGATTGGGCCCAATCCCC
>JAEEGI010030799.1_pt1 | contig 10068 bp, 13 predicted proteins | sample 8958751 | NCBI WGS metagenome assembly JAEEGI01 (sample SAMN16246545, study PRJNA631951) | gut metagenome | biome: gut microbiome; feature: rumen; material: KS-attached | host: Bos | place: Iran: Karaj | collected 2018-10 | reverse complement strand
GCTGTAATTATCTGTCCCTTTCCAAACCGTATCACGGCAACGTGCTGGCCATCGGCGACAGCGCGGCCCACATCGAGGTCATCAACCAGGGCGCCATGATGTGCGGGTATCACGCGGGTCATGCCGTCGCGGACGAACTGGACGGAAAGAACGGGTTCGAAACGTATGCGAAATGGTGGAACGGCGCGTTTGAATTTAACTGCGAAGATCCCATGGAGCAGTTAAAACTGTACGGCGCCCTCAGCATCAAGCGGACCCTGGCGGACGATGAGATCGATTATCTCTTCGCCATGCTGGCGGATGAAAAACATTGCGGTCATTTCAACCAGTATGAAGTTCCCAAAAATTTCTGGACGGACGTCCTGAAACACGATGCAGAGATCCGGAAAGACCGGCCTGCGCTCTATGACAAACTGGCGGCTATAAGAGCTTACAAGGAACAGGGAAAGTTTTAAGAAAGAATAGGAATATAATTATAAAAACACAGCGCGGTCTGCATTTGTTTTGCAAGCCGCGCTGTGTGCGTTAGTAATCTTTGTGCTTTATGTTTCGCTTGATTAATCAAAGAGTTGAATTACGCTCGTTCTTTACGCGTTCCTTTTCCTGATTTTTTCTTCCATTAAGTACGGTATCAGGCCGCCGCGTTCCATGATGCCCACAATATGGGCTGGGATTTTGTTACTTGGATACGTTTCCCCTGTCGTCCGGTTATAAATTTTTCCTCCCTCAAAATCCACTTCGATGATATCGCCTTTGCGGATCTTGTCCGTGTCCGGGCACTCCACGGGGATCATGCCCACGTTGATGCAGTTGCGGTAAAAGATCCGGGCGTAATCCATGGCTACCAGCACCCGGACGCCCAGTTCCTTCAGCATCAGGGGCGCCGTTTCACGGCTGGACCCGGAGCCCAGGTTATGTTCGGCCACAAAGATATCGCCGGGCTGATACGCCCTGGCAAACGCCGGATCCACGTTCCGCATGGACCAGGTCGCCGCTTCCTTCACACTCAGTTCGATGGATTCAGGGGGAGCAATGATATCCGTGTTGATGTTGTTTCCGTACTTCCATACTTTTCCTTTCACCATGGTTCATGCTCCTTTCATAAATTCCCGCGGGTCTGTAATATAACCGGTTACAGCAGATGCCGCCGCCGTCAGCGGCGAGGCCAGATAGACTCCGGACGATTTGCTGCCCATGCGCCCCAGGAAGTTGCGGTTGGTGGTAGCCACGCAAACCTCGTTGTCCCCGATGTTGCCGGAGTGGACGCCCAGGCAGGCGCCGCAGGTGGAACACAAGATCGTGCAGCCGGCTTCCGCCAGGGTTTCCAGAATTCCCTCCCGCATGCAGCGGTTGTAAATATCGCGGGATGCCGGTGAAACAAGGACGCGGATGCCAGGCGCCACCGTATGACCCCGCAGCAAATCCGCCGCCATCTTCAGATCATAGTAGCGCCCGCCGGTGCAGGAGCCCAGATACACCTGGTCCACCCGGACCCGGTCAATGGCGTCAATGTCAAATACGTTATCCACTTCATGGGGGCAGGCCACCTGGGGAACCAGTTCCGATGCGTCAAACCGGAGGTCCTCACAGTACACCGCGTCCCCGTCCGCGTTGAACCGGCTGAAATCTTCCGTGATATTGAAATTCTCTTTCAGATACGACGCCGTCACGGCATCGCAGCCGATCAGCCCCGCCTTGGCCCCGGTCTCTACCGCCATATTGGTGAGGCACATGCGCTCGTCCATGTTCAGCGAATGAATCGCTTCGCCGCAGTATTCCATGGTTTTATAGGTGGCGCCGGAATGGCCGATCTTCTGAATCGTCTTCAGGGAGATATCCTTCGCCATCACACCGGTCCGCAGGGTGCCGTCCCAGCGGATGCGGATGCTTTCCGGAACTTTCAGCCAGATCTCCCCGGTAGCCAACACGCCGGACATTTCCGTGGAACCGATGCCGGTGCCGAAACTGCAGAGGGCGCCGTAGGTGGTGCTGTGGGAATCGGTGCCCACCACCAGCGTGCCCGGCAGCACATGGCCTTTGTCCATCATCACCTGATGGCAGGGACCCGCGAACTCGTAATAGTTGCGGATGCCGTTGGCTGCCGCCCAGTCCCGGGTGTATTTCACAATGTTGGCCTGCTTGATGTTGGCCGGCGGCGTATAGTGGTCGGAAATGATGACCACCTTCTCCGGGTCCCAGACCGGAACGCCCATCTTTTCCAGATTGTCGGCGATTTCCACCCGGGGTCCCAGCAGGTCGTCCATCATGGCGCAATCCACGTTCGCCCAGATGATCTCGCCGGCCTGCACAGATTCCCGGCCGGAAGCGCGCGCCAGGATTTTTTCGCTGATTGTCATGCCCATGGTCAGATCCCCCCTCTGCAAAAATAATAAAAATTCAATTTACTCAAGTACGAGTCAGGCGTACTTCACCTGTTGAATCAATACAAATTCATCTTCGCGTTTCATTATCTCATTCCGGATATCAATATCACTCTGCAGGTTCAGAAAATAAGCGTCCGATACGCCGAAATAACGCCCCAGCCGTATAGATGTATCTGCCGTAATCTTCCGTCTGTCATGCAAAATCTCCAAAATACGGGAAGTGGGAACATGAATATCCATTGCCAGGCGGTAAGCCGAAATCTGTAACGGATTCATAAATTCTTCCAGAAGGATTTCGCTGATTTTGGGTGTAGAAATCATTTCAGTCATAACAGTTTCCTCCATTTTTAATGATAATCGACAATTTCAACATTCATAACGTCCCTGCCGGAAAGAGAAAAACAAATCCGAAACTGTTCATTGATACGAATGCTGTATTGCCCTTCCCGGTCTCCATGCAGCAATTCCAAATGATTTGCCGGTGGTACTCTTAAATCCTCCAGACTTTCGGCATTGTCAATCATAATCAGCTTGCGTAACGCAATTTTCTGAATTGCATGCGGTAACTTTTTGGAAAATTGTTGATGATAAACTTTTTCTGTTTCTTTATCAGCAAATGATTTTATCATGGTTTTATTATATCCGTTTTGCGTATATATGTCAATCAGATATGTTTTGCTGAAAAGAAAAACGGAGCACCCGTATGAATGCTCCGTAAAAAAAGATTTGTTATGTTTTTCTTATTATTTTCTCCTTTTTCCTTTCGTCGCTCTGACAAACCGGTAATTAGCGGACCTGACCCAGGCAACGAGTTTTTCGTCGTAAAAAAATTCATAACGGGATTCAACATCGTTCCAACGAAAGAAATTGAAACGTACCTTCTCTGCTTTGTCCCTGAACCAGATCTTCGCGTCTTCATCCAGTGTAAAAGACGCCTTTACGGTGCGTGCGCAGAATGAAAGCTGCGGAATTGTAACCAGGATGGCGTCCGGTTTCGGAACGGATTTTGTCGGAATTCTTTTTGCGGTCAGTTCAATCCGGCCTTCTGCATTCATGCTGCGGGAGAGTGCGCACCGGTTGTTTTCCGAAGCCAGTCTTGTGAAAAGGAACGGGGCCCCGTAGTCGGCAAATTCCGTAAAATAGTCACCCGGCAGTTGTTCCTTCATCTCCTCCATGGCTTTCCGGATATTTTTAACCACGGTGGCGTCTCCGAAATAGTTATCCCGGGCGCGGACTTTTGCTGCATAGCCGGCCTGAAGGTAATAAAAATACGCCGCGGGAATATCAATTTCCCTGCCGATTCCTTTGGCACAGACATTGCCCATGCGGAGCGCGGCATCGGCGAAGTTTGCGTTTTTTCCTTTAAGGAAATGCTTAAGGTTGTCATCATACACAATGCTGTAAAGACGGAACGCCGTGCCTTTGCTTTCCTTGCATCCGTAACCGTGACAGTACATATCCGCCAGCTTGTACAGGCCCTCATAAATTCCGTTGGCCGCCGCGATCCCGAAATAATAAAACGCTTTATCGTACTCGGGAACACCCTGGTTGCAGCGGCCGTAGTAATAAATATAACCGAGGGTATTGGCGTAATTCGGATTATCCTCTTTTTCAAACAGCCGGATCATGCAGTCCCTGGATATATTCCAGTTGCAGGGATACAGCCGGTTCCCGCCATAGGAAGCATAGCCTTTGGTGTAAAGCGCCAGGCTGTTGTCTTTTGCGCAGAGTTCCTCGATAAACTTCCGGGCGAGGGAAAGTTTCGCCTCTTCCGCCTCCGCAACAAACTTGCCGTCGTTAAAGAAATGAATAAAGGTTTCCATTTCTTCTTCGGGGAACACCCACTCTTCGATGGGTTTTCCTTTATTACTGAGATACCGGTCAAAATCCGCCAGTGTTGCGTCGAAATCCAGCGCTTCTGAAAGACGCGAGTCCGCTTCCCCTTCTTCCCAGACGTTTTCCAACTGCAACCAGCGTTCCTGAAAGAAGCTGCTTTCTGATACGATGAGGCCCGGATATCCTTTCATGGCTTGGGGAACGTCATCGCAGTCGCTCTCCCAGCCACAGGCTCTGTCCAGGCCAAATGCCTCCGACAGCAGCGTGATGGGGTAGAACCAGTATTCCCCGAACTCCAGGATTGTCGGATTTGCCGCGCTCAGTCTTTTTATCGCCTGATGCAGATCATCCAGTGTAAAGTTGTACGTGTCAGGACAGGAAATCGCGCCGTCTTCAAATGTGACATTTCCCAGAATATCCTTAAAGGTAATCTCATGTCGCGCAAGTTGACGCATCTGCCCGACAGACAGAATGATTTTATTATTTTCCATCGAATGAATCCTCCGCTTTATGTTCCTTATTCTCTTCCATCCACTGCCGGATGGAGAGAATCAGCTCATCGTTTTGTACTGTACGGTCATAGTTTGCGGAAATATCCAGAAACCGCTGCAGGACTTCTTCCGCGTTCCCGATTTGCGAAATGCCCGGCGCCGGACCCTCATCCAGAAGGCCTTCGATCAGCGTGCCGAGCGCCTTGTATTCTTCCCCGGTCGGATGACCGGACAGCACGGCTTCCGCCCGGGATTTCTCCCAGCAAGTCAGGGAAGAATAGGCATTCATGACTCCGTTAACAGTTCCTTCCATAAGCAGCCAGCGGCGTATTTCTTCCGTTTCCGGTTGTAACCGCTCTACTGCGTGAATGCGTCCCCAGCTGTGTACTTTCTTCGCGAGACGGAAGATTTCCTCATTTCCGTTTTCCCATTTCATCATATTCCAAACGACAAAAAGGGTGAACTCTTCGCACAGACCTGTTCTGCGGATGATATCTTTTACATTTTCATTTGAACTCTTCAATATTTCGAGAAGTTCCAGACCTATTTTTACACATTCAACATGGGCGGACCGGGTCACCAGGGAAAGGGCTGTCCGGAACACGTTGCCGGGAGCCAGCACACGGGCATGGTCAATCACATACTTTTGGAGTTCATCGATTATTCTGACTGCGTTGTTATCCTTCGTCCATTCCGCAAACAACGCGTCTGCCCCTTCATAATCTCCGGCACCGGCACATTTCAGGGCCCGGGCCATTTTCTTCGCCTCTTTGGCGCTCAACCCGACCTGTCTCCCGTGATACATGTACATGCCGTCCCACGCCCCTGCCGCTAAACGCAGTCCGGAAGGAGCCGGATTTTCTTCCGGAAGGGAAAAATAAGGATCCAAAATCCCGCCCGTGATGTTATCGCAGATTGTCTGATAAATTGATTTTTTCATAAACAGCAGACCTCCTGTCAGTCGCTTGTTATATTTTTATTATACATCAAACCGTGTCCAGAAGTATGTACTCTTTGTTATACGTAACGCCACTCACCGTGCGATTTAAGGAAAAGTGCTATAGATTTTCGGTTTTCTGCGAAACAAAAAAGCGCAGCTTTCCATAAGCTGCGCCTGTGCGCGTTATATATTTATTACGCATCTTTAACCCATTGGGGCAGAAACTTTTTCTTTTGTTTTACACAATCAGCAAGATACAGGTTAATAAGAACCTGATACGGAATACCGGATTCCTCAGACTGGGCTTTAAAGTATTCTATCGTGCTGCAGTCAAGATTGATTGTGACTTGTCTTTTTAGCCGTTTGATATACGGATTCTTACGGCCTTTGGAAAAATCGTATTCTTCTCTCATTCTTATCACCTTTTTAGCTAAACTCAACATATTGTTTTGACTCTTTTGCTGTTGCTTTTCGAGCTGATATAATTCGTATAACACTGTCCGATTCTCTGTAACAATGGCAGACCATCAGTAAATTGGCTTTTGCGCTAAAGCCTAAAATAATAAAACGTTCCTCCCTCTCCGAGTGATCCGGATCATCTATTACAATTGCGTCGGCATCATAAAAAACTGTTTGCGCTTCTTCAAACGAAACTTTATGCTTTGCTTTGTTAATTGTATTTTTTCTTTCATCCCATTCAAACCGCAGGTATTCCATATTTATATTATAATTATATAATACTTATATGTCAACTACTAAATAATTATAATATAAATACATAATATACTTAATCTGCAGCCTTCGTTCCCTGCCTTTTATGCAACTACAGGAAGCAAAAACATCACGGTCTGCATCACTTTTGCAAACCGCGATGTTTAAGTTGTCAGTTACTGAAGTCCACTTTCTCAGTTGCTGCCTTCTTAACCACTTTCCACTTCTGGTCTATCTCTCTTTTTGTAATGTCCGTTGCGATTGCGTCATAGCCTCTTTCGTCAAAAATCCGTTTCGCGGTATCAATCAGTTCCGCTGCGGTATCCAGGTAGAGAGAACCTAACCGGTAGCAGGCCCGCCAGTAATAATCATCCATTTCGTAATAGGGAGACCTGTCCGTCGCAATGCCGGTATAATAGTCCCAGGCTTTTTGCACGTCCTGTTCCACATAAAGACCCTGCCGGTACATTTCACCCAGGGCGTACCTGGTGCAGAAGGATTTATTGCCGTCGTCTTTAGTAAAATACGCATATGCTTTTTCATAATCTGCAGGGACTTCGGTACCGTTAAAATAAATCATGCCTATGCATTCATTGCCGAATTTTGTCCCCGCCTTGGCTGCTTTTTTGTACCAGTGGATTGCCTTTTTTATATCTTTCTTTACGCCGGTCCCTTTTGCATACGCGTCGCCCATAAAAATGCACATGTATTTATAGCGTTTTATCTTTGCGAGCTTTTTTATGTACGTCAGCTGGCGCTGCAGCATTTCGTCATCCGGATCCTCTCCCGCAAGCCCGTTGTAATTAATGGTCTGCACCGCGTCATACATGGCTTTGACATTTCCGGAGTCCGCCCTCTTCAACAGCTTGCGGAAATCACAGGGTTTGTCATTTTTATAGTTTTTAACTTCCGCCTGTTGTTCCAGTATCTCGTTTAATTCCATTATGTGCCTCCTGCTTTTCTGTAAATACTACGCCAACAGTTGCCTCGTTTTCTCATTATGGCCTGCGTATCATGGGGGCAATAAATTTTTTCCACCGTCTGAGCACGTCTTTCAACGGTTCATCCAGATAGGAATACGCCTGATCTTTAATGTCCTTGGGAATACCGTAGGCCGCCTCGGCTATACTGCCGGTGATGGCCGCCAGCGTATCGCTGTCCCCGCCAAGGGAAATCGCGTTCCGTATGGCGTCTTCAAAACCGGTGCTTTCCAAAAACGCAGTGATGGCCTGCGGCACCGTATCCTGGCAGGTTTCATTGAACCGGTATGTCGGACGGATCTCATCCAGCGTGCGGGACAGGTCGTATCCGAATTCCCTCTCAATGTGTTCCCGGATGCGCTTTTTACACTCTGCCGGATTGTCATTGATGGGTTCCTCGTAGTCGCAGGCCCAGCCGCCAAAGTAAAAACGGCACAGGAAGATGGCATCCGCGGTTGCCAGCGCACCTTTGATTCCCTCCGGATGGTTATGGGTGACCGCTGCGGATAATTCCGCCATGTTTCTGCCAACGTATGGCGCCAGGCCCGTCCTGCCGTAAAATCCGCAGTTCATTATCCAGCCGCAGGGAGACACACGCATGGCCGAACCGTTGCCAAAGCTGTTGTAAGGTTCCCTGTCATCGTTGAACAGCCAGGTATAGAATCTTCCGCCATATCCGGCATCCGGGTACATTTCGCCGTATTTTTTCATGGCATCGATAAAATCATCTTTCTTTCCGCCATTCATGACCGCTTCCGCAACCGCGCAGGTCATCACGGTATCATCTGTGAAAAAACAATCCTTCCGGAACAAAGGAAAATCTTTTGTTTTTATGTTGTTCCATTCGTATACGGAACCGACGATATCGCCAACGATTGCTCCCAGCATCTGTATCCTCTCCTTTTCACGAACATGAATTACCGTAATGGATTAGTCTCTCTGCCCAAAGTCTTCTCCACAATCATTGCAGTGATACTCCGGATCATTATTTGATACACAGCAACCGGCACAGATTACCTTATGATTTTCAATATCGCGTTCCAGTTCCTTACTCATTACGGGCATACCATACAAGTATCTTGCAATGTTATGACTCCCGCAGGTGGGGCAGGTAGTGAGTTTTTTCTTTTTCGTCATGGTGTTTTCTCCTTTTCATTCTTCTGCGCCGGCGTTGTAACCTGCGCCTTAGCCTTTATTAATCTTCATCATTCCCTTTCAACAATGCTATGGCCTTTTTATATTTCTCCAGCCTTTGTCTTGTTTCATCATCAATCTCACCAATCCGGGACAAATCGGAGTTGTGGGCCAGGTCAGCGAGTTTTACCGCTCTTGCGATGGGATTGTCTTTGAGCTTCGCCACGTAATCCAGATACGGTACGTCATCTTCGTGGGTCATCAGCGCCACTGCTTCCAGAATATCTTTCCCGAACCCTTCGGCAGCAAGGTCTTCCAGCGTGTAATCCGTATCTTCCACCACATCGTGCAACAGAGCCACGATAGTGGTAGCCTCATCTGTCATCTGTTCCGCCACGTGGAAGGGATGGAACGCGTAAGGCATCCCGCTTTTGTCCACCTGATTCTTATGTGCTTCAAAGCAAAGTTTTAAGGCCTTTTTGGTTTCGTCTGTGTAAATCATGTTCGTCGCTCCTTATCCTCTCATCCTGCCTCTTTTATTCTTCCATAATCTTCCTTACTGCATCAGGCAGTTCCTGCCCGTCGTCTATTGCTTTTTTAAACCACCGAAGGGCCTTTTTCTTATTCGGTTTACAGCCTATCCCGTTCAAAACCGCCTGCCCTAACAACAGATAGGGTTTACAACCGCATTCATCATTGGCACTTCCCAGCAGGCACTCGTAATACATACGGTTAATATCAACGCCTTCCGGCGCTTTTGTGATCCCTTCCCACACATACATAATGTAATTGATTACGCCCCATCTGGCGTTCTCGCTGCCGTCCTGGGCCTCATACAGAACGCGGCCAAAATCGAACTGGGGCGACAATACGTATCCGTCATGCAAAAAGTATGGCGGATCATAGACCTCGCACTCTTCATATTCCGCTATATCATCAGGCAGAAAGTCCTGAGAAACATCATACTTGTAATCATCTTCCACAATTTCAAAGCATGCCGGATTATACAGATACACACCTTCATCTTCATCATCGATTATACCATAAGCGCCATTTTCTATGGTTTGAACTTCATATATTTTACCTTTTGTCAGACTCATCATGTCATCTACCACACAGCATACTCTTTTGGCGTCCCTGGCTTCTTCATCGCCAAAAGGAAACTTATGCGATATGTTCCAGTCATGACCGCAGTCACGGCAGTGATACATCGGCATGTCAGGTGTCATGGTATCACCGCCGTAAAGAGGGGGATTCTTTTTCATAATTCTCAATGCCTTGTCATATTCTTCCGTCTTTCCATAAAAATAGTCTTTTGTATTACTGCTGCCGCAACTTGGACATATAATCGGTTTCGCGTTCATACTCTGCATTCCCCCTCTGATTGATAAATCTATTTTCAGGGCCAGAAATTTTCCAAGACGTCCATAATCAACTTCTCTGCGTTTTAAAATCCTTTTCTGTAGTGCATTTAACTATACGAATCAAATCTTGCTTCAATCCCGTGACTCGCGCAAAATGACCTGATACCGCTGAAGGCTCCTGTTCCATGAAATCTTCTCTGCAGCACATCTAACGGATCTTCCCCCGGA
>JAEEGI010030791.1_pt1 | contig 10069 bp, 7 predicted proteins | sample 8958751 | NCBI WGS metagenome assembly JAEEGI01 (sample SAMN16246545, study PRJNA631951) | gut metagenome | biome: gut microbiome; feature: rumen; material: KS-attached | host: Bos | place: Iran: Karaj | collected 2018-10 | reverse complement strand
GGATGGCAAGATGCCGCAGTACATGCTGGGCAACTCAGTGCCTTTCATCGATTTGAAGTAAGTGTCAGAACTCCTCCTCGCGTTCCACGCCCATGACGCCGAAGAGGCAGAGCAGGAGATAGACAGGAAGCAATCCCACCAGGAAGGAGATGATCCCACCCTTCCAGGTGGGTTTGTTCATGATAGGACGTCCGGTAGCTTTGATTACCATGATGGCGATGATGACCAGGGCCACAAGTATCGATGCGATGATGATCCACATAATGCTCAATTGTTTTGTTAGGTTTGCCTTTCTTCTTGCAACAATCGTACCACTTTCAGAATACTGTGCAACAAACACGTTATCACCCACTTGGATTCAGCAGCCATGTCATCCGACGCTGGCTGATGCGCGGACGGGCATCTATGGCTGCGGCATTTTCAGAAATAGCAGCGCCACCCCTATTGCCCAAACAATCGTCCAAAGCGGGACAAGAATCTTAAAGCGAATATGCTTGGTCTTATGCCTGAAGAGCACCATACCGAGCCAACAGCCCGCTCCCCCGCCTATGCGTGCCACCCAAAGCAAAGTCCGCTCTGGAATACGGCCTCCCTTGCGCTTCGCCTTCGCCTTGTCGAGGCCATAAAGGAAAAAGCCTAGGAGGTTGATGAGGATGAGATATACAATAAGAATGTATTTAAATGCCATACTCTAAACTCTAAACTCTAAACTCTAAACTAAAACCTAAACTCCCCCATCACCTCAAAACTCCTCCCCGGCATGGCGCGCCAAATGACGTTCTGATAGTCCTTGTCGGTGAGGTTGTTGCAGCGCAACTCGATACGGAACTTCTTGAGCTGCTTGCCCAAGGCAACATGATGCAACACATACGAAGGAAGGTCGTAGGCGAAGAATTCTTGTTCGTTATAAGAGGTGCTGCGACGACCCGTCACTTCAACGGTGTAGCTAAGGTTCCAAGTCTTCCACTGGGTGTTGAGAAACACGTTGGCATGGTGGCGCGGGATGTAGATGAGCTGTTTGCCATTGGTGCCTTGTTGGTGGGCTTTCTCGCTCTCATCAGTGGTGACGGTGAAGACATAGTTGCCCGACAATGTAACCTTCCAGTTGTCTTTAACAAAAGCGGCATCAATGTGGTTCTCTATGCCGCGTGCATATACTTTGGACACGTTCTCCGGCACCCAAAAACGATATGAGGTCGGCATCCATTGGATCCAATTCTTCACGTTGGAGAAATAGCCACCAGTGCGCAGGTCGAACTTGAAAGGTCCTTTCTGCAAGCCATATTTCACAGCCAAGTCAACCGTACGCCCGTTCTCAGGCAAGAGGTCAGGGTTACCGCCAGGATACCAATAGAGGTCGTTCAGCGAAGGATTGCGATAGTTATGGCTGTAGCCCAAGGTGAAACTCATGGCCTTGTAGAAAGGCAACTGGTAAGAGAAGGTGGCTGTCGGGAACAGGCCCATGCCCTTGCCGTCGGTCCAATCGTAACGCGCCGTGAGGTTGAGTTGGGCGCAATCGAAAGGCTCACCGCTGATAGCAGTGTAGGCCGACACCAAGTTGCGACGCTTCAAGCCCTCATAATTATTGCTCCTCACCTGCTCGTTGTCCCACTGCAATTTGGCTTTCAGGGTCCAGCTCTGGTAGAGGTGCTGCTCCAAGTTGGCTATCTGGTGCAGGATCAAGGCGTGGTTTTCGGAGTTGATAAAGGTGACCGAATCGTCGGTGACGGGATTGCGCGTCAGCAAAAAATAGCGCTGGTTTTCCACAAAGGCCGCCGACTTCAGCTGTAGGCTGCCTGTCTCCCAAAAGGTCTTGAACGAGACGAAGTTGCGCGAGAAGTTGTCCCTCGTCCACTCCTCCGAGTTGACGTTGAACACGTTGGGCATGATGGGCGGCAGGTTGCGGTTGTTCCACTGGTTCCACGACGACACGGAGATGACATTCCTGCCCAACAGCACACTCATCTCAGGCATCACGCCGTAGTCGACGAAGTCGGCATTGCGCTGCTGCATCTTCTGATGCGGGATGGTGGCTAGGTTCTCGTATTCGAAGTCATTGTCGGAAGAGTTGCGGTAGGCTTTCACGCGGAAAGAGAACTTCTTACCATAGTTTCCCACAGTAACAAAACTTCCCAAAGTGTTGAAGCTACCGTAGGTCTGCTTCAAGTCGAGCAGAAAACCATCGCCAAAATGGTGGGTGTTATCGATGTTGACCGCACCACCCAAGCCGCCACTGTTGTTAGAGGTGCCGCTGCCCCAGTTGAGGCTGACGTCATCGGCCAAAAACACAGGGATGGTGCTGAAGTCGACCTGTCCGAGACTCGGTGCATTGAGCTGGAAACCATTCCAAAGCACGAGGGTGTGGCTAGCCGTCGTACCACGGAACGAAGCCGTGGAAGTACCGCCTGGACCGTATGTCTTAATGAAAACGGGACTGTGCTGAATGAGCAGGTCGGAAAGGTTGGACGTGCTTTTGGATTGCAGCACCAAGGTGTCAAGCTTCTTCGCCACCAAGGGCTTCAACGCCTCAATGTCGTTCTTCTCTGCCGTAATCTCAACGGATTGTAGCAAAATCGTATCTTGGGCATGAAGCCTCAAAGGCATCACACCTATGCACAAAAATAAGAGGATCAGGAAATTACGGTTCAATGCTTACTTCTTTCCAGCCTTCTCCTTTTCGGAGGTCTTGGTTTTTGGTTTCTCTGAGTAGGTCTTCTCTTTGCCAACGAGCTTTCCGTTCTTGTAGGTGGCTTCTTTCTTGAGTGAGCCGTCCTCATAGAAAGCCTGCTGGAGGCCGTTGAACTGGCCGTCCTTATACTCGATGGTCATCTTCTTGATGCCACTCTCGTAGAACCAAGTCGTCAGGCCATTGCGATAGCCATTCTTGTATTCCGACACTTCCAGGTTGCCGCCCTTTTCGTAGCAGAGCACCTGCTTGCCGTCCATTTTGCCATTTCTGTAGGTGTGCATCTTGGAGAGACGACCGCCACGATACCATTCGCTGTATTGTCCGTCGAGTTCGTCGTTCTTATACTCGGCTTTCTTGGTAATCGATCCTGTCTTGTCAATCTCAATATAAATGCCATTGCGCTTGCCGTTCATGTAATTCACAATCTTCTTGGGCAAATAGCTGTTGTTGTTGAGATACTCCACCCAGGTGCCTTCTTTCTTCCCGTTCACAACATTACCTTCGATGGTGTATTCGCTTGTCTCAGTGGTGAATTTCCCATTAATGGCTTTTGAAACGTCGACGCTTTCAATCGTTTGTGCAAACATAGGCATGGCAAAGAAAGCCATTGCAATGATAATCAAAGTCTTACGCATTGTCTTATTCGTTTTATGATTGGACAAAATTATAAAATTCACGGCAAATGGGCGCAATTTTCGTGCAAAATCTTTCAAATTCGGTTTTTTTTCGGACTTTTGTAGGAGTAAATTGCTTCTGGTCTCTGGCTTTTGGCCTCTGGCTGTACTGCCAAATAAGCCAATAGCCAGCAGCCAGTAGCCAAAGTAATTACCATGAAAAAAATCGAAGTCAAAAACTTTAAGCTCTACACCACTGCGGTCATCAGCATCGAGTGGAAGCAGGACCTGCTCAACGTCAACCTCGACCTCGCCATGATGCTTAAGATGATGCACATGGAAGGTCTCACCGAAGCCGACATCGAGCGTTACAGCAAAAACGGCCAACCCATCCCCTTCAAGAAGGTGACACTCATCCTCTTCCAGGACGACGACAAACCCGGACAATACTATACTGACGAGTCATTCTATGAGGACGATGACCCGACGGTGTTCTACGTTGAAATCAAAGAGTAATAACAAACCCCTATTTCCTCATTGCGGGCTTGACCCGCAATCTCCCAAACGATAGAGACTCGTCTCCGCGCTTGGGAGATGGCGGATGTCCCTCCGCCATGAGGGAAAAGGGGTATTGTTTCCTACGCAGTTAAGCGTCAATGCAGGCTCTTAATGTACTCATCAATCGCCTTGGCGGCCTTCTTGCCGGCACCCATGGCGAGGATGACCGTGGCGGCACCACTCACCGCATCGCCACCAGCAAAGATGCCGGGACGCGAAGTCGTGCCCACCTCGTCGGCCACGATGCAACCCTTCTTGTTCAAGTCGAGGTTGCGGGTCGTGCTACCAATCAACGGGTTCGGCGAGGTACCGAGAGCCATGATGATCATGTCTACATCGAGGACAAACTCCGAGTCCTTGATCGGAACGGGGCTCCTACGGCCAGAGGCATCAGGCTCGCCCAGTTCGCATTTCACGCACTTGAAGCCTTTCACCCAGCCGTTTTCGTCGCCCAGCACCTCAACGGGAGCCGTCAGAAGGTCGAAGATGACGCCTTCTTCCTTGGCATGGTGCACCTCCTCCACTCTCGCAGGCAGCTCGGCCTCGGAACGACGGTAGACGATATGCACCTCGGCACCGAGACGCAAAGCGGTACGCGCGGCGTCCATGGCCACATTACCGCCACCGACAACGGCGACTTTCTTACCCACATAGTTCGGGGTCTGATAGCCTTCCTTATAGGCGAAGAGCAGGTTGTTACGGGTCAGGAACTCGTTGGCCGAAACCACACCGCAGAGGTTCTCGCCTGGCACGTTCAGCATCATCGGGAAGCCAGCACCCGAGCCGACAAACACAGCCTCAAAGCCTTCGCGTTTCATCAACTCGTCGATGGTGATAGTGCGACCGACGACCACGTCCTTCTCGAACTTGGCGCCCAACTTACGCACGCTCTCCACCTCTTTCTTCACGACGGTGTCCTTTGGCAAACGGAACGACGGAATGCCATACATCAACACGCCACCCAACTCGTGCAAGGCCTCGAAGATGGTGACATCGTAACCCATCGAGAGCAGGTCCTTGGCGCAGGTCAAGCCTGATGGACCACTGCCGATAATAGCAACCTTGTGACCGTTCGGAATGCTTTGGCTGCTGAAGTGCAGGTCGTGTTCGATGGCGTAGTCACCTACGAAACGCTCCAGTTTACCGATGGCGATAGGCTCGAACTTCTTGCCCATCACGCAGGCACCTTCGCACTGGGTCTCCTGCGGGCATACACGGCCGCATACGGCAGGCAATGCCGATTCGCAGCTGATGACACCGGCAGCGCCTGCGAAGTCGCCTTGGGCCACGCGAGCGATGAAGTCCGGGATGTTGACGCTGACAGGGCAATGCTCCACGCATTGCGGGTTCTTGCAGTGCAGGCAGCGTTGGGCTTCCATGATGGCCATGTCGGCCGAATAGCCAAGACACACCTCGTCAAAGTTGTGGGCGCGAATCTCGGGCTTCTGCTCCGGCACGGGAACACGTTTTTTCTTGTCAAAGCTCTCTTCAGAGATCCCTCCAATATGGCATTTATGGCCTTCGGCTTTCTCCTCTGCTTGAAGTTGCTTGCGCGTCACCACATTATTATACATAGCCTGACGTTTCATGGCCTCGTCGAAGTCAACGTCCTTACCTAGGAACTCAGGACCATCGATACAGGTGAACTTCGTCTTACCACCGATGCTCACACGGCAAGCACCGCACATACCTGTGCCGTCGACCATGATTGAATTGAGCGACACCGTGCAGCGGATGCCCAGCTCCTCGCAGGTCTTAGTGGCAAACTTCATCATGATCATAGGACCGATAGCCACGGCTTCGTCATATTGTTTGCCGCTAGCCACCAACTGGCGCAGCACATCGGTCACAAGGCCCTTACGGCCCGTGGAACCGTCGTCGGAGGTGACATACAGGTTACTGACCTCGGCCAATTCCTTTTCAAAGATCAGCAGGTCCTTGGTGCGGGCGCCGATGATGCAGTCAGCCGTGGCACCATGGTCGTTCAACCACTTCACCTGAGGATAGATTGGTGCGATACCCACACCACCACCGATGAAGACGAACGAGCGCTTACGCAACTCCTCGGCGGTCATCGTGGCAAATTCAGAAGGCTTGCCCAAGGGACCGACGATGTCGGCAAAGCGGTCGCCTTCCTTGTATTCAGCCATCTTCTTGGTCGACTCGCCGATGGCCTTGAAGACGATGGTCACCGTTCCTCTGACGCGATGGTAGTCGCTGATAGTCAACGGGATACGCTCCGAGTTCTCCTCCATTTTGATGATGAGAAACTGGCCTGGCAAGGCCGAATGGGCGATACGCGGCGCATAGACATCCATGAGGTAAGTCTCGGCCGCAAAGGTCTCTTTATGTAAAATTTCGAACATAATATATGGAAGTTGAGTTAGTTATTCATGGGTATAATTCCTTGCAAATATAGTGATTTTCTAATATGTCAACAAAAATCACAAGATTTTAAACAAAAAAAAAGCCCCGATTTCTCGGGGCTTATAAAACCAATTTTATAAATTATTCATACCGATATGTTGATTTAACAACTCCATTAACTATCGTTACGATTGTTTTTTTGGCTTCATATGTGTAATCTTCTGATTGATATCCATCTGTATTGTATTCTGTTGTTTTATCAGGTTGTCCCCAATTATCAATTAACTCAGCCTTTGTTAGCCCAATTAATTCCAAAGCCTTAACTTCTTCCATCATGTTCAACTTCACATACATGGACTTCAGCACGTTCTTCACGTCGTCGGTAGGCTGGGCGTCGTAGGCTTGCTTCAGGTAAGGAAGACCCGTGCGAAGCAGCTCGTTAGCTTGTTCAATCAGATTGTTGTACTGCTCTTGTTCGGCCTTCGAGAAACCGGTGATTTCGTTGGCCTGCTCGATGTACTTGTTAGCCATCGTAGTGTAAAGCACACCGATGTTGTAGGTAGCGTCATAATAATCGGGCTTGATTTTGAGGGCTTGCTCGTAGTATTGACGGGCCTTTTCTGGATCATACAATTTTGCTTGAGGCTGATCAACCTTAACTTTTGGTGTTGCAGTTACATTTTTAACAATATCAACTATTCCATCATGAAAATGAACAGATTGATTGTTATCATACATCCACCATTCACCTGTGCCTTGAGCAGTCGTTGTAACATCGGTATTAATAGGTTTACCTAATACTTCTTCAACAGAAGCTTTGTTTTGGCCAATCCAAGGAGACACCGATGAGCCATCATCACCATATATAGTGCCAAGCACAAAAAGCAACTGGGCGTTTTCGGGATCGAGTTCAAGAAGCTTTTCGAGGTCGGCGATGGCTTCGGCACCCTTACCATCCTTCAGATAAGCATTCACCTTTTCGAGGATGAGGTTGGCATCGCTGGGATCCTTCTCCAGACCTGCGTTGATCATGGCCATGGCCTGTTCGGCATTGCCCAGACCATTGTAGCAAGCGGCGAGATGACGATAGACATCACCGTTTTCCATTCCATTGTTTTTCAGCTCCGTGAAATACTCAAGAGCTGTATTGAAATCTTTCGACAGCATACTTGCTTGACCAGCAGCATACAGCATATCGTTGGCGTCTGAAGTACCCAGAGTTTTGGCAATATCATAGGCTTTCTTGAACAACGGTGCAGCTGCGGCGTAATCCTGGGTCTTGAACAATTCATAACCACTGTTATAGTAGTTACTCTTCACGATCTCCACACGTTGGTAGATATCCTGTTTGTTGTCCTCAAGGAAACTAGGATTCTTCATGCAGTTCATCAACGACTCGTAAATGATCTCCAAGGCATCCGGGGTTTGGGCAATCAGTGCCTCATCTCCTGATTGGAGCACATTTTGGTAAATGATGGCACGATAATGCCATGCCGTAGCCTGGTCATTGGGCTTCATACCCAAGAACTGTTCGTGGTGGACGCACTTCTCAATAGAGGCCATAGCCTTGGCATATTGGCCGTTCTTGTTGTACATGAAGGCATCGGTTCTGTCTTTCTTTTGGGCCATCATCACGTTGGCGGTGAGCAGGACGGCCAGCAAAATCATTACTTTTTTCATTTTTCCAATTATTTAAAGTTTGACAATTTTTCTTTGGTTATTATCTTTCCTTACAATTATTGTTCCAAAGTGGTTTCACCTTCTTCAGTCGGCCCTTCGACTCCTTCGACAGAGTCATTATTTTCGATCGGCGTTTCGACAGGCTCAACGACCTCGGCTTCTTCTTCGTCCTCATGCTCGGTCTTGGTGACGGCAGCAATCTCATCGGTGCCACGCAAGTCGATGAGCTTCACACCTTGGGTGGCACGACCCATCACACGCAGCTTGCTGACGGCCATTCTAATCACGATGCCCGACTTGTTGATGATCATCAGGTCTTCGTCGTCGGTCACGGCCTTGATGGCGATGAGGTCGCCGGTCTTGTCGGTGATGTTCAAGGTCTTAACGCCCTTCGCACCACGGTTGGTGATGCGGTAGTCCTCGATGTCGGAACGCTTGCCGAAGCCCTTCTCTGAGACCACCAAGATGGTCTGTTGCGGGTCGTTGATGCACACCATGCCGATGACTTCGTCGTCGGGCGAGCCCAAGGTGATGGCTTTCACACCCGTAGCGGTACGGCCCATCGGGCGGACGGTCTGCTCGTTGAAGCGGACGGCCTTGCCCGAACGAACGGCCATCAGCACCTCGTCATTGCCGCTGGTGAGGCAAGCCTCAAGCAGCTGGTCGTCCTCGCGGATGTTGACGGCGATGATGCCATTTTGGCGCACGTTCTTATAGGCGGCCAAGTTGGTCTTCTTGATGATACCCTTCTTAGTGCAGAGGATGATGTAGTTGTTTTCGAGGTATTCCTCATCGGTCATGCTCTTCACATTGAGGTAGGCCATCACCTTGTTGTCCTTGTCGAGCGGCAACAGGTTCTGGATGGCACGACCCTTGCTGTTCTTGCCCTCTTCTGGGATCTCGAAGGCACGCAGTTTGTAGCACTTGCCTTGTTCGGTGAAGAAGAGCAGATGGTTGTGGTTGGTGGCCGTGAAGATATGTTCGATGAAGTCGGTGTCGCGGGTGGCTGAACCCTTCGAGCCCTTGCCGCCGCGGCTCTGCACACGGTATTCGGTCAGCGGGGTACGCTTGATGTAACCGAGGTGCGAGATGGTGATGACCACGGCGTCGTCGGCGATGATGTCCTCCATACGGAACTCACCGGCAGCGGGCACGATCTGGGTACGGCGGGCATCACCATATTTTTCTTTGATGACCAGCAGTTCGTCCTTGATGATCTGGAACTGCAATTCCTCATTTTGTAGAATTTCGTGGAAATGCTTGATGCGTTCGTGGATTTCGTCCAACTCGTCCATGATCTTCTTGATCTCGAGACCAGCCAACTGACCGAGGCGGTAGGCCACGATGGCGCTGGCTTGCGGGTCGTCGAAGCCGAACTTGTCCATGATGGCCTGCTTGGCTTCAGGCGTGCCGCCCTTACAGGCGCGGATGGTGGCGATGATCTCGTCGACGATGTCGATGGCGCGGGCAAGACCCTCCAAGATGTGGGCACGGTCTTCGGCTTTCTTCAATTCAAAACGTGTGCGGCGCAGGATAATCTCGTGACGGTGGGACACGAAATGCTCAATCAGTTGCTTGAGGTTCAAGGTATAGGGACGGCCATTGACCAAGGCCACATTGTTCACATTGAACGAGCTCTGCAGAGGAGTCATCATGAACAGCTTGTTCAGTACGATGTCGGGGTTGGCGTCGCGCTTCAGCTCGTATACCACGCGGATACCTTTTCTGTCTGACTCATCGCGGATGTCGGCCAGGCCTTCCAACTTCTTCTCGTTGACAAGGTCGGCAGTCTTCTTAATCATCTCGGCCTTGTTAACCTGATAAGGAATGGAGGTGGCGATGATGCGCTCATGGCCATTGTGTTCCTCGAAGTGGGTCTCGCCGCGGAGGACGATGCGTCCCCTACCCGTCTCGAACGCTTCGCGCACACCTTCGTAGCCGTAAATGACGCCAGCAGTCGGGAAATCGGGGGCCTTGATGTATTGCATCAACTCCTGCGTGGTGATCTCGCGGTTGTCGATATATGCGATGATGCCGTCGACGCACTCGCTGAGGTTATGGGGTGCCATGTTGGTGGCCATACCCACGGCGATACCGTTGGTGCCGTTAACTAATAAGGTAGGAATCTGGGTAGGCAGCACGGTAGGCTCTTGCAACGAGT
>JAEEGI010030790.1_pt1 | contig 10071 bp, 13 predicted proteins | sample 8958751 | NCBI WGS metagenome assembly JAEEGI01 (sample SAMN16246545, study PRJNA631951) | gut metagenome | biome: gut microbiome; feature: rumen; material: KS-attached | host: Bos | place: Iran: Karaj | collected 2018-10 | reverse complement strand
GCTGATCATTTCCTGCTTAACCTCATCAGCAACCTTCTTCTTCTCAAGCTCAGCCTCCTCGTTTGCACGAGCGATAATAGCTGCGGCTTCTTCCTTAGCGTCGCTAATAATTTTGGTTTCATTCTTCAAGGCCTTTTGTCTTGCTTCAGCCAGGATTGCATCACGCTCTTTGTTGATATCCTTAAGCTTTGCCTCGTACTCTGCCTTTAGCTTATCTGCCTCTTCCTTATCTTTCTTAGCATCTGCGATGTCCCTTGCAATGCCATCCTTTCTATCCTGCAAAAGCTTTCTTGCTGGATTAAACAAAAGATTTGACATTATAAGGAATAGGAAGAATACTGCTATGGCTAAAAGTACAGCATCATTCAGCAATTGAAAGTCCAAGTCAAATAGTCTTTCCAACTTTTAGCCCCTCCTTTTTATTTATTTCTTCCTGATAATTATTAACCAACAAGTGGCTGTACAAAGAGTAACAGAAGGGCAATAACGAGTCCGTAAAGACCTGTTGTCTCGGCAACGGCCTGACCAAGTAACATAGTAGACATGATCTGTCCCTGTGCTCCTGGGTTACGTCCTACGGCTGCTGCACCGTGACCAGCTGCGATACCTTGTCCAATACCAGGACCAATACCAGCGATAACTGCAAGACCAGCACCGATTGCTGAACAAGCTTTAATTAAATCTGTACCTGAAATGTTCATAAGTTGTTTCCTCCTAAAAGTGATTTTTGTTTGTCAGGGCAATTAAGTATCCCCATAACTTTGCGCAATGTATGTCATTGTCAACATACAGAATACATAGGTCTGGATTGCACCTGAAAAAATATCAAAGTACACATGAAGTGCTGCAGGCCAAACAATGGCGAACTTTCCTAGCAATCCATACACAAGACCCATAATGATAGTTCCTGAAAGAACGTTTGCAAACAAACGTAGTGACATAGAAATTGGCACCGCAATGTCTGAAATAACATTGATTGGTAACCAAATTGGCAACCATGGTGGCAAAGGAGAACATTTGTCAATCCAAATATCCTTTGCACTCTGATGCCTTACCTTTACTACGTGAATGCAAACAAAGGTAATTAATGCCAACGCCAGTGTAGTACCGTAATCGGCTGTTGGTGGTCTTAGGCCAACCAAACCAGATAGGTTCGATACCAAGATGAAACAGAATATCGTGCATATCCAGTTTGCAAACACTGGTGCGTGCTTACCCATACTTCCTTCCACTATTCCATCCAAAAGTGAAACAATCAGTTCCAGGATGTTTTGGAAGGTATCAGGAACTTCAGTGGCATTCTTTAGCTTGCGATTGGCAATGATAGAAAAAATCACCAATGAAAGCCAAACGATAAGGATGCAAACATGAGAAGTGGTAAGCCATACCTCCTGTCCAAATACTTCGTACTTGTACAGACCTTTTATCATGTCCACAGTATCGCTTGAGGCCAGTAAAATTCCTTCTGTCACACTTTCACCTCCTTCGTATTTAGTTCGTTGTTAATCCCCTCGGCTGTATTTAAATTGTTATTACCGAGAATTTTATTTAGCAAAGGCTGAGCATAAGCACTAACCTTGAGCCCTAAAATACCGATGAGTGCTGTAAACATATTGCCAAGCTTAAACACCATCATAAGAATCATCACTGCACATACAATCAAATACCTCAGCACCGATTTAAAGGACAGATATTTTTCATGCCCTTCACCAATTCGTACTGATTCTTCAATAATCATGGCTATGTGTATGGCCATAAATACCGCACAGCCGATTCCAAAGATTAATCCTGTGGTATATCTTATTTTGTCCTTAACAAACCAAACTCCCACGACTTCGATTAATCCGCCATATATTAGTATTCCTAAAACCAAGCCTGGTAAAGCTTGATTTAGTCTTTTCATCCAATTAATCATGCTTTTCCTTTGACTCGAATCGTTTTAAATATCCTCTTAGGTAACGATATGCCCCATTACATGCTGCTACCACACCAATGAGAATGCCCCCAATTGCAAATCCCTTGGTACCAAAATAATTAGATAGTGCAACACCAATTACCGTACATAAAAGGATTGGTACTATTATGTTTATCCCTAGCTGTAGCACCATTACAAATGAACTTGCTACATCTCCTGTCGCCTTTTTCTTGTCCTTCACTGTTTGCTCCTATCTGGCTTATTACATTAATTGATTACACGTTAAACTTTATTTCTCTGCCAGTATGCTGATACTGGTGGAACTCTACACCTGCTGCCTTAAGCATTCTTTTTGATGCTATTACAGAAGGAGTATTCTCGTATTTATCGCTATCGTATATTATTGTTTTTATGCCTGACTGTATGATAGCCTTGGCACATTCATTACATGGAAAAAGTGATACATACAGCTTTGAACCTTCTAATGAACCACCTCTGTAGTTCAAGATAGCGTTCAGTTCGCTGTGTGTTGTATAGAAATATTTATTCTCCAGAGGGTCTCCTACTCTTGCCCAAGGAAACTCATCATCTGAACAACCATTTGGAAAACCATTGTAGCCCATAGATAATATCTTATTATCTTGACTTACAATACAAGCTCCAACCTGTGTGTTAGGGTCTTTAGATCTCATACCCGATAATACTGCTACGCCCATAAAGTATTCATCCCAGCTAATGTAATCAAGTCTCTTGTCACTCATGGTCTTGTCCTCCAATACCTATATAATTTATGCAGAAATAACCCTCATTAACTTCTCTATTGATGCCTTTAAGACTTCGTAGCACAGCCCATATGTCTGTACTGAACCACCATAAGGATCCATCACCTCAAGCTCGTCCCCAACAAGCTCATTCAAAAGGCGAGTGTTTTCCTCATTGGCATTCGTATATTCATTTAATATTTTTTGCCTCTGGCTTTCCTCCATCGTGATTACAAGAGTGTTTTCGGAAAAATCCGAATCCATCAATTGCTTAGAGGAATAATCCTTCAGCGTGGTTCCATTACTGATTAGTATTGCTTCAGCCTTCTGATTAAGCGGCTCTGGAAACTGAACAATCAAACCTCTGGCCTCACAAATAATAGGCCTTGTGTGCTCAACGCTGTGGAATATCGCCGCAGCCATTGGCGCCCTGGAGGTTCCGCTTCCCGAAGCAAAAATCACTCTATTAATTTCTTTCATTCCATTATCTCCTGACTGCTATACCACTATACTTCTATTGTCTTTTGGCCTGCAGCCTTAAGCAATCTGTTCATAATTGCCTGTCCCATCTTTGGAGTGGCAAAGCTTTCTGAATAGATTAGATCTACACCAATCTCATCAAACTGACGAAGGATATCGTATAGATTATGAGCTATGCTTCCTTCATCTGCTCTGTCTCCAATAACAAGTACGTGGCCATCTGAATATCTATCCGCTGATTCAGATGTGGCGATAACACCTACTCGCTGTCCCTTGGCAAGAGCTTCTTTTGTCATTTGATTAATTGTGGAAACTACTACATCTTCTTCCCCTGAGATAATAGTTAAGTCTCCTTTTGGTGCATAGTGCTTATATCTCATGCCAGGCGCCTTTGGCCTAGCACCTGATGTGGTTCCCTTGTCATTGTAAACAATGCCTGGGTCCATTCTGACCTCTCCTACCACCTCTCTTAGCATATCCATATTGATATAGCCTGGGCGAAGGATTGTTACCACATCCTCTGTCAAATCTACGATTGTAGATTCAAGACCTATGTCTACTGAACCGCCGTCTAATATGGCTTCGATTTTACCAGACAAATCCTCGTATACATGGCTTGCCTTTGTAGGGCTTGGACGGCCAGATGTATTAGCACTAGGCGCTGCTATCATACATCCGCTTTCTTCTATAAGTGCAAGTGCAACTGGATTGTTTGGCATTCTTACTGCTACTGTATCAAGACCGCCTGTTGTTTCGTAAGGAACCACTTCGTTTTTGTTAACTACCATTGTAAGTGGTCCTGGCCAAAAAGCGTCCGCAAGCTTCTTAGCATTTTCAGGTAAATCTGTTGATATAGCCTCTAATTGTGAAAACTTCGCGATATGAACAATAAGTGGGTTGTCCGATGGACGTCCCTTCGCTGCATATATCTTTCGCGATGCCTCTTTATCTGTAGCGTCTCCGCCTAATCCGTATACTGTTTCGGTTGGAAAAGCTACAAGTCCGCCGTTTCTTAATATCTCTGATGCCTCTTTAATATATTCCATATTTAAAGGCTCAGATGATACATCCATAATCCTAGTAATCATACTCAAAATTATAACACTTTTACTTTATAACACAAACCCTTTAAAACGTCACAGAACTTTAAAAAACGTGATTTTTCTGTGTCTTATATGCAATTACATAATTTATAAATACTTTGCAATTACGTTCCAAGCGGCTGTGTTATCAAAACCTTTCTTCCAAAATGCGCCGCCAGCTAATCCATAATTATCCATAACCTTAAGCTTCTCCTCAAGGGAAGCTTCATCCTCTACCCATACCTTGTATGTTGTGTTTTCTTTTACATATTCGCCGTAATACTGACCTGTTGCATCGTCCCATGTTGTAGAGACTCCGTTAGTATTAAGATATGTCTGGACTGCGTCCATTCCATACGCCTTGCTGGAAATGCTACCATCCTCTGCAACTTCCCAAACTCTGCAGTAGAAAGGCATTCCAAGAACAACCTGCTCTGCTGGTACTTCTTCTAGGGTATCCTTTACCCCCTGTTCAACCCAGCCTATAGATGCAACTGAACCTGCTTCTTCGCTGCCATTGTAGTGCTCATCATAACCCATGATGATTACATAGTCAGCATAATTAGCCTGTTCCTTGCGGTTGTAGCCAGCAGATGATGCTGTTGGCACATAATTATCTACTGATAATATGATATCGTTCTTTTCACATTTGATTGAAAGCTCCTTGATGAACTGAATGTAGCCATCTGAGGCTGCACCAGCCAGCTGCTCAATATCAATGTTTATACCGTCTAATCCGTAAGTGATTGCCTGTGCAATCAGATTGTTAACTAGAGCATCTCTTGCACTAGTTGTATTTAAAACTGTTGTTGTATCAACGCTGGCATCTTCAAGGTTACTGATAAGTCCCCAAACCTGAACGCCTGCTGCATGGCATGTGCTTACGTAGCTACTGCTTGCAATTGAAGCAATGCCGCCTTTGTTATCGTTCAAATGAAACCATGTTGGAGAGATTACATTTACCTTACCTGAATCTGCCAACACGCTTGCAACATCGGCGTTTGCAGCCTGTGATGTTACCTGGTGCCACAACAATGATATTTTCTTGCCTGTATTGATGTGATTATAGGTTCTTTTTGGAAGTGTAGCCTCAACGGTTACTTCCTTCTGGGCTGAAATCTTGTTGTTTTTCATGTATCCCATTACACCATTTTCAGATACAACGAAGCTCCACTTGCCTGTATCTCTAACCACGGTGATGTTTTCACCCTTTGTTACATCTTCCAAAATAGGACTCTTTGGGCCATTTAAGATTCTTATCTGGGTCTTGCCCTTTGCTGTAGCTGTCTGCTTTTTATAGCCAGCTGGTTCTACAACAACTCTGTCTGGATTTTCAAAATATGTATACTGGAAATCTGTAAGAAGCTTCATGTAATCAGCCAAGATAAACACTGTGTCGTCCTTAGCGATTACTATGTTGTTATCCATTGTATTGTTGGACTTGTCCACAAGATAGCTGTTGTTTCCAAGTGTAGCTGTGTAGATTTCAGTATCGGTTGCATATCTAAGAGTGATTTCAGATGGGTCGTAAACATATCCATCATCTAAATAATCCTTTACGAATCCAAGCTCGAAGTAAATCTTACCGCTGTCTACCATAGCGTAGCCATGGGCCAAATCCTCTGCTGGCTCCATGTATTCGCTGTTAAGCACCACTGCTGCTTCCGCTTCATGATTTAATGTGAAGTATTCGGTCAGTTCAACATGCTCCTTGGTTGGTGTGTATTTCTTAATTGCGTACATTCCCACAATTAAAACCGCAAGAAGCATAACCCCTGTCGCTATATATATGTAGCCTCTAGGTACTCTATATCTCTTTTTTCTTCTTCTGTTATGTGTATTATGTCGATAGCTCATAAGCATCTCCCTCATATCTATATTCCGTTAAAGTATAACAAAATAACGGTATAAATTCCACTTTTCGCCCAATATTTCACTACGCCAAAAAGAGGGCTTAACGCCCTCTAAAAAAATTCATTCCTATCATAAAAAAATATTTGTCTAATCTTTTTAATTGATTCCGTTGACGATATTGAAATCCCTAGGAAATAAAATTTTCGCAGCTACTTTATAATTTGAATCAAAGGCTCAAAGTCACTTTCCTTTAATCGGAAAGGGTTATCAATGATTGGTCTGACAAAAACATTCCATTTGAATTCTTTTTTTATTCTTAACACTTCGTTTATGTCGTTTTTTAAATTTATATATGAAATGTTTTTCATACAATCTCCTTTCAGTTTATTTGATATTTGGTACACATTACGACTGCACCATGATGTCATCGAACCAATCAATAGCTTTGTATCGCATCTTTGAAAAACAATGCTATTAGTTTCTGAATAACTAGCGAAATCTACTACTATAAATCCTTCCCAGCTGTCTATTAGTTGTATGGCTTCATCCACATCACAGGCAAGCACATAGGTTACACCTTTGTACAAAAATCCCGTATAGCCATCAAAGTTAATCTGCCTATCACCTACAACTACCAGCAGCTGACTATCATCACAAAGTTCTATATATAAAGTCTTTTTCTTTAAGCCTGAACATAACAAATTTGCAATGCTTAAGGATAAGTGGGTTACTCCCAATTTTGGTGATGCGCCAATTACTCCTATGATCTTTTTGTTTTGTTTTGTAAATTTTAAATTTTTTGTCGACATTTTACGTCGAAATAGTTTAATAGCAAAGTTTTTCATCCTGCAATATCTTTTGGATAATCCTTTCCTCTTCTTTGGATAATCTCATGATGCTTGTAGAATGCGGATACATATAAACCTTCTTTTTAAGGCTTTTGGCTAGCTTTATCATATTTAGCTTTCCTGCCATGTTTCCTATTATAGTTACGGTTTTATCACCTATCCAATCTGGGAAGCACTGCTTTTGCCAAGGAGCACCGCCTGCAATTACGATAATCTTATCGCAATCTAAGGCTGCTTCCATATCTACCCCACAATCTATTAGGTATACACCTTTAGGAGGCTTTTGTGTTTCAACGGCTTCTCCATAATTAAGAATGCCTCTGAAGTTATCGTGGTATAAAATTCCATCCTTTATTTTTGCACCATCAAGATTTTCCATTAGGTTATGGACGTTATCGCCCTTTTCATCCTTGTAATATGCGTCAGTCCCCTTTTTATTTAGGAAAATACACATATTCATGGCTATTCTTGTTGCACCTACAGCGTGAGCCGCGCCCACAACTGCTATTTTTTTGCAGAGATACCTTTTATCCTCATATTTATTAATTGTTTTATCCTGCAATTCAAGCAATCGATTTTTTAATATTGTTATAGAACTGATTCTATTATTTATATCTTCATCAGTTGCCTGACTTACTAATTTTCTTAACTTATAATCATCTTTTTCTAAACTGTTTTTCTGCATAAATTCAATAATCTTGCCTACGCCAAAAACATCACATCGTTCATCTAAAGGACCAGCCTTCAGTTGTTCTGGTGCAGCCCAATTAATAGTGCCTAGGGGCCTTGCCTTTGCTGCTTCAGATTTCCTAACTGCTATGCCAAAATCAATTAGACGTACAGTGTCATTCTGCAATATTACATGCTCAGGCTTCATATCTCGATAAAGAATTGGTCCTCCATCGGCATTATGCAAAGCCTCTATAACATTGCATAGACTTATAGCAATATTTAATAGCGTTTCCTTGGTGATTGTTGTATCTAGCAGATACTCTCGTAGAGATTGACCCTCTACATATTCCTCAACCAGGTAGTACATTTCATCTGTATCTTCTACGCTTATAATGGTGGGTATTTGGGATGATTTAATCCCTTGTAAAAGATGTGCTTCGGATAGGATGCTGTGTGCATTAGGATGTGCCCTGTGAATAGCCTTAAGAATCCTTAATGCTCCTATCTTTTTGTAATTGACAAGTAATACTGCTGTAGCTGCTGTTTCTTGCAGTATCTGAACTATGTCGTACCTGTCTGAAATACCATCAGGTATCATATTACATCAGCTCCTTCCTTTCGGAAAGGCATCTCGCAGATAAGTTTATATCACATATAAAATTACATTGCAACCCCTAATTTATTTTTCACCACATTTCTATAACGGTGTAATTTTATAAAAATTTAATATTTTTATCACGATTTCTATAGCTTCTTTCCTTTACATTCCGATATAATATATATATAATTCGAATAAGAAATTTGCTTCAGGCGCATCTTATTTCGATTCGGGAGGTGATTTTTATGAAGATTGAAAGAATCAACGAGAACCAGATCAGATGCACTCTTTCGAGAGAAGATTTAATCAGCCGCCACATCAAGCTATCAGAGCTTGCTTACGGCTCAGCCAAAGCCAGAGAGCTTTTTAGAGAGCTTATGGAACAGGCTGCATACCAGTACGGTTTCGAAGCAGAAGACATTCCGCTTATGATAGAAGCTATACCACTTTCATCCGAATCCATTATTCTGCTTGTTACTAAGGTAGAAAATCCTGATGAGTTGGATACACGTTTTTCCAGATTCTCTGAAGATGATGACGATTTCGATGATGATGATATGGATGTTACCGATGCACCAGCTAAACCATTCAATGAATCGGCAGCTGATGACATTTTAAATATCTTTAACAGCCTAATAGAAAAGGCTCAGAAAGCTATAGCCGCTTCACCAGAAGCAGCAGCCAAGGAAGGCTTACCTGTAGACATTACTAAGATGTTTGTTTTCGACAATCTTGATGATGTCATTAGATTATCAGGTGTTCTAGCAGGTTTTTACACTGGAAAGAATTCTCTTTACAAGAGTCCATTTGATGACAAATACTATTTAGTAGTTAGCAAGTCTGAAGACTCAGCCGAGACCTACAATAAGGTTTGCAATATCTTATCCGAATATAGCAACCAACAGAACTATGTAGTTGGCACAAGCCAGTACATGTCAGAGCATTACGAAATAATGGCTGAGGGCGATGCAATTCAAAAGCTCGCCACAATTTAAGCAAACAAAAAAGAACCAGAAGCTTCTGGTTCTTTTTATTTGCTCATTAAGCCTTTGAATCTAAGAATGTATTAATCTCTTCTACAAGATCATCAGCATCGATACCGTGTACCATAGCTGCCTCCTCAATAGTTTCCATCTGAGATGATGGACATCCGAGACAGTGCATGCCGATATTAAGTAAAATAGGTGCTACGTCAGCATCGATCTGAAGAAGCTCACCAATCATTGTTGCCTTTGATACTCTTGCCATTTCAAATACTTCCTTTCTTGATTTGATTTCAATTGATAATACCATGTATTTAGATTTTTCGCAATTGATTATAGATATTGTTAATACATAGTTAATAAATAGGTTAGTTTGTAATTAACTAAGTTGTGTACACAATTTAAACTCGTGTTAGCCTAAATCAACAGAAGTTAGTTTGTGTGAACCGTTCTATTCCTTGATTTATCAATAATTTTTAAAATTCTAATTTTGTCCTTGATTTAGACACAATTTAGATGTATTATAAGGACATCAACTCGTAATTGATAATTTTTATTAATTATATTTAAGGAGGAATTTTATTATGGCATACGTAATTTCTGATTCATGTGTATCATGTGGTACATGCGAGCCTGAGTGCCCAGTAGGAGCTATCTCTCAGGGAGATTCACAGTTCAACATCGATGCAGGTGCATGTGTTGATTGTGGTACTTGCGCTGGTGTTTGCCCAACAGGAGCTATCGCTCAGGGCTAATCATTAAGTAATAACTTAATCAAGAAAACCGGTTAAAAAGAGCATCGCTTTCGCGATGCTCTTTTTTTATTACTTTATTCATCATGATTTGAATACTGGCTACGGTCGCGGTTTGCGAAACGA
>JAEEGI010030785.1_pt1 | contig 10072 bp, 5 predicted proteins | sample 8958751 | NCBI WGS metagenome assembly JAEEGI01 (sample SAMN16246545, study PRJNA631951) | gut metagenome | biome: gut microbiome; feature: rumen; material: KS-attached | host: Bos | place: Iran: Karaj | collected 2018-10 | reverse complement strand
CCTCTCCGAGGAGACCGAGTGCTTCGCATTCCTCGCAGGCCACGAGTCCTACGCAGCCGCCGAAGGCGCCATCAAGATCGCTGAAATGGCGAACAAGGTGCGCCAGAAGCCCCTCCGCGTCATCCTGAACGGCCTCGGCAAGGACGCCGCCAAGATCATCTCCCGCATCAACGGCTTTACCTACGTCCAGACCCAGTTCGACTACAACACCGGCAAGCTGAACATCATCAGTGAGAAGCGTTACTCCGAAGGTGTCCGCGGCGGCGTGCGCTGCTACGGTGCCGACGACGTCCGCGAGGGCGTAGCCATCAACTGGTTCGAGAACGTTGACATCTCCATTACCGGCAACTCCACCAACCCGACGCGCTTCCAGCATCCCGTCGCAGGCACGTACAAGAAAGAGCGTGTCCTTGCGGGCAAGAAGTACTTCTCCGTCGCTTCCGGCGGTGGTACCGGCCGTACCCTGCATCCGGACAACATGGCCGCAGGTCCCGCCTCTTACGGCATGACCGACACCCTCGGCCGCATGCACTCCGACGCGCAGTTCGCAGGTTCTTCCTCCGTTCCGGCGCACGTTGAGATGATGGGCTTCCTCGGCATGGGCAACAACCCCATGGTCGGCGCCTCCGTCGCTGTCGCCGTGGCTGTCGCACAGGCAATGTAATAAATCCCGGCCTGACCGGGAAAAGAATGAAAAGAAGCAGTCCTCAACGGGCTGCTTCTTTCATTTTCTCCGCGACGATAACCGCCGCGTTGCGAATTATCTCGGGACAGGGACGCTTCCTATAGAACTCCGCAGTGCGCTCCGAAGGGGCCGGGGACTCCGGCTTCCTCTCACGGAGGCCAAGGAGCTCCGCGCAGACGATGCTGCCGCCGTTGCGCTCCCGGAAGGAGGCGGCCATCTCCTGAACGAGTGCATAGTTGGCCTTCCTCTCGTCCATCCCGGGGCTGACGGCAGGTCGTATGAATCCCGCCATCACCGTGCAGCCGCTGAAACTCCCGCAGACCTCGCGCATACGCGCGAATCCTCCTCCGAAACCCGAGCCTATGGTCTTGACCATTCTCTCGTCAAGCCCTTCAGCCTCGAGGATATCGGCAAAAGCCAGCAGGACGGCCTGGCAGCAGTTGAAGCCCTGAAGGAAAAAATCCCGGGCGCGTTCTCCACGCTCCTCGGGATTGAATGATTCCGGAAGATTCATCATCAATAACTGTCGTAATATTTGGCCTCTCGGGGATTGACCTTATTCATGTTATCGAGGAGGTCTTCGTTGGTCTTGTACTCGTCCATGAGCTGGAGCATGAAGTTCATCGCTTCTATGGGGGTCATGTCGGCGAGGAGCTTGCGGAGGATCCAGATGCGGCTGCCGATGCCCTTGTCGAGCAGCAGGTCGTCGCGGCGGGTACCTGAGAGCAGGACATTTACCGAAGGGAAGATGCGCCTGTTGGAGAGGTTGCGGTCGAGCTGGAGCTCCATGTTGCCGGTGCCCTTGAACTCCTCGAAGATGACGTCGTCCATCTTGGAGCCGGTCTCCGTGAGGGCCGTAGCGATGATGGTGAGCGAACCGCCGCCCTCGATGTTGCGCGCAGCGCCGAAGAAGCGCTTGGGCTTCTGGAGGGCATTGGCATCGACACCGCCGGAAAGGACTTTGCCGGAAGCAGGCTGGACAGTATTGTACGCACGCGCAAGTCGGGTGATGGAGTCGAGGAGGATCACGACGTCGTGGCCGCACTCGACAAGCCTGCGGGCTTTTTCAATGACCATATTTGCGACCTTGACGTGGCGCTCGGCGGGCTCGTCGAAGGTGGAAGCGACCACCTCGGCCCTGACGCTGCGCTGCATGTCGGTGACCTCCTCGGGGCGCTCGTCGATCAGCAGGACGATCTCGTACACCTCGGGGTGATTCTCGGCGATGGCGTTGGCTATGCTCTTGAGCAGCATTGTCTTACCGGTCTTGGGCTGGGCGACGATGAGTCCGCGCTGGCCCTTGCCGATGGGGGCGAACATATCGACGATACGGCAGGAGATGTCGCGGCCGGAACGTCCGCCGGTGAGGTTGAACTTCTCATCCGGGAAGAGGGGAGTGAGGAAATCGAACGGCACGCGGTCGCGGATGAACTCGGGAGTACGGCCATTGATGTACTTGATCTTGACGAGCGGGAAATACTTGTCGCCTTCCTTGGGCGGACGGATCTCGCCGGTGACTGTGTCGCCGGACTTGAGGGCGTTGGCCTTGATCTGGTTCTGCGAGACGTAGATGTCGTCGGGGGAGTTGAGATAATTGTAGTCGGAAGAACGCAGGAAGCCATAGCCGTCAGGCATGATCTCAAGGACGCCTGTAGCCTCTACAGTGCCCTCGAACTCGATGACCTTGGGTTTCGGCTGGGGCTGAGGCTGCTGGGGACGGCGCTGCTGGCCGTTCTGCCCGTTGGAGGGCTGTCCTTGTTGGTTCTGGCCGGCAGGACGGTTCTGCTGGTGCTGCTGCTTGTGCTGCTGCTCCTGCTGGGGGCGCTTTTCGGGTTTCATGCCTTCCTGGGCGGGTGCGGGAGCCTGAGCGGGCTCAGCATTGTCGGCGACCGGAGCTTCGGCAGAAGGCTCGGCGGGAGTCGCCTCGGCCTTCTTGGGACGCCCGCGGCGGCTCTTGGGCTTCTCCTGCGCAGGAGCTGCAGGTGCAGCCTCCGCTGCAGGTTCGGCAGCCTTAGCTGGCTCCTGCTCCGCTGCAGGCTTGGCCTCTTTCTTCGCCGCAGGTTTCCTGGCCTTGGGCTTCTTTTCTGCAGGCTTGTCCTCGGCAGCAGGTTTGGCCTCAGCCTCGGGTTTGGCCTCGGCGGGTTTGACTTCCGCTGCGGCATCTTTCTTGGGACGGCCGCGGCGGCTCTTGGGTTTATCGTTGGCAGGCTTCAAGGATTCTTCCTTAGCCTCGGCATCCAAAATTGCGAAAGCGAGGGGCTCCATGTCCATTTTCCTGGCATTCTTGACGCCGTGCTCGGTGGCGATGGCTTCAAGCTGCTCCTTGCTCATTGTACTCAATTCGAACAGAGTGTGTGGCATGAGAAATAAAGTTGTGATATGAAAGCCGTCGGGGAAATACGGCTGCTAAAAGATAACGCTGCAAAGATAAGGAAAAAAACTAATTATCCCAATAGCTGCTGCTCTTCTTGAACCTCAGGACGTCCGAAAGCGTGGATGCATTTGCCGCGATGCGGAAGCTGTAGGACTTCCACGTGCCGGTAGGAACCCAGGACACGGAGATGTTGAAGCAGTGCAGGTCGTACGTGGCGCTGAACTGCGTCGTAGTGATCCTCAGCGCCATCAGGTCGAAGCCGGAACTGGCCGTGATCGCCAGTTTCGGCGTCAGTTTGAGATTGCCGTTGACGCTGAGGGTTTGAGTATACCTGTTGTTGACCGCCAGCTGCTGGTTGGTAAACGAGTAGGACTTGGAGTAACTGAACGAGTAGCTGAAGTTTAGCGACCAGGGAGAATTGGGATTGGTATAATACAACCATCCGCCAGGGATGTATTCGCCTGTGACAGGGTGGTAGTATATCCTCTGATAGTAGTCCGTGGGCTTGCCGTCGGAGCCGTCGTTACCCGCGATCGCACCCTTGCCGGATATGGAATAGGACATAGACGCACTGGCGTTGGTCAGGCGGAGCGGATGCATAGGATCGACCTTGAAGTTGAAGGTATTGATCTTCCTGCCCCTTTCGTCGATGGCATAGGGATCGAAATTGGCGTTGGCGCTGACGCTGAGCTTTCCGAAGATCGAGGTGGACATCGTCACACCGATGTTGCTCAGATTCAGCGAGTCGGCGAGGAAATTGTACGAGGAGTTGAAGTTGAGCTGGTCGAGGATCTTGACCTTCTTCGAGCCGGTGCCGGTGGTATCGGCGAAGTCGCGGACCTTGGCCTCGAGGTTGTTGCCTATGGAGAAGCTGGCGTTGGCAGAGCGGCCCCTGCCGGGAGGGGAGTACATCTGGCCGGCGTAGATGTTGTACTCGTAGTCCTTCTCCTGCCCGTTCCTGTCGACATAATGCAGCGTCCTGTAGCCGTTCGCCCTGGTGGCGAGGTCCGGGCTGACCGAGAGGCTCATGCTCGGCGAAACGACGTGGCGGATGGCCTGGATGCGGTGGTACTTGCCGAAGTTGAACATACCGTACAGGCGGGTGCTCATGGAAATGCCTCCGGAATAGGTCTGGGTGACTCCGAACGTGCTGAACTGCTTGCCGTCCACCTTTTCTACCTTGTCAGTCTCGGCGTTGTAGACATAGTCGGAACTCCTGAAGAACCAGTTCATTCCGTATGAGATGCTAGGCGTGAAATTGAGGTAATTGGCTATGGTGAAGGCCGGCAGTCCGATGGAGAAGTTGTGGGTCATTCCGTTCTGGAAACGGTTCATAAAGCCCTCTTCGCCGAACTCGGAAGCCTTGAAATTGATCTTGTTCTGGAGGGAGGTGTTGTAGCCGAACGATATCTTCTCATACACCTTTTCCTTGCCGACGCGGTTCTTCTGCTTGAACGGGTAGAACGTACTGACCGAGAACGTTACGTTAGGAAGTGTAAAAGCATACGAACTGTCCCGGGAGTTCTGGCTGTGGAGCGCGTTGACGGAAAGGTTGATCTTTCCGTTCCAGTTCCTGGAGAAGGAGATGGAGGACGACACCTGGTTCTGTATCGCTTCGTCGACGGAACGCGAGTTGTACCTGCTGTTGGAAGGGCTCGAGAAGTTGACTGAAGCGGAGAAGGTCTGGCCGGGATGGGCCTTGGAATCCTGCGAATGCGACCACTTGAGCGCGAAGTTGCGGCTCTGGAAGAAGTCGCTGCTGCCGCGTTCGCCCGTCTGGTCGTTGGAGTATGTCGCCGAGAAACTTCCGTTGAACTTGTAATTGACCCTGTATCGGGAGTTTACGTCAACTGCCCAGGAGCCCAGCGTATAGATGTCTCCCGTCAGGGAAAGGTCGAAATAATCTCCGATCACGAAATACATACCGGCATCGCGCGCGTAGAAACCGCGCGCCTGCTCCTCGCCGAAAGTCGGCATCAGCAAGCCAGTGGCGCGCTGCGGCTTCTGCGGGATGAAGCCGAACGGCAGGACGAGAGGGAGGTGGACGCCTTCGATGACCGGGTGGGCAGGGCCGAAGACGGTCTTCTGCGTAGGCTGTGTGACGACCTTGGCGGAACTCAGAGACAGATAGTAGTGGGGCTCTTCGGCATCACAGACGGTGTACTGTCCGTCGGTGATGTTTACGGAACGGTCCGGCAGCATCTTGATGTTATGACCGTGAAGGATACCTTCGTTGTCGTTCGTGGTCATGTTGGTGATGCGGGCTTTCTTGGAGTTGAAGTTGTACCGGACCTTCTCCATCTCGTACTTGTCACTGCCTTGGGTCATGACCGGCCGGCCTATCCATTCGCCGGTTTCGGGGTCCAGGACGCCTTCCGCGAACACTTCGCCGGTGTTCATGTCATACTCCATATACTCGGCGGTCAGCTCCATGTTCTGGTACGTAACCTTCACGTCACCATAGTAGTACACCATGCGCTTGCCTTCCGTGAAGACCTCGACGATAGAGTCCCTCGCCCCGGAGAAAGCGGGACGTTCCAGGGAACTCTTGCCCAGCAGGGAAAGGGAGTCGGCACGGTGCAGCGAGTCTGCGCGCGCCACGGACGCCAGCGAGTCCAGCGCAGCGGCGTCCAGGGGCTCCAGCGCCAAAGAATCCGGCAACCCTGCCGCCGCCTCGGAGCGTGCCGCACGCCTGGCCTCCCGGCGGGTACGCCGGTCATTCTGGGCCGATGCGGCGACGCTGCCCGAAAAGACGAGCAAAAGCGTTATAAGCAGGTATATGATATTCTTTGAACGCAATTTTTTCCTATATTTGCAAAGTACAAATGTAAGACTAATTCCGGAGTTTACCAAAGCCAGTAAATGAAATCGAAATCCAGCATATTCCATGCCGCGCTTCTCGCCATAGGCCTTCTGGCCGCGGGCACGCCGGCTTTTGCACAGGATGCCGGCTCGCTCGGCCTCCGTACGGTCGTCATCGACCCCGGCCACGGAGGCAAGGATTCCGGCGCCGTCAGCAAGGACCGCAAGACCCAGGAGAAAAAGCTTACGCTCGAGATATCCAAACTTCTGAAAAAGAAGATCGAAGACCTCAATCCCGGGGTCAGCGTATATATGACCCGCGACAAGGACGAGGTTTTCGTACCCCTCATCGACCGCGCAGGTTTCGCGACCGGCCACAATGCCGACTTCTTCATCTCCGTCCATATCAACGCCAGCGAGAAAACCTCGCCCAACGGCTATTCCGTCCACATCCTCGGCCCGTCCACTGACAAGAACAAGGACACATACGCCATGAACATGGAAGTCGTCCAGCGCGAGAACAGCGTCATCCTCCTCGAGGACGATTATTCCACGACATACCAGGGCTTCGATCCCAAGGACCCCGAGTCGGACATCTTCCTGCACCTGATGACCAACGCCTACCGCGAGCAGAGCATCCTCTTCGCCCAGATCGTGGACAAGAAGATGGCAGGCGGCCCCATACGCAAGAGCAACGGCATCTCGCAGAACAATTTCGCGGTCCTCCGCCTGGCCTCGATGCCTGCCGTGCTCCTGGAGTTGGGTTTCATCTCCAATCCTACGGACCTCGAGGCGCTCCGCTCCTCACGCAATCTCGACCGCATAGCCCAGCGGCTCGCCGAGGCCTTCACCGAATACAAGAAACTCTATGACGAGAGCGTCGGAGCCGGCAGGCAGGACAAGCCTGCGGCTGCTCCCGCCGCCACGCCGGCTCCGGCCGCAACTGCGGCCCAACCCGCAGCCGCACCTGCGGGAGAAGTATGGTACGGCACCCAGGTTCTGGCCACGAAGAAAACGATGGACCCCAAGGATCCCTACTTCCTCGGATACGAGCCGAAATGCGTCAGCACACCCACCCTCAACAAGTATATAATAGGAGTGTCGGACAGCCTTGAAAAAGCCCGCGAAACCGGACGCAAAATCAAGGCAAAATACCCCGATGCATTCCTCGTAAAGGTGGATGACAACGGCTGCACACGCGTCAAATGACGTTTCTGCTCTAATCTGGAATGATTCTAAATTAAGACCCTCAAGGGAATCAATCACTTACGCCAAAATCGCTTTATAAATATCTGAAAACGTGGCTTTTAAAAGTTAAGCGTTTTCGGCATCCCTAAACGCTTATATAATAAAAAACTTTTTTAAGAACAATAGTGAAAAAGATTTTTTATGAAGTTTTTTTCATCCATTTTTGCATTCCCAAACAAGACCAATCTTAATGCAGATTCAAGACCGACATATCGACGTATGGAACAATTGCCTGCGCATCATCGAGCAGCTGATTGAGCCACAGAAGTTCGAGACCTGGTTCAAACCGATCAGGCCCGTGTCGATGCTTGAATCCACCCTCACCGTCGAGGTTCCGACGGACTTTTTCCGCGAGTATCTCGAGGGGGCTTATCTCGACATTATCAAGAAAACCCTCAAGAGAGTCATCGGCGCCGACGCACGCCTCGTGTACATGGTCCGTCCGGTCAAGGCTGACCAGCCCATGCGCTATCCCGCTTCGCAGGGACTGCCCCCGGTCAACCGCTCGGTCTCTGTCAACACGTACAATCCCGCCGGCAACCCCGGTCCGCTCGTCTATCCCGGCATCCAGAGGGTAAAGATCAACCCCAGGCTCAACCCGGTCTACTGCTTCGCCAACCTCGTGGAAGGGGAGTGCAACAAGATGGGCGTCACCGCGGGCCTCAACATCTCAGCGGCTCCCGGCAAGACCCCGTTCAACCCCCTGTTCCTCTTCGGCGGCCCCGGGCTCGGCAAGACCCATATAGCCCAGGCCATCGGCATCGAGATCAAGGAGAAGTACCCCGAACTGGTCGTACTCTATGTAACCGGCAACGAGTTCAAGACCCAGTACATGGATGCGGTCAACGTCCGCAACAAACTCACCGACTTCCTGGCCTATTACATGAAGATGGACGTCCTCATCGTCGACGACATCCAGGACCTGATCGGACAGGGCTCGCAGAACGCCTTCTTCAACATCTTCAACCATCTGCACCAGACGGGCAAGCAGCTCATCTTCACTTCCGACCGCGCCCCCGTCGACCTGCAGAACTTCGAGGAGCGGCTGCTGTCGCGCTTCAAATGGGGCCTTTCGGCCGAGCTTTCCCGCCCGGACTATGCCACCAGGCTGGCCATGCTCAAGGCCCGTGCTTTCCGCGAGGGTGTCTCCATCGACGACACCGTCCTCGAGTGCCTGGCCGCACGCGTCAAGTCCAACTTCCGCGAACTCGAGGGAGCCCTCATTTCACTGATAGCCCACGCCACGCTCACACACCGCGAGGCCACTGTCGAGCTGGTGCAGAACATAACCGACAAGATCATCGGAACGGAGCAGGAGGGAGTCACGATCGACAAGGTGCAGAGCGTTGTCTGCGAGTATTTCAACATCACCCGCGACACCCTGCTGTCCAAGTCCCGCAAACGCCAGATCGTCCAGGCGCGCCAGATCGCCATGTACCTCAGCCGCAACCTCATCGACAACTGTTCCCTGGCGACGATCGGGGCTGAACTCGGAGGCAAGGATCACGCTACAGTGTTGCATGCATGTACGACGGTGTCGGATTTGATGTCGACGGACAAGAGTTTCAAACAGTACATCACCGATATCAGCAAGATGCTTGTGCCTGTAGACAAATAATACAGCACAATGACTTCAGAATCTGTTTTAGAGCATTTCAAGACCATAACCCGGATTCCGCGCGAGTCCGGACACGAAGAGCCGATGACTGCGTACCTGCAGTCATTCGCCGCATCGCACGGTCTCGCCTGCAAGACCGACTCCACAGGCAACGTCCTCATCATCAAGGAAGCCGCTCCGGGCAAGGAAAACATCCCGACCATCGTCCTTCAGGGCCACCAGGACATGGTCTGCGAGAAAAACGCCGGAGTTCAGCACGACTTCTCGAAAGACCCTATCAAATATGTCATAGAGGATGGCTGGATGATAGCCAAGGACACCACCCTGGGTGCCGACGACGGCATCGGCATCGCCGCATCGCTGGCTCTGCTGGAGAGTGACAAGCCGATGGGCAGGATCGAGTGCCTCTTCACCATCTCGGAAGAAACAGGCATGGACGGTGCGGAGGCCTTGCAGCAGGGCTTCTTCACAGGAAAGACACTCATCAACCTCGACTCCGAGGAAGAGGGCGAGTTCTGCATCGGATGCGCCGGCGGCCTTAACACTACGGCCACTTTCAAGTACAGCACCGAGAACCGCGTCAGCGGATACGGACTTCTCCGCCTCACCATTTCCGGAGGCATCGGAGGCCATAGCGGCGAGGACATCAACAAGGAGCGCATGAATACCGTCCAGCAAATGGCGCGCTTCCTGTATGCCGAACTTCCGTATGGCCTGCAGTTGCTTCTTATCAAGGGCGGCAACAAGCCCAACGCCATCGCACGCGAATGCGAGGCGGTGGTGGCCGTCCCGGACCCGGAGGCCACGGCGGAGCGCTTCGCCTCGTTCGGCCGGGACGTCAAGGCCGAATTCGCTGTCAGCGATCCCGACGTCGCCTTCACCTCCGCACCCGCGTCGCTCAACGAAAAGGCCATCGACGGAGACTGCGCCCGCCGTCTCATCACCGCGCTCTTCACCAGTCCGCACGGCGTGCAGGCCATGAGCCAGGAGATCAAGGGCCTGGTCGAGACCTCCACCAACCTGGCTTCCGTCCGCATGACCGAGCACGGCGAGATCAAGGTCGTCACCAGCCAGCGCAGCTCCATCACATCGGCCAAGCGTATGATCGCCGCCAAGGTCAGGGCCAACTTCGAGATGGCTGGGGCTGAGGTCCAGCACCAATATGAGTATCCAGGCTGGAAGCCTGACACACAGTCACATATCCTGCACGAGTGCGTGGAGTCCTACAAGCGTCTCTTTGGGGTTGAGCCCATCGTCAAGGCCATCCACGCGGGTCTCGAATGCGGCCTGTTCCTGGAAAAGTTCCCGGACCTCGACATGATTTCCTTCGGCCCGACCCTCCTCG
>JAEEGI010030779.1_pt1 | contig 10073 bp, 7 predicted proteins | sample 8958751 | NCBI WGS metagenome assembly JAEEGI01 (sample SAMN16246545, study PRJNA631951) | gut metagenome | biome: gut microbiome; feature: rumen; material: KS-attached | host: Bos | place: Iran: Karaj | collected 2018-10 | reverse complement strand
TAGTGTCCATCGCCACATCGCCGACGGCAAGTACCGTCTGCAGCTCATTTTCAGTCGACAGACTATCGTCCGTTGGCTTCGTCACCCCTATCTTCCAGAGGTCATTCTTAGGATTATGGCCGCGTGTGACCACCTCACCACCTATCTCCACCATATAATTTCTGATGCCATGTGCCTCCAGCGTGCGTGCCACAACGTCGCAGCCATAGCCCTTGGCAATAGCGCTGAAGTCCATCTGCGAACGAATCTTCAACAGGCTGTCCACTTGTTCGGGCGTAGGCATCTGTTCGTTCTTGAAGCCAAAGCCCCACGCATTCACCAGCGGAGCGACAGTGATGTCGAAGGCTCCGTCGGTGTCGGCAGTCACCTGCTGTGCCAGCGCGTATACCTCCTCAAACATCTTGCTGCGCTGCGGGTGCTCACCACGATTTATGGCTGCCACCGTGCTCTTCTCGTTGAACATCGAAAACTCACCGTCCACCTCTGCCAGAGCGCTTTCCATCTCGTCCTTCAAGTTCGTGTCACTCTGATAGGTAATGCTGTATACCGTGCCAAAGACGAAGCCCTCGTCATGCTGATAGCCAGCCGGCTCACTTGCTGCGCGCTGCTGACGGGCGATGAACCAGGTGCCTGCGATGAGCAGCAGAAGGAAGGGTATCTGCCAGTAGAGAGATTTCTTCTTCATAAATTTCTCATTCCTCATTTCTCATTCCTCAGATGTCAATCATCACGTTGAAGGTATAGCCCAATCGGGTGCTCTCCTGAATACCATAGCCTGGCACATACCACGTCTTCTCCAGGATGCCTTCATCATGCACGAGCCGTCGCCTGTAGCGCACGCTCCACCCCATGTGCAGGGGACCCGCCACCTTCGCATCAATGCCAAAGAGCAGCTCTGCCCAGTGCTGAGAGCACGACTCATCCTTTACACCATACGACGTGTCCCACTGCCACACAGGATCTGGAAACGGCTGGCGGTCGAGGTCTACCTTGTAGGAGGTGAAGCCATAGCGCAATCCCACGAAGATTCGGTTGCCCGTGTGCTTCTTCTTCAACAGGTTCACATCGGCTCCAAGGCGGAAGTAGGGCGCTTTCGTACGATAGCTGATGCCCGTCACGATGTCATCCTCGTGACTGGCCTTGCCGTAGCCCAGTTCCAGCGTGGGAAAGTACTGGTCGTGCAGGTTCACCCGCAGGAAAGCCTCATACTGCCCATAGTCACCCAGCTGCATCTGCAAAGCACCTGCCACGTCGGCTCCCACGGCAAAGCCCCGGAAGAAGGGAATGCTGTCGCGCTCAAACTTCAGGAATCCCTGTGCCGTAGCCGTCGTAGCCGCCATTGCTGCCAGCAGGAGGCTAATTGCGATTCTTGAAATAGATGTGCAGATGGGTCTTTTTCGTGTCATAGTCAACCTGTGGATTAACGATTTTCACGCTGTCGATGCCCTCGTGGGTGCAGCGTACGTCTGTAAGGCGATGAAAGAAATGAGCGCTGCAATCCACGCTCTCGAAGTGGGGTATGTCCTCCTTCTTCAGCCAGAGGGTGTCCAGCGTGTAGACTCCTGTCGTATCAGCAATGAAGAACAGCAGCACATCCTCAGGATGGGCATAGCTGATGGGCAGCGAGAACGACTTGATGCCCACGCCACGATTCAGCAGCAGCGTGTCGCTGCCATCGCTGCGCTGGGTGAAAATCCACAGCGTGTCCTCCATCGTGGCCTCACCCTGCTCATCATATACAGCATACTGCACGCTAACCGTAGTCTCCAGCGGACAGCTGATGCTGGAACAGGCGCTGACGCCAAACGACAGATGACAGACGACAAATGACAAAATCAGCAATTTGCCAAATGTCATCCGTACATTTCTTACGGCGTGGCATTTCTCATTTCTCATTTCTCATTTCTCATTTAGACCAACGGTCGTCTCAACCTGATAGTCGTTGCGATTCGATGACGAACGGCTGACAAGATCAGCCACAAAGCCCGCCAGAAACAGCTGAGTACCCAGGATCATCATCGTCAGCGCCAGGTAGAAGAACGGTGAGCTCGTGATCCACAGCTTACCCATCAGCTTGCCGATGGCAAGGATCAGCGTTGCCACGAAGCCCACAAAGAACATCAGCGAACCCAGGAAGCCGAACACGTGCATCGGCTTTTTACCAAACGTGGAGAGGAACCACAGCGTGAGCAGGTCGAGGTAGCCGTTGACAAAACGGTTCCACCCCATGAACTTCGACACACCGTATTTCCTTGCCTGATGGTGCACCACCTTCTCGCCTATCTTGTCGAATCCAGCCTGCTTAGCCAGGTAAGGGATATACCGGTGCATCTCGCCATACACCTCTATATTCTTCACCACATCATGACGATAGGCCTTCAGGCCGCAGTTGAAGTCGTGCAGGTTCTTGATGCCGCTCACCTTGCGAGCCGTAGCGTTGAAGAGCTTAGTGGGCAACGTCTTCGACAGCGGGTCATAGCGCTTCTGTTTATAGCCCGACACCAGGTCGTACTTCTCCTCCATCACCATCCTGTACAGCTCAGGAATCTCGTCGGGCGAATCCTGCAGGTCGGCATCCATCGTAATCACCACATCGCCCTGAGCCTCGGCAAAGCCACAGTACAAGGCCGGACTCTTGCCATAGTTGCGACGAAACTTGATACCTTTCACGTGCTCCGACCGCTGGCGCAACTCCGTGATGATGTCCCACGAGCGGTCGGTCGAACCATCGCTGATGAAGATTACCTCATACGAGAATCCGTGCTCGGCCATCACCCGCTCTATCCAGTCGTACAGCTCAGCTAACGACTCTTCCTCATTATAAAGAGGTATTACTACTGATATATCCACTTAGTTATTTACAATTTATATGATGAATGTACGATTTCAATATTAAGACGATTTGTACGAATCTGCGTTTTTACAATTGGGGTTGTTCCCTGGTGTCGCGTTTAGCGAAGGCTGCGAGGGGGACACCCAGCAGAGCACCAATCATCATGTTCGAGGCCAGCACATTGAGCACCAGGTCGATGGGACGCATTTGGCTCATCACCGACAGCGTCTCTTCGATGCTCTTACCCATGCCCATCTGCCTGAACGCCTCCTTCGTCTCAGGTGCGGAGAACAGCTCAGTCATCTCGCTCATGAAGGTACCCTTGTCGATATACGCGAAATACAGATACTGTGCGACGGCGAAGAGCAGACAAGCATAGAAGAACTGGAAGATCACATAGAGCCAGCCCCTGCCAAAAGAGATGATGCCGTCGCGACCCTCGTCACGAAACTTCCTGAGCAGGCGATACGACAGCATCGGAGTAGCCAACACCAGCACCATAGCCACCATACCCAACCCCGGGGAGTGCAGACCCTGCACATAGCAGAGGAAGCTGCCCAACCAGAGCACAAAAAGCTTTAAGCCGTCGACACGGGCAAATGCCCGCAGCTGTATGTATTCGGGTGCAGTCATAATCGGGTGCAAAATTACAAAAAAGTTAGGAGTTAGGAGTTAGGAGTTAGGAGTTTTTAGTGTTTGGACTCATAAAAAAAGTTAAATAGGATAAAACTCTCATCTCTCACCACTCAACTCTCAACTCTTTTTCGTACCTTTGCAGCCGCAAATTTGGAAGAGTGCAGCAGAAGCTCGTCTGAAATGAGCAGCAGAAGCTCTCCATTTTGCAACGACGAAAATGGGCAAGTCCTGTACGGCCAGCTCCTAGGGAATCCTCCAGGACGGGAACGTAGCAAAGGCACTTGGTTGTAGCGGCGCGATGCAGACCGCTTGCCCACCCGCCTCTTTAGCTCAGTTGGCCAGAGCACGTGATTTGTAATCTCGGGGTCGTTGGTTCGAATCCGACAAGAGGCTCAACAGAACGAAAAGCACCGCCGCGCAATAGCGCAGCGGTGCTTTTTCGTTCTTTTCTTCACATTCCGGAAAATCGTCCGAAGCCTTCGGACGAAAAGTCCGAAGCCTTCGGACAACCAGTCCGAAGCCTTCGGACAAACAGTCCGAAGCCTTCGGACTTTTTTGAGGGAGCCAGACAGAGACGCAAAACCTATTTAAAAGGAGGGGGCAGGGGTGGTTTGTCTGTCACAATCGCAAGAAGAAAAATAATAGGTTGGGACATCTTTGACAAACCACCCCTGGCCCCTCCTTTGGAAAAGGAGGGGAAGGGCTGCGCCGTCATGTGGCCGCTACAGTTGTATCGGATTCCCCCCATTGCAAAGGGGGGACAGGGGGGAAACGCCGGGCGAACTAATAAAGGGGTGCCTGCGCAATGCAGACACCCCTTTACTTTATTGTTGAGACAAATACTAATACTTACTTCCACCAGAAATCATTCACGAATGAACCCTGTACGTAGTCGGTGAACTTGTCGTTCTCGTCAGCAATATTCCTTCTCTCTTCAACGGGAACGAATGTATCGTCAACCAAGATCTTACATGCTGCCTCACCACGAGTGGCTTTGAGCTCCATCCAAACATTGTTCTTCTGAACCTCAATCAAAATTTTATTAATCTTTTCAGGAGTGGTGTATTCGCCATCAATTTCAAAAGTAACAGGATCCAACTTAGGACCAGCGCCTGTGTTAATCATAGGATACTCGCCATTTGTTTTGACAGTTTCCCCGAACAGGCCGTGAACCTCCTGGCCTTGGACTCTCAGCGGCAGGACACCACCTGCGCAGATGAGCTTCAGTGTGGTCTTGCCACCTTCTGCCTTCACCACGTCGAAGACAACGTCGTTGAAGTCGAAGTCGCTGGATTCCGAAGCAGACAAGTCCTCAGCAATCACGCGGTAGAGTGCATCATTGAAACCTGGGTTACACGGTGTTGCCGAAATCTTGATATTGGGTTTGCCGGGCTTGAAGCCTGCGGCATAGATGTTGTCAGAAATGCTGAAGCCGTCTTGCTCGAAAATATACTTGTGATCAACCATACCGTCGTTTCCCTGTGCAAAATGCGTCTCTGCAGAAACGTATAAGTTTCCTCGATAGGTAACCGCACCCCAAGTATTTGCAATCGTCTCTTCTCTTACAATATTCTTGGCCTGGAACACGGCATATTCTGTTCCTGTAGAGGAGGGGCCAAAGATACCATAGGCATAATTATCATTATTTATCACGCTACGCCCTGACTCAAACTGAGCAGTTTCAGCAACTACAAATACGGCATTCGCGCCCATCTCGATTTTAAACGGACCAGAAATTGCACCTGTACTTGAATCCCTACCTCCATAGAAATTCTTGGTCAGGACACCGCCGCCTGCATCAATCTTGAATGACCCTACTTTTGATGAAATGTTCATTTCGAAATCATTTTCCACCTCAAGGAAACAGTTGTTGATCACGTTCTGGCTTCCACCAATATAAGCATAATCATAAGTCGTCCAATGTCCGTTGTTGACCCAGCCTGAGTTATTGGATTCAATTCTGGTAGTACCAGTAACGTTCCACTCGGCATTGTTCTGCACAGCACCGGCTTTCACTGTGACCGATGCACAATTAATGGTGCCATCGTTGACGATTCTGGTAGGATTGCTTTCGGCAGTCACACTTTCTGCTGTCAACGTACCTACATTATAGAGGAAACTGGATGTGTTAGGCTCAAAAGTGCCAACTGTAATGGTTCCATGATTGTAAATCTTCGTGCTATTGTTGGCCTTGAGGACACCTGCAGTCTCGAGTGAAGCGCCTGCTGCGATATAAATGGCAGCAACATTGAAATTGATGGCACTAACCTCGCCTAATATCAGCTTGGAACCTTTGAGCAGATAGATTTCAGAGCGATAGTCTGGCGCAAATCTGGGTGCCTCAGCATTGGTGTCGTTAGCGGATAGATCAACAGTACCTTTTACATAAATCTTGCTAGCGCCTGAGTTTGTAGAAACTACTTCGTAGGCTCCCTCAACGAGATAAGAATTTGGTCCACCTCCCCATGTAGGCAGTGAGACAACACCTTCGGGTGCAGCACTCAGGAAATTGCTGGCGTCGCAATCTGATGAGGGGAAAGGAGGATCAAGAGTCGGCTGAATGTTGCCTTTGTAGGCAACATAGTCACTCTTTGCGCGGGTGAAGGCACGTGCACTGGCGCCCTTGCTGCTGAAGCCCCAGTCTACATTTGGGCCGACCTTGCCAAAGGCTTTCTCAAAAGAGGCGGCATAATTGTCGTTTACAGCCTTCTCTACTTTCTCCGGGCTGTAATAATAGTCATCATGGCTGCATGATGACAACGTCATTGCAACCGTCATGACGGCCGCAACGGCAATAAAACAAAAAAACTTCTTCATATTCATTGTAGTTCGTTAATACTTGAGTTAATAAAGACACGAGCGAATTAGATTGGCTGCAAAGATACGAAAAAAGCAGCAAAATAAGAAAAAAAACTAGTTAACTTGTGTTAAATAGTTCCATTTTCTTATTTTGCTGCTGCACGTGCGCCCTAAAACGGAGGAAAACAGCATCCCGCTTTTGGTAAACGGGATGTTTCTGCTATGCTTTGATGAAGTTGGTTCTCACCGGGCTCTCCAGCTCGGGATGCCCGTCGCCGCTGACATTCAGCTTGCGTATCATCCATGCCATGTTGTGGCCCAGTGTCCGCATGGTCTGCATACCTTCACCGTCGAGCGCTGCCTGTCCCGGCGTCTGGCCATAAACCATGTTCCAATACTGCGAGCTGACGACGGGCATGTTCAAAATGGTAAAATATTTGTTCAGGCGGTCGAAGGCTGCTGAGGCGCCGCCACGGCGACAGACCACGACGCTGGCGCCGGGCTTGAAGCTCAAATAGCCTCCAAGCGAGTAGAACACGCGGTCGAGCAAGGCACAGAGTGAGCCATTCGGCCCGCCATAATAGACCGGCGAACCAATGATCAGGCCGTCGATGCCATCCTTCACTGCCCGCATCACCCTAAAGTAGAGGTCGTCGCGGAACGTACACTTCCCCTCTCTTCCACACATGCCACAGGCGATACACCCCTGCACGGCCTTCTTGCCGATGCTGATGATTTCGGTATCAATGCCTTCTGCGTTCAGGGTTTTCGCCACTTCGCTCAACGCCAAGAAGGTATTGCCGTTCTCCCGTGGACTTCCGTTAATCAAAAGTACCTTTGCCATGTCTTTTCATTTTTATAAGACCATTGTGTTTACTCTGCCTTCGCCCTTTTTATTCTGACGATATTCAGCGAGTAAGGGGGCACGTCGAGCAGCACGCTGTCTTTCTCCGGCGAGAGCAGCTGCTCCACGGGATGGATGGTGGTGGGTGCGCTGAGTGTGTTCTCTTCCATGCCGTCGTTGGCAGCCAGGCGTACCACCCGGGCGCAGCCAGGTGCGAAGTTCTTCAGGTTCAGGCTGGCGGTGGTCGCCTCGTCGCCGGTGTTGACGACCTTCACGATGAGCTCGCCGGTAGCGTCGTCGATGGTGGCCGACGAGAAGATGCCCTTTGTGACATCGCGCTTCAGCACCGTGTCGAATACCAGTTCATTGTCGAGCCACGCCTTCACGCTGTCGCCTGCCACCTGCAGTGTGACGTCATACCAGCGGCCCTGCTCTACCCTACCGCGTTTCTCCACCGTCTGCAGCTTCCCGCCGTTGCTGATCTGCTCGATGGCGTGCCGTGTGTTGCCCCATCCGCCAAAGTTCAACCAACAGTAGTTCTTGTCGTCGACATAGTTGAAGATAAGGAGGAAGCCCTCGGCGCCCTCATCCTTGCGCGCGCGATACTTATATATATAGTGGTCGCTGCTGATGATGTCTTTCCCTATGCACAGCGTCGCTTCCTTCCTTCCGGTCTGCCTCACGGTATTGCCTTCCTTCCTCCAGTCGCCATAGACGAAGTCCACCTCCTTGTCGGTGTCGAACGATGCGCGTGTGTTCCATGTCCCGTATCCCACGCGGCTCTGCTTCGGCGTGAGTGACTTGCGAGCCTTGTCTTTGTAGGGGTCGGTCTGGCTGACCTTCACCACCTGCGTGCCGATGTGCTGTGGCATGAGCTGCTGCACATAGTAACTGGGAGTGCCCATGACGCGGCTGCTGCTGAAGCGTATCATGTCTGGACGCCAGCGGGCATCGTTCTCGTTGACGAAGATGGGGGCATACGATGCCAGTGCCACCACGTCGGAGTTGTTCTCTATGCCCATCATATAGACGGCCTCGCCCAGGGCGGCGTTCATGTTGCCCAGAAGGCCAAAGCCATTGGTCACGGCATATTCGCCCACGTAAACCTTCGGGCCACGGCGGTCGTAGCTGTCGTATTTGTGGAAGGCAGCGGCAAACCAGTCGGGCGAGCGGTAGTAGTGCTCGTCCAGCAGGTCCACGGGCAACTTGCTGGTCCACTTCGGGTTGTCGTCGCCCCACGCCACGACGTTGCCTATGATTTTCATCTCGGGATACTTGGCACGTATGGCTTTGTAGAACTGCTCATAGCGCTCGTAGTAGTGGTCGCTCTGCTGGCGCGGGTCGGGCTGGTTGTTCTCATTGCCCACCTCCAGGTATTCCAGGCCGAAAGGCTCCGGGTGCCCGTTCTTGGCACGCAAGGCGCCATATTTCGATGTGACGGGGCCGTTGGCATACTCGATGGCATTCATGCACTCGTCAATCCAGGGCTGAATGCTGTCGTAGGGCGTCATGCCGCCGTGCCATAGTCCCACGTTGACCACATAGAGCGGCTTGGCGCCTAAGTCCTCTGCCAGCTGCAGATACTCGTGATAGCCCAGTCCGTCGGTGGTGCGGTAGCCCCAGTTCACGTTCCAGTGGCCCTCACGCTCTTCTATCGGCCCGATGGTCCGCTCCCAACGGAAGGCGTTGTCGGGGCTCTCCTGCCCTTCCACGAAGCAGCCGCCGGGGAAGCGCATGAACTTCGGGTGCATCTGCCACAGCATGTTGGCCAGGTCGGGGCGCATGCCGTTCTCACGGTTCTTGAACGTGGGCGGGAAGAGGCTCACCACGTCGAGCTGCACCTGTCCCACGCCGTCGAAGACGAAGGCAAACTGCGCCTGCGGGTCGTTGCCGTCGGCGGTGAGTGTTGCCTCATACTTCGTCCATCCCTTTGCTTTGACGGCAGGGAAAGCGCTGACCGTGGTCTCGGCATAGAGCTGTGCACCGTCCTTCGAGCAGAGGGTAGCCTTTACGGTGCCTTGATACTTCAGGGTCTTGGCCCAGAATGTCAGGCGGTAGGTGCGTCCCTGCACGGCGTTGATGCCCCAGTAGCCCTCGTTCACCAAGCAGACGGGCATGGCGGCCGTTGCCTTGATGTCGAGTTCCAAGGCGTTGTGCTGCACGCTGTTGAGCAGCGGTGTCTTTTTCGTTGGCTGTATGAGGCGCATCGTGAGCTGCGACGGTGCGGCAGCATAGGTCGACCAGCCCTGGAGGTCGGCTGGCGCACCATAGCGTGGGCCGTCCTCAAACGAGCGGTTGCGTATCAGCTCAGCATAGATACCGCCGTCGGCAGCGTGATTGATGTCTTCGTAGAAGATGCCATAGAGCATGGGGCTCACCTTCGGCCCACGCTGCTGGGCGTCGATGTCGATGGTCACCTGTGCCTGGGCTGCAGCTGCAATGACAGCGCAACCGGCCATGATTAGAATGTTTTTGTATGCCATAATGAGGAGTTTTGGGATTTTTGGAGTTAAAGAAATTGTGGGATTTTTGGAGTTAAAGGAGTTGTAGGATTTTTGGAGTTAAAGGAGTTAAAGGAGTTAAAGGAGTTAAAGACAATACCATTTTCGCAAGTTTTGGAGTTAAAGGAGTAGAGGGCTTTTTGGAGTTAAGGGAGTTAAAGGAGTTAAAGACAATTGCTTTACTATAGATTTTAACCCGGAGACAAGGCTTTTTTCATGGAGAGTCATTTGTCTTTAACTCCCTTAACTCCTTTAACTCCTTTACCCTCAATTAGCCAGCTGTGGCCATCCATCGTCCGTCCAGCTGATGGTGCGCTGGATGAGCATGGCGGCCCCGTTCTGCGTGGCACTGTATCCGTGACAGATGAAGACGTCTTCACCGTCGAAGGTATAGGCAGCGCAATGACCTGCAGCCTCCCATTCCTTCTTGTCACCCTCTAAGAAGAGTGTGCCGCCTCCC
>JAEEGI010030778.1_pt1 | contig 10073 bp, 4 predicted proteins | sample 8958751 | NCBI WGS metagenome assembly JAEEGI01 (sample SAMN16246545, study PRJNA631951) | gut metagenome | biome: gut microbiome; feature: rumen; material: KS-attached | host: Bos | place: Iran: Karaj | collected 2018-10 | reverse complement strand
TTATGCCCACCAGGACAACAGCAAGTACATGGTCAACGGCTTCACCAAGCAGGTGAAGATGCTGCCCTATAATGCCAATGTGGCCATCACCGATGACATCGCACCCGTGATCAACACGATGTACATCAACGACGAGGCTAGCTTTGCCGAGGGCGCTGCCGTGGGTGCCAACTCGATGCTCTATATCACGGTGACCGACGACCAGGGCATCAGCATGCAGGAGAACTCCATCGAGCACGGCATGACGCTGCTGCTCGACAGCGGTAAGGACTCCTACGATGATGTGTCGAGCTATGCCACCGTGAGCGAAATGGGCCGTCTGCTCAACATCGAGTATCCCGTGGTCAACCTGGGCGAAGGCCTGCACACGCTCACCTATACCGTCTATGACATGCTGGGCAACAGCGCCACCCGCACGATTTCGTTCATGGTGGGTCAGACCGGTTCGATGGAACTGGTAGCCGACAAGATGCCTGCCTACATCAACGAGGAGGTCAACTTTGAGGCCGAGACCGAGTTCACCCGCATGCCCAATGTCACCATTCGCGTGACCGATGCTACCGGCAATCTCGTGTGGATGACCGAGGACAGCAGCTTCCCCATCACTTGGGACATGAAGGACCGTAACGGCAATCCCGTGCCCGCTGGCCTGTACCGCTACTTCGGTACCTACAGCGACGGCACCAACTATGGTGGCACGTCCATCAAGCCGCTCATCGTCCTCGATCCCGTCAAGAGGGCAAGCCGTTAATCATAGATGACAGATGGCATCCGCGCTCTGTTGACTTCATGCTAAGTCGCTAGGACGCTAAGCTATTTGAAATGATGACAAGAAAGGCAGGAAAGGCAAATATTGATTATCGATGTGAAAAATCAATTTGTCCTTCTTGTCTTTTTTGTCTTCCGACATCTGGCCAAGCAGTTCAGTGACTGTGCCGGATGCGGATATCAGAATCAATGGGAATGATATAGCAATCGAAGAGAAAAACTGTAAGATATGCGCCAACTAACAGTAATCAAATACCTGTGTGCAGCAATGCTGGCCCTGGTGGTTGCCGGCAGTGCCCATGCATTCAACACCACGATGTACGCCACCACCTCACGGCTAGCATCAGGCCAGTGGGTGAAGATTTCAGTCCCCGAGAGTGGAATCTATGAGATCACCTACGACGAACTGCGTGAGATGGGTTTCAGCAACCCTGCCCGTGTCAAGGTGTACGGCCATGGCGGCAACCGCATCAACGAGGTGATGACGGCCGAGAACTACATCGATGACCTGCGCAAGGTGCCCATCCTGCGTGTGACCGACAGCAAGATCTGCTTCTATGCCAACGGTCCGGTGAATATGACCTTGAGCGAATTCAACGGCACACCCTGCTACGTGCGTCAGTTCAACCCCTATTCGCTGGAGGGCTACTACTTCCTGACCGAGGACGACAGCCCTGACTTGAATCCCGGTGCACGCCCCGCTGCATCGATGTCGGACTATGTGGACATGCCCACCAGCCTGGGCTACTTCTTCCACGAGAAGGAACTGGTTTCCGTCATGGGCTCGGGCAAGGACATGCTGGGCGAGGAGTTTTCCGGTGAGAAGGTTTATGTCGACTACCAGATGCCCGACCTGGCCGACAGCACAATCATGGTGCACACGGTCATCGGTGCCAACGTGAAAGGGAGCATCAGTTATGTCAACGGTGTGTTGCACACCGATGAAGGCTCGGACACGACGGCCTATACGTTAGCGTCGTCGCGCATCAACGAGGCATCAAGCAACTATGTGAAGTATAGTTACGCTTCGCCCAAGGCGCCCCTCAAACTCAAGCACCCTGCCGAGCGCGGCCGCTTTGAGCCGATGCTGCGGTTCTCCTCTCCTGATGCCAATGTGACGATGGCCCGTCTGGACATGTTCCTGCTGACCTATAAGCACTACAACTACCTCCGTGAGGAGAACAATGGCCAGCTGCTCATGGGCTATACCAATACCAATGGCAACGAGCGTTTCCTGCTGCCCAATGCCTCGAGCGATGTGGTGGTGTGGAACATCGACGACACCTGCTATCCCGTGTCGGTGGGCACTACAGCCTACAGCGATGCCAGTGGCTGGGGCCTTTCATTCTTTGCCCCCGTGGCCAAGGCTACCAACTATGTGGCCTTTAACCCGTCGAAGACACTGAAGAAAATTTCCGGCTATGAGGCGGTAGCCAACCAGAACCTGCATGGCCTGCCTGTCCCCGACATGCTCATCATCACCGACAAGCTGTTCCATGACCAGGCACAGCGCGTGGCCGACCTGCATGCCGCTATCGACGGCATGGACGTGCTCGTCGTGGACCAGGACGAGGTGTTCAACGAGTTCTCGAGCGGCACCCGCGACGCCATGGCCTACAGGCTGCTGTGCAAGATGATGTATGACCGCAACCCATCCAAGTTCAAGAACCTGTTGCTGTTCGGTACCGGCTCGTTTGACAACCGTTGCGTGATGGGCGAGCATCCGGGCAACCTGCTCACCTTCCAGAGCGACAACAGTAACTATGAGGACTTCTCCTACACGAGCGACGACTTCTTCGGCTTCCTGGAGGACAACTCCGGCAGTGATGTGTCGGCCGACCGCCTGACCATCGGCATTGGCCGCATCACTTGCGGTGACGTTGCCGAGGCCAAGAGCGACGTCGACAAGCTCGTTGAGTACTATGCCACGCCCGACTACGGTGTGTGGCGCAACAATACGCTGGTCATCAGCGACCAGCCGAAGGGCACCGACGCCACCCTCTATACCTATCAGGGCGAGGGCTACAAGGAGATGATCGACAACGAGTTGCAGACGGGTATGAACGTGACCACCATCCACAGCATCCAGTACCCGCGCTCCGAGACGGAGTATAACGTGTCGCTGGACCGCAAGACGGCCACCGAGGCTAACCACATGCTCACCAATATGCTCAAGAACGGCATGTACTACGCCACCTATGTGGGCCATGCCGGTAAGGTGTCGTTCACCAAGACGAACAAGATGTGGACCACCGGTGACGTGGCACGCACATCCTATCGCCACTGGCCCATCATGTCGACGGCCTGCTGCGATGTCGCCCACTTTGACAGCGACACGCGCGGTATCGCCGAACTGATGTTCCACAAGCGTGACGGTGGTGCGATTGCGATGCTCACCTCGTCTCGCATGGTGTTCGCTTCGGGCAATGACCTGCTTAACCGCTACTTCATCGCCGGCATGTTCAGCCATGCCACCACCGGCAAGATGCCGACGCTGGGCGAGGCCTACAAGGAGAGCAAGTTGGGCTTTATCGCCGGCAACACCAACAAGTTGTCGTTCTTCCTGCTGGGTGACCCCGGTATCGTGGTGAACTATCCCATCACCCGATTCAACATCATCGACATCAACGGTTACGACATGACCGACACCACCGAGGTGGCCACCATCCGTCCGCTGATGAGCTATGACTTGGTTGCCCATGTCGTTGACGCCGAGGGCAACCTCGACACCAGTTTCAACGGTGATGCCACGATGACGCTCTACGACAAGCAATCGCGCTTCACCACGCTGTCGCAAACGGTGGGCGGTGTGACTACCGAGCGCAAGATCTACTTCAACCGCGACAAACTGGGCGAGGTGTCGGGCCGCGTTGTCAACGGTGTGTTCACCGGCTCGATGATTGTTCCCAAGACGGTGAAGGCCAGCAACGAGAATGTGCTGGTACGCATGTATGCCCACAAGGATAACAGCAAGTACATGGTCAATGGCTTCACCAAGCAGGTGAAGATGTTGCCTTTCAACCCCAATGTGGCCATCACCGATGACATCGCACCCGTGATCAACACGATGTACATCAACGATGAGGCCAGCTTTGCCGACGGTGCTGCCGTGGGTGCCAACTCGATGCTCTACATCACCGTGACCGACGACCAGGCCATCAGTATGCAGGAAAACGCCCTCCAGAACGGCATGACGCTGCTGCTCGACGGCGGCAAGGACTCCTTTGGCGACATCACGAGCTATGCCACCGTGAGCGACATGGGCCGTGAAATCAGTATCGAGTATCCCGTGATGAACCTGGGCGAGGGGTACCACACGCTCACCTATACCGTCTATGACCTACTGGGCAACAGCGCCACCCGCTCGATTTCGTTCATGGTGGGTCAGAGCGGAATGATTGACCTCGTGGCCGACAAGATGCCTGCCTATGTCAACGGGACGGTGGCCTTTGATGCCGAGAGTTCATTCAGCAGCATGCCCGACGTCGCAGTGAGCATCACCGATGCCCTCGGCAACCTGGTGTGGAAGAAAGAGAATGCGCATTTCCCCTTGACCTGGGACATGAAGGATCGTAATGGCAATCCCGTGCCCTCTGGTCTGTACCGCTACTATGGCACCTACAGCGATGGCACCAACCACGGCGGCACGTCCATCTACAACCTCGTTGTCCTCGACCCCGTCAAGCGGGCAGGCAATTGATTATTGACATCGCCCTTAGCCTCTCGCTAAGCCGCAACGTCTTACCAAACAACACTGTCAACTTTTCAGACAAGTTAGACTACTGATTAGTGAGGCATCCAGCATTTCGTTCAATTCAGAAATGCTGGATGCCTCACTAATCTCTAATCACTAATAGGCGACCGCAGCGACCGTGACGCGCAAAAAAAAGCGGCCGTTCCCCGATAGGGGAGTGGCCGCGATAAGTGTCTTGTTGTTCTTGCTTGATTATTCGCCGGGAGCGATTGCACCAGTGGGGCAAGCGTCAGCGCAGGTACCGCAATCCAAGCAGGTGTCGGGATCGATCGAGTAGATGTCGCCTTCCTTGATGGCGTCGGCGGGACATACAGACTGGCATGTTCCACATGCTACACAACTATCGGAAATTACGTAAGCCATAGTAAATAAGTGAATTTAAAAGTGATTAGTTAATAATTTAAAAAGTAAACAGTGTGGCAAATGTACTGCTTTTATTTGAATCAGTAAGCATTTTTGCCGTTTTTTATCGTTTGACGGTCGTTTTTTTGCGAGTTCATGCGGTTATTTCGCGTTTTTTTTGTACCTTTGATGATGGAGAAACCATAAAGTTTAATGTGAACTGAATTTTTTTTTACCGATATGAACACAACCGACTGGAAAGACGCGCTGGCCAATGCCTTCGGCAGGCCCGTACCCGATGAGAATCCACCGCAAGACGAACCGCAGCAGCCCGCTGACAACGACGGCGATGCCGTGGCGCAGCAGGGCAAGACGCGGCTCGACATCGTGCTCGAGCGCAAGGGGCGCGGTGGCAAGCAGGCAACGATAGTGACGGGATTTACCGTCGATGACGAGGCGCTCAAGCAAGTGGCCTCAAGGCTCAAGCGCAGCCTGGGCGTGGGCGGCAGTGCCCGCGGTGGCGAGGTGCTGATACAGGGCGATTTCCGCCAGCGTGTGCTTGACGAGCTCACGGCGATGGGCTTCAAGGCAAGGATTATTTAGTGAGGAGTGAGGAGTTAGAAGTTAGGAGTGAGGAGTTATTCTGAAGGCTTTAGATATATATAAGGATAATAAATAGATGAGTAAAGACATGAGTGACAGTAACGATAACAAGCACCTGCTGGTCATCAAGGCCTCAGCGGGTTCGGGCAAGACCTATAACCTGGCGCTGCAGTACATCAAGCACTTGCTGTTTGACACGAGCTTCAGCCCCATGGTGCCGCGCCGCCCCGACAGTGGCGACCGCGTGGTCAATGCCCACCGCCAGCTGCTGGCCATCACGTTTACCAACAAGGCCACCAACGAGATGAAGGAGCGCATCGTCAACGAGCTGCATAAACTTGCCCAGCCGGGAGTCAAGAGTGACTATCTGCAGCAGTTCATGGACGAGAGCGGCCTGCCAGAGGTGCGTGTGCGCGAGTTGGCACGCTTGGCGCTGAATGAACTGCTGTTTGACTACAGCAACTTCAACGTGAGCACGATCGACTCGTTTTTCCAGGGTGTGCTGCGCAATTTCGCACGCGAACTGGACCGCGACTTCAACTACGACATCCAGCTCGAGGAGGACTATGCCGTGAGCGTAGCGGTGCACAACTTCCTGCTCTCGCTGGGCCGTGATAAACAGCCCCAGGTGGACAAGTGGGTGAGTGAACACCAGCGCCACCTGCTGCGCAGCGATGCCAAAAGCAAGAAGTGGAAATTCTTTGAGGACGGCGGGGACATGTTCAGCGTGGCCAAGCAGCTGAAGATGGAAATCTTCCGCAGCCGCATGGAGGACATCCGCAAATACCTGGGCAAGACCGATGCCGACGGACACTACACGAGCGACTTCAGCAAGATCAACCGTTTCAAGCAGTTGCTGCAAGGCAAAATCCAGCAACTGAAGAGCGATATTGACAAGGACCTGAAGACCCTGCGCGACGAGTTGGCGAAGGTATATGATGACTTGAGCGGTAGTAAGTCGTTCAAGAAATGGTATGATAAGGTGGAATTGGTGGGGGAGTTGGCACCGCTGGGTGATTCGCTGAAAGGTGCCGATGGGAACAAGATAGTTGACCAATTTTTGTCCAAGACTCCTCCCACCGAGGAACTGGTCGACCGCCTGTTGCCGCTGGTAACGCGCCACTTCAAGATGCGGCTGCAGGTGCCCTTTTACCAGCACATCGAGGACTACCTGGGCCTGTTGGGCCTGCTGGCGATGATTGACCACTATCTGGAAGAATACCGCCACGAGTCCAACTCTATCCTTATCGGTGACACCAACGACCTGATCGGTGTCGTGCTCGAAAGCGGGTCCGACTTCGTGTTTGAGCGCGTGGGCACCATCATCAAGCACTTCATGATTGACGAGTTCCAGGACACGAGCGCCAAGCAGTACAGCAACTTCAGTTCGCTGCTCGGCGAGAGCCTGAGTTCCGGGAATTTCAATATGCTCATCGGTGACGCCAAGCAGTCGATTTACCGATTCCGCAACGCCGACCTGACGGTGTTCCGCAAGCGGGTAGGGGATGACTTCGGCGGCTACATCTATGAGCCCGAGGTGTCGCCTGGCGGCCCCCGCTCGAGAAACTTCCGCAGTTCGCGCCAAATCATCGAGTTCAACAATGACCTGTTCGCCTATGTGCGCGAGCAGTATGGCAGTGCCAACGACGTGGTGAGGGTGACCTATGAGGACGCAGAGCAGGGCATGTCGCCCAATATCGACGAGAAGAAAGTGCCGGGCTATGTGCGCATCCTCACGGGCAATTACCAGCAGCTGTTGCTGGATCCCGTTATCGCCGCTGCTGTCAGCCAGCAGACTGCACCCGTCACTGCCGAGAGCGAAACGGTGGAGGTGACCGACGTGCTACCTGGCTATCTGCTCAAGCTGCATGAGCGTTACCAATGGGGCCAGATCGGCATTCTGGTCAATACCCATGTCCAGGGCAACCGGCTGGTCGAGGCCATCCTGGATTATAACAAGCGCACGACGGGCAAACGCATCAGCGTCATCTCGGGTGAGTCGTTGCTGCTGAGCAATTCGCCCATCATCAGGCGCATCATCGCCATGCTGCGCTTCATCGACGTGAGCCGCCTGGGTTCCGATAACGACGATGACCCCGATGCCGACGAGCCGCAGGACCGCCTGCAGCGCTCGATACTCAAGAAGCGGCTGAGCGACCAGCGCATGTATGCTGCGCTCAACGACTTTATCCATCATGTGACCGCCCACCCCGACGAAACCCCTGCCGAGACCGGCGAGGCGCTTGCCCGCTGCCTGGAGGGGCGTCCGCTGGTGGCCCTGGGCAGCCAAGGCGAAGACCAGCAGAACTATGATGCACTGCTTGCACGGCTGCTTCCCGCCGACAGCGAACTCACGACGCTCGTGAGCATCGTCGAGACCATCATCGGCCACTTCAAGGACAACGCCGACAGCGGCAATGACATCGACCGCGAGACGGCCTTCCTGATGTCGTTCCAGGACTGTGTGATGCATTTCGCATCGCAGCGCAACGGCGGCAGTGTGAGGGAGTTCCTCAAGTATTGGGACGAGAATAAGCAAAAACTCGCTGTGAGCCTGCCCTCGACCACCGATGCCGTCAACATCATGACCATCCATGCCGCCAAGGGCCTGGAGTTTGACTGCGTGCTCATCCCCTATGCCGAGTGGGAACTTGCTGATAAAAAAAGGGAAACGGACTACTGGATGCCTGGCGAGTGCCTGCTCAAAATCGAGGATGCCATCAACTGCGATGTCACCGATGTGCCGCCACTGCTGCACGTGAACAAGAAAACCCTGGTTGAACTTGACAGCGTCAACATGTTGAAGGAAGATGCGTTGGACTTCCTGGTGAAGCAGCGCACCGACCTGCTGGTCGACAACCTGAACAAGACCTATGTGGCATTTACCCGCCCGTGCACCGAGATGCATGTCTTCACTGCCAAGTCGGGCAAGTCCATCGTCAAGAAGGACGAGGACCAGAACACCGACGGAAAGAAAAAGCGCAGGTCTTCGTCAACTGCCGCAACAGGTGGTCCCGCCAAGGACCTGACCGATCTGCTCCGCGCCTATTGTGCCGGGCATGGCACGCCCAACCCCGATGTCAAGGAGTGGTATGAATGGGGCGTGAAGTCAACGCGGGACGAAATCCGTGCCAAGATGAAAAAGAAAGACGAAGATGAGGGCCGCCCCGAGCAGAAACCGCTCAACCAGTACACCATCAGGCCCATCAGCCTGAGCATCAACGTCAAGGTGGACAACATCGACAATCCCTATGCCCAGGCGGGCAAGCGGCTGCACAGCCTGCTGAGCCGTATCCGTGACTGTAACGATCTGGACCGTGTCGTGGACGAGGGCCTTAAGCGCGGTATCATCACCAGGGAACATGGAGACCGTTGCGGCTTAGACAGCGTGGAGAAACACGTGTGCCAGCCCATGAGGAATCCCGCCAGCAGGGTGGCTGCATGGTTTGACCCCGCCAACAAGGTCTATGACGAGCGCACCATCAGCAGCCCCATGAGCGAGGAACGGAAGAAGGAACTGGAGGAAAAGGGGAAACTGGTCGATGACGTTATCGACAACCTGCGCCCCGACCGCATCGTGCGCCGCCCCGACGGGCAGCTGCTCGTCATCGACTACAAGAGCGGCAAGCGCGATGACCAGGAACACTGCCAGCAGGTGCAGTCCTACATCGACAAACTGCGCCTCATCTACCCCGGCACCCCCATCGCCGGCCGCATCTGGTACGTCCTGCGCGACGTCATCATCGACGAGCAAGGCCACAAACTGCCCAACTTGCTGGGGTAGGGGTGCTTGACAAGTGGAAATGCTCAATATGAGGCACAAGATTTTGTGCCTCTACATATTTTTTGTAATTTTGCAGTTTAAACGTTATTGATAACAATAAAAACTACACTATATACTATGTCGATTGATAATATACTGGCTGAGGCCACCGCTGCTGCGGTCAAGGAGTTGTATGGCGTGGATTTTCCCGCCGAGAAGATTGTTCCCCAAACGACGAAGAAGGAGTTTGAAGGCAACGAGACGATTGTGGTGTTCCCGTTCTTGAAGGCGTCTCACAAGGCGCCCGACGTGACGGCCCAGGAGATTGGCGAGCACATGCTGGCCCACTGCGAGGCTGTTGAGAAGTTCAACGTCATCAAGGGCTTCCTGAACATCACCATCAAGCCGTCGTTCTGGACGGGTGTGCTGCAGCATGTGGCTTCGACCCCCGACTACGGTTTCACCCCCGTGACCGACGATAGTCAACTGGTGATGATTGAGTACTCGTCGCCCAATACCAACAAGCCGCTGCACCTGGGCCACGTGCGCAACAACCTGCTGGGTTACAGCCTGTCGCGCATCATGGAGGCCAACGGCTATAAGGTGGTGAAGACCAATATCGTCAATGACCGCGGTATCCACATCTGCAAGTCGATGCTGGCTTGGCTCAAGTGGGGCAACGGTGCCACGCCCGAGTCCACCGGCAAGAAAGGCGACCACCTGATTGGCGACTTCTATGTGGCTTTTGACAAGCACTACAAGGCCGAAATCAATGAACTCGTGGAAAAAGGCATGAGTCCGGAGGAGGCCGAGAAACAGGCACCCCTCATCCAGGAGGCGCAC
>JAEEGI010030776.1_pt1 | contig 10074 bp, 7 predicted proteins | sample 8958751 | NCBI WGS metagenome assembly JAEEGI01 (sample SAMN16246545, study PRJNA631951) | gut metagenome | biome: gut microbiome; feature: rumen; material: KS-attached | host: Bos | place: Iran: Karaj | collected 2018-10 | reverse complement strand
CGACGCATGTTTGCTCAGTTTGATTATTCAAAGTTTACTACCGGCAGTCCTTTAGAGCAATTGGAATGTCTGAAGAACGCAGCTGAATTTATTCAGAGCACCGAGAAGACACAGAACCTGTTCATGGGGCATGTCAAGAAGTTGAAATCGGCCTTCAATATCTGCTCCAACCATGATGACATAACCGACAAGGACAGAGAGGACATCCATTTCTTTACAGGTGTACGCTCCATCATCTTCAAACTGACGAAAGGCGATGCTCCAGATATTGACCAGATGAACCGCAAGGTGAGCAAGATGATTGCTGAGGCTTTGCAGTCGGAAGGTGTAGAAGAAGTTGCCCAAGTGAATGCCAACACCAAGAACATCGACTTGTTGAGCGAGGATTACATGGCCCGACTGGAGAAACTGAAACTACCCAACACGAAGGTAAAGTTGATGGAGAAACTGCTTCGCACCGTCATCACCGACTTCAAGAAGGTGAACAAGATGAAGGGCGTCGATTTCACGAAACGTCTGAATGCCTTGGTAGAACGATACAACGATCGAAGTGACAATGCCGTATTTGCCCAAGAAGTGCTTGACGAAGTGGCCAAACAGATGGCAGCCCTTCTGAAGGAAGTGAACAAGGAGAAGAAATCCTTCAAAGATCTGGGCATCACATATGAGGAAAAGGCTTTCTACGACATCCTAAAGGAGATTGCCCATAAGTTCGGCTTTGAATACCCTGAAGACAAACTGCTGAAACTTGCGGCAGCCGTGAAGAAAATGGTGGATGACAAATCGAAATATACCGATTGGGCAAATCGTGCCGATATTAAGGCCGAGCTTCAGATGGATCTGATACTGATTCTTGCTGAGCACGGATATCCCCCAGTACCCCAAGATGACGTATTCAAGGAAATCTTCGAACAGGCAGAGAACTTCAAGAAATATGAAAGCCAGGACGAAGAAAACACCATAAAGGAAACTCCCGTCATCTCCATGTATCCTTACCTTGAGGAAGAAGATAGGATGATGATGGTAGCAGATGATATCTACATCTATGGAAGCATTCCCGTTGATTTGCCTAATACAAAAAGGAATGACCTAATTGACAAAAAGCTGGATTTAATCTTAATGTACGCTATCGGTAGCAGTGCCCGTCAAAAAACCGAGTCTTCTGGGAAAATTGCCTTGGGAATCAAAGAAGATTTGATGAAAGATGAGCAGATGGCCGCATACAAGAGCATTAGATACTTGTTGTTCCATTATTGGAGTAAACCAAAGGCGTACCTCCTAACCAAGGAGCCAATTTTAGTTGATAAAAAGTCTGTTCCCACTGATTATCTCCTTAGGCAGGATAAAGGAGCGGTGAAATTCCTATTGTTGGAGTATAATCCTCTGCAATCTGCCGAATTAGGGGCCATCAATGTCTTAAAAACCCAAAGAAGAGGTGAGATAAGATATCTCCCATTTGTTACAACAATAGATAGTATTATCGATGAATAGAATAGTTCTTATAGGCAATGGCTTCGATCTGGCTCACGGACTAAAAACCAGTTATAAAGATTTTATCAACTGGTATTGGATGGACAGGGGCGAAAAACTGCTACATAGTTCAAACAAAACAGAAACAGATGGTTTATGTTCGTTTAAACTAAAAGAAAACATTGGTTTAGCTAATTGGGGATTAGTATGGGGGCACCATTATCAGAGAAAGGACCCGCTTAAACCATGGGACTTGAACGATGTAATAAATATAGCCAGAGAAGACAAAAACTTATGTGATTTTTGGATGAGTCCTTTCCTTCAACAGATATGCAAGAGCCTTGAAAACAAGAAGTGGGTAGATATTGAGAATGAATACTACGACATGTTAACTAAAAGTGCGTTAGATGGAAACTCTGCATGCTCTGTTGACGAACTAAATAAACAGCTCCGCTTGTTGCAAGATAAACTGATTGAATATTTGTGTATTATCAATCAAGAGAATACTACAATCAACGAAAAAGTGAAGAAAAGGATATATTCTCCTATCAAGCCGTGTGATATTTCCGTAGAAGCATCTAATGTTGTAGAAGAATATGTTAAAGGGTGGGGTGAGAAGAGACGCGATGAATGGGAACAAAAGTTGGATGAGTATGGCATTTCGGGAACAAGTGGTTATAATTATATCTTCGACATAGAGGATTTTCAAAAAGGGGAACTTCGTAATCAGAAATAACCAAACCTGTTTATGCTCCCTGATTCCATAATGCTATTGAGTTTTAATTATACTAAAACGGCTAATGCATATTTAATAAAAGACCGGCAATCTTTTGTGTGTAACAATATCCATGGCGTTATAGAAAAGCCATCAAGTGTTATCTTTGGTTATGGTGATGAACTAGATGACAAATACAAGAGGCTCCAAAATCTAAACAATAATGAATGTATCCTAAACGTAAAAACGATTAAATATCAAGAATCGGACAATTACAGAAGAGTACTAGCGTTTATTGAGTCAGCTCCTTTTCAAGTTTTCATTATGGGACATTCTTGTGGCAATTCTGATAGAACTCTCTTAAACACATTGTTTGAACATAAGAATTGCATATCGATTAAACCATTTTACTATATAAAGAAAGATGGAACAGACAACTACCTCGATTTAATTCAAAATATCAGCCGAAATTTCACTGATATGAAGTTGATGAGAGATAGAGTCGTCAACAAAACATATTGTGAAACCATAACATAAGAGTTATGTTATCAAGGCGAAAAAATAAGATATAAAACCTTAAATAGAAGGAATATTAATATTTTTATCTCAGGGACTCCCAATGAAAAGAATAATTCTCACAACATTAGCTTTCATATGCGCCCTGACCCTTCACGCACAAGACATAGTGAAGTTCATCAATTGGCAGATGGAGACCTATCCGGAATCGCGGCTGCTGGATATCTATAAGTCGTGCTTTCAGGACCATATGGGTGCGGAGCATCTCGTTTCGGACAGCGAGAGGGTGAAAGCATATCTGGATCAAGAACTTGAGACGACTACGCTGGATGACCTTTTGCCATGGTATTATGAGCCATGCGGCATAGATAGTAACTACTATCGTGTGAGCATCAGGGCAATTAAGGAGGACATCATCTCGGAGGATTTGCTGCTCGATGCTTTTGTGCGTAGTGCCAATTCAGTTGTGCGCCCTTCGGTAGAGTCATGGCGTGACAGGTGGCATGTGATTATTGGTACGATTGACAAGATGAAACTCAACCTCCCCCACCACGAAGAGGACAAGCAGTACATCGACAGCATCCTTTCCGTAGGGAAATATGCCATCAGTCATTCTCCAGAGTATCGCGAGGCATACCACCCTCACTATAGAATAATCGAACGTCACATCTTTGAAAAAGAGATAAGAGCTCTCTTGGAGCAATAAGGCTGACAAGAATTTTTGCCTATTATATAAAAACTGAGTGGCGACCCAAATGGGTTGCCACTCAGTTTTTTATAGTCTCTTCTACTGAATATAACTCAATTAGGAGAAACCTGTCAAGGATTAATAGGCTTTCTTATCGCCTTTGACAACATTGTATATTGTACGCGCTATGATGTACAAATCAAGTTGCAAAGACCAATGCTCTATATACCAAATGTCTTGTTTAATTCGATTAGCCATCTCTTCAGCAGAGTGTATTTCTCCACGGAAACCTGTCACTTGAGCCCATCCTGTAATGCCTGGTTTCACATAATGACGCACCATATATTTATTGATAATCTCACTGTACTTCTCGGTATGAAGTAACATGTGAGGACGAGGTCCCACCACAGACATATCCCCAAGAAATACATTGATAAATTGTGGCAATTCATCAATGCTGGTTTTCCTAAGGAATCGGCCGAAGGGAGTCACACGTGGATCGTCTTGAGTCGCTTGTATCGAGTCGGACTGCGAATTTATCGCCATTGATCTAAACTTGAAACAATCGAACTCTTTTCCCATCCTTCCACTACGACGCTGACGGAAGAAAATTGGACCAGGAGAAGAAATCTTTATGCCAATGGCTACGACCAATAGGATAATGGGGAATAGGGTGACCAGGAATAGTGTTGAGAAAACAAGATCGAATAATCGTTTCCAGAGGATATTGTGCAGTCGAGTCAGCGGTTCCTTGCGCATTGCCAAGATGGGGACATGGCCCAAGTGCTTAACACTTGGATTTATGGACATGTCTCCGGAAAAAGATGGTACAGCAAAAATACGAATGAGGTGATTCTCGCAATAGTCAATAATCGGTGTAAAAACGGTGTTATCAAAAAGAGACAGATTACAATAGACATAGTCTACTGGATGTCCTTTCAAATAATAAGTGACGTCATTAATGCCACCCAGATATTTGATTTCAGACGTTGGATTCGCTGCTGGCTTCTCGTCAAAATAGCCCATCACTATGTATCCAGATGATAAATCGTAAGTCAGTTTTCTGTAAACATCATGCATACTTGCGGTATTGCCAACAAAAACCACACTACGAGAATTGCCGCCTTCTTTACGGTATTTACGTAAAAGACAGCGAAGAACGAAGTGGGCAACAAGTAATATCAGGAAAAAGGACGAGTAGAACAGGAGGAAAAAAGAGACGGGAAGATAATTATAAACAAACAGGAAAATGATTGCTGCCATAAGACAATTGTTGGCAGCCAATGAGAAAATATTGATAACAATCTTATATTCCTTGACAATGCGGTAGTACAGCATAGGCCTATACTTACGAGCACAAATAAGGAAGCATATCATGATAATGGCCCACAATTGCCAGGTCTGAACGACTTGAGAACCATTGTGACCCAATCCGCAATGCCCCTTGAATACAGCAAAAAGTAGATTCAATAAGATAAAATCGAATCCTAATACTAACAACTTAATGTACTGTGCGAGACCTACCTGTTTCATAGCTCAATTAACTAAAATTGTTGATTATCACATGGAAATCGGGCAAAAGGCAACGATCATTTATGACTGCAAGTTCCTCAAGGCCCTTGCATCGAGTATGATCCAATCGGCAGACGTAAAGGCCATAATTAGCTTGCTTGACAAGTTGCAACGAATCGGGCATCAGCTCGAGTGAAACGCTATCGATCAACACATAGTCGTTCTCGAGACAGAACTGACTAAGACGCTCTGCAAGCTTGGGATGGTTAACCATCTGACGCAGGTTGTTGATGCTGTCGGAAATAACACATCGTGAAAGATTACCGTTGTCGGTGGAACTCGTGACCTTGAGGTTATCAAGTTGATTTACACCATTGCCAAGCTTTTCATCATTTTCGAACTTGAACAAAAGAACCTTTTTACCCATGTTAGCCAATTCATTTGCAAGTCGAGCAGAGATGAATGACTTGCCGTCACCTTCTTGTGATGAGAAGACGCATGCCACCTGCTGTTTGCTACGAGCCAACGTCAATATCAACTGAGTAGCGAGCGGTTGCATATCAACATTATCATCCTTGGGATTGTAGTTAAGCTTCCCTATGACCTTGTTGCCTTTCAAAGCTTTGTCAATCTCTTCGGTTGAGATTACATAAGGTGTGAACAATTCCTTGAGTATCATCCAACAGACAGTGGCAATCAATGCCAACATGAAGGTTGCTAAAAGCAGGATCTTCTTGTTCGGCCACGAAGCTTTAGCTGGAGCATAAGGCAAATCGATGAATTGAGCGTTTTCGGTAATTGCCTCGAGCATTAAGGAGTTCTCTTCAAGTTTTTTCAGAAGATCCAGATAGAGGCTCTGCTGGTTCTCCTGTTGACGCATGATTTCGCCAAGAGCCCTTTCGCTGGCTGGTATCTTGTAGATGAGTGAGTTATACTGCTTAGCCTTGCGTTCAATTTCGTTTTTGGCAATGAGCATTCCCTCATAAGAGTTCTCGATTGTAGTCAATAGACCGTCATAAGATGCCTGGATCTGACTATACAAGTTTGCAGCTACAGGGTTGTTGTCGAATGTAGTCTTCGAGATGCGTTGATAATCCAAAACCAATTGATTGTGGCTATTGATATTATCAAAAAGTGTCTTGTCATTCAACCCGATATCAAGAGGAACAGTCTTCAACCTATTTTCATCATTCTGCATAAAATCCTTTAGATTTTGCAGCAGATAAAGTTGAGTCTCCGTGCCATGCAAGTCCTTGTCGTACATTGAGTTCTCATCTCGAAATGCCTTCGTATCGACATTCATGTTGGTCAGTCCAGCCCTACGCTTAAAATCTGCCAAACGTTTGTCTGTGGCCTCAAGTGCACTTCCTAAATCAGCAATGCGCTTTTCAAGGAATTCCTTGGTGCGATGCGCCACGCGATTCTTATTATAATTGGCATTCTGGTTGTAGCACTTTACGAGTTCATTCAAGAAGTCCATGCCTTCCTGACGATTCGGACTCTTAAACTCCAGACTCACAATCGAAGATGTTCTTGAAACAAGCCCCACAGATAATTTTTCGGCCACACTGCTTGCTTTCTCGATAGGATTTGACACAATAATCTGCAGTTTCTTATCCATCTTGTTGGCTTGAGCAATACTACCTTCGAGAGTGATAGATCCATAAGGTGTCTTGACAACGAAAGGAAGACGATTGATTGTGAGTGACTGTTCCCATTTTTTCTCATCGACACGTGACTCCAAATCCGCCTTCATTTCAGTATCAGACTCGGCTGATAGGGTTATCTTGATTGCAGATGCCATCAAGGACAAATTATCAGCATTCACCTTTACCTTGATCGGAGTGTCGGTTGCCGAAAGGTGTTCCTTTAATAATCCGCCCACCTTATACTCTACGTACATTTCGAGATTGTTGACCACCTTTGCTATAAGAGACGTGGATCGGAGAACTTCCACTTCATTTTCGGTGTTGAGCCAATCGCGACCGTTGTAGAACATTTTATTGATGGAATAAATATCGTTCTTGCTTCCGCCTCGTTCTTCGTCAAGGATGGTGATTGATGCTTCCACCTTATATGCCTTTGGCATAATAATGATTAATGCCAAAGTTAACAGACATAGTACACCAAGAATTATACAGAAGGTGTACCTATACTTCCAGCATTTCAGCAGAACACTTTTGAGATTAAAATACTCCTTCCTCTCTTCACTGAATATATCTTCTGTAGGATTCATCGTTTGATAGCTGTATTTTAGTTAAGAATTATAGCTGTTATCAGACTGGCTGCAGAAACAATGATCGACGTAACGGTCAACCATGCCGTGGTGGAAGAGCTGACGTGGGAGCTGCGCGCCCTCACCTTGTTGGGCTCGACATACACGATGTCATTCTGTTCGATATAATAGTAAGGGGAGTTAAGGAAGTCAGTACTGGTCAAGTCGAGCACCATGGTGTTACGCTCGCCTTTCATATTTTCTCGAATGAGCTTCACGTTGTCACGCTTTCCGTAGATAGTCATGTCTCCAGCCTGAGCCAAAGCCTCGAAGATGCTTACCTTATTACTATTAGACGAATATTGTCCAGGGCGATTGACTTCACCCAAAACAGAGTATTTATATTCAGCCCATTTTACCACCACAGTAGGGTGCTCATCCTTGATGTAGGAAGTCAGTTTATTCACCACAAGATTCTCAACCTCTGTTTTGGTCATACCTTCAATATGAATCTTGCCCAGGACAGGGAAGTTGATATTACCATTGTTATCGACCTGGTAGACCTGGAGTACCGGCTGAGAGGTAACGTAGTTGACCGACATATTTTGTGAAGCTGAAGAGGTCACCGTCAAATTGAAGGGTGCTGCCACTTCAGGTTGAGAACATGTGACATTGATGGTCAGCAAATCCTTCACCTTAAACCTCGCATCATAGAAGGATGGCTCTGTGAAAATGACATTGTCTGAAGTATCGCCATGCTCCAGATAGGCGATATTTCTGGTTGAACATGCAGATAAAAGCACTACTGCTGATATGCATGATGATAGTAGTTTGAAATTCATAAATAAATTATGTAATCAATTGGTTACTTTATTTGGTGCCACTGAAAATCATACGCAGCCATTTGCGGCTAGGTTGGGCGGGAATTCCCATCATAGAAGCTGCATCGGGAACATCTTTAACGACCAAGCTGCAAGCATTGATATTGGCGTATTCACCGACTGTGACATGTGGCATAACCTTGGAACCTGTGCCAATGTATGCCCCCTTCTTTACAAGGACACCACCGCCAAGAAAACCTTGGGAATCGATGGCAGCAGCATCTTCAATAACGACATCATGTCCAATCACCGAATTACTCTGGATCAAGACAAAGTCGCCTATATATGTATCTGTAGCAATAGCGACAAACGGGTCAATCATGCAGCCTACTCCGATATGTTTAACAGTCTTGGAGATATAAGCATACTTCGAAATCATTGAAATAAAGGTGCCTCCTTTTTGTTTAATCTTATCAGCGTAAAGCAATCTCATCTTCGGATCACCCAAGCCTACGATAAAAACATCATCAGGCTGAACTACGTAATCCTCAACAGACGAAAGGATTGGTGGAAATCCGGGGAAATTGTCGAGAGCATTTGAAGCATCGTCCAAAAAACCCTTGGCAACAAATTCGGTATTATAACCCACCATATCCTCTAATTGACCATAAATCTGGCGACCTAATCCACGAGCTCCAACGATAATCAGATTTTTCATAATAATTACTTTTTTATTTGGTTTACAATTTTCTCTATTTGCTGTTCTGTAAGTCCTGCATACATTGGAAGACAAATAACCGTATTGGCCTTCTGGTTTGCAATGGGCAGGTTGTCAGGATCAGCACTTTCCAACTGGTTATAAATTGACAAGTTGCTGATGAGCGGATAAAAATAGCGACGTCCGAATACATTCTGCTTCTTCATCTTCTCGTAAAGTTCGTCACGAGTCATTCCATATTCATCGGCATCGACAAAGATGGGGAAATAGGCGTAGTTATGCTTAACACCCGGCATATCGTCAATCCAACTGATGCCAGGAATGTCGCGAAGATGTTCTCTATAAAGCAGTGCAATCTTGCGACGCATTGCAATTGCCTTATCGACCTGTTTCAGATTAATGATGCCGTAAGCGGCTCGCATTTCATCCATCTTAGAGTTAATGCCAGGAGCAATGACTTCAGTTTCTCCGACGAAGCCGAAATTCTTCAGTTGGTCAATGTGCTCCTTGGTCTTCTCGTCATGCATTACCATTGCACCGCCTTCGATGGTATTGTATATCTTGGTGGCATGGAAACTAAGGGTCGAAAGGTCACCTGCTTTAAGCAGAGACTTGCCATTGACTTCCACACCGAAGGCATGGGCTGCATCGTAGATGACCTTCAAGCCGTACTTGTCGGCAATCTCCTGAATGCGTTTCATCTTGACTGGCTTGCCGTAGCAATGTACAGGCATGATGGCAGTGGTCTTAGGAGTAATAGCAGCCTCTATCTTATTGGGATCCATGCAACCTGTCTTCCAGTCGATATCCACAAAAACTGGTTTGCAGCCATTCCACCATATACTATGTGTAGTGGCTACAAAGCTATATGGCGTGGTGATGACTTCTCCTGTGATTCGCAATGCCTGTAAGGCTGTAATCAAGGGAAGTGTACCATTTGTGAAAAGGCTCACATACGGCACCTTGAGGTATTTAGCAAGTGCAGCCTCTAATTTCTTATGAAAGGAACCATTGTTGGTAATCCACTTACTGTCCCAAATCTCCTTCAAGAGTTCGTGGAACTCATCGAGATTAGGGAGTAACGGGGACGTGACAGTAATAATATCTTTATTCATGAGAAATAATATTTAGTTTACGAGTTTAAAAGTTCAAAAGAAAAGTGGAAGGGCCAAAGGCCGTGGAAGGCTACTGAGCTGCTTGTGAAAGGTGTAAAGGGCATCATTACGAGCGTGGGAGGCTACTCTACGAGTGCAGAGCACTCTTCGGTTTAAAGTATATGGTTTAAAGTTTAAAGATTGCCCACAGAAGGCAACGGAGTTGCTAGTTTAAGGGTCAAAGCGCAGCGGAGCTGCTGGTTCAAATGCGCTGACGCACGTTCAAGATGTAAAGACGTGTAAAGTACAAAACACCAAGAAAAGG
>JAEEGI010030772.1_pt1 | contig 10075 bp, 7 predicted proteins | sample 8958751 | NCBI WGS metagenome assembly JAEEGI01 (sample SAMN16246545, study PRJNA631951) | gut metagenome | biome: gut microbiome; feature: rumen; material: KS-attached | host: Bos | place: Iran: Karaj | collected 2018-10 | reverse complement strand
AATTTTATTAATTTTATTTTTATTTAAAATTTATTATTTTTTTATTTATTTATTTAAACTATGTAATATTAAAATATATATTTGTATTAATGAAGAATTTCATTTTGTGAATCATTATTTTTATATGTTATAAATTATTTAATAAAAATTTAAATTTTAAAATAAAAAATAAAATGTAAAAAAAAATTAAATTATATTTGTTGAGTATAAATGAAATTTTAATGGATTGTAATAATAATGTATTATATAAAAAAATATTTCAAGAAAATAATGATGAAGAAGTACAACAATTGTATGAAGGTGGTGCCCATTTTCCTTATATTGAATTATATAAAATATTAGAAAAAATAGTAAATGAAAATAAAAATAAAAATGATAAAGAAAAAAAATTTAAATAAAAAAAAATCATTCATTCATAATATAAAACCTGTTGATATTTTCATTTAAAAATTCAATTAATTCATCTTATAATTTAAATATATCAAATAAGTTAAAGAAATAAAATTTCAAACTCAAATAAAAATTCTAATAATAAATCACAAATGCAAAATTTACATGATTATTTTAGTAAAAACACAACAATTAATACTTTAACTAATAATTCAAAATCAAATCACAATCATTTTGACAAAAATTTATAAATAACAATATAGTGAATCAAAATTCAAAAGAAAAAAAAAATTTCTTCTAATACTAATAATAAAAAATAAAACTAAAATAATAAATTGTTCATTTAATCCAAAACAACATAAATCAAATATAATAATGTCAAAAATAAAAACAGAACAGATGAAAATTAAAATATAGATTCTAGTTTATTAAATATTTATAATTTAATTAATAAAAATACAAAAAAAACTATCAACGATTTAACTAATTTTTCTTTTGAAGATACAAATAAAATAAAAGACTTTTCAATGGATTTAAAGAAAAAGAAAGTTGATGATTCAGAAATTAAAACTAAAAAATTAATTAATAGTTTAAATAAAACAAAAATATATTTACAAAATAAATTAAATTCAATTCAGAATAATGGGGATTTATATTTAAATGAATCATATCAAAATATTCCTAATTTAAAAGTGGAGAATAATATAAGAAAATATAATATAAATAAATTAAAAAATAAGGAAAATATTATAAAAGAGAAATTTTCTGAATTACAAAATCAAATTGAATTAATAATTGAAAAAGAGAATAACAAAGGTGTAAATAGGAAAAAAAATATAATAAAATATTTAGAAAAATTAGAAACAAAAAAAGATACATTTGAATCAAAATTAAAAAATTTAGTTAAAGAAAGTAAAATTTTAAGACAAAAGAAATTAGATGATTTAAATAAAAGTAAAATGAAAAAAATTGAATATTTAGATAAAATAGAAGAAGATAAAAAAGAAAAAAAAAGTCAATTTATAAAATATATGAAATTAAAAGAAATGGAAATTTGTGAAAAAAGAAAATTAGAATTTAAAAAATATGATTCAGCAATTAATATTAAAGGTTCATTAAATAAAGATAAAAATGAATATTTCTTTAATAAAATAAAAGAAAAATATGAAGAAGAAGAAAATAAATATAAATTAGATATAATGAGTGAAAGACATAAAAAATTTTCAAATAATTATAATAATTATAATTTCAAAGAATTTAATAAATTATTAAAAAGAAAAAAATTAGTTTATGAATTAGAATCTTTTGAAAAAACAAAAAGTATGAGAGAAATGTGGTTAAATAGATCAAAAATGTTGGCATCATTTAAAAGTCAATTTGATAAATATAGAATTGATGAAGAAAAAAAAGAAAAAGAAAATTTAGAAAATAAAAAATTAAAAAAGATTTTAGGTTATCAAGAAAGAAAAATATATTCTGAAAATAAAGTTTTTATTCCAGAAAAAAGTATGAGATTAGTAAAAGAAATGGAAAATAGAATTAAAAAATCAAAAGAAAAAAAATTATTTGATATTAAAAAAGATTATTCATATGATTCAAAAAATATAAATGAATCATCAAATAATAATAATAATATATCTTCATTAAAGAATAATACTTCAATTAATAATCAAAGAAATTTAAAAATGGTTTTTTCTTATAATAAAATTACTAGTCCTTTAAATAAATTTAATATTAAAAATCCTAATATAAAAAGTTATAAATCTACACTTTTATTAAACAATTCATTTTCAAATAATGAACTTTTAAATTTAAATAAAAAGAAGGATAAAAAATCATTATTAAATGATAGATTAATTGAATATGATCAAATGAAATATAAATCAGAAGCAATAGAACAAAAAATTAAAAATGTTAAAGAATTAATTAAATATAATGGTGGTCTAACAAATAATATTCATATAGGAGACAAATTAAATAGTTTATTAATTGATTCAATAAAAGAAAAAATAAAAACATTAAAATTAATGAAAAATATTTAAAAAGTATTAAAAAAAAAATAAAATAAAATATATTAAATAAAATATTTTTAGTTTATTTTACTGTATATAATAATATAATATTCAAAATTAAAAAAAGTAAATTTAAATTTAAATTATAATTTAATTTATTTCTACTTTCTTATTCTTCATTCAAAACAAAATAAACAAAAAAAAAAATTACAAATCATCATAAGAAATAGTATTTTTATTTGAATTTAAATTTTTTCTATTTTCAGGATCATCTAAATCTTTATAATCTTTATAATAATGTCTTCTTTTATGTTCATGATACTCTCTATGACTATCATTATGATAATATTTACTTCTTTCAAAATCATTATTTCCATAATGTCTTTTCCCACTTGAAACACTATTTAAATATTCTTCCATTGAAGATATCATTTTAGGTTTATCAATACATTTTTCATAATCATTCATATAATTTTCTTTTTTAATCCTTTCAAAAAATCTACAATCAACACTTTCATAAATATATTTCTTATGTTTATTATTAATATGATTTATAACAAAATTATCTCCTTTAAATAATTTTTGACAAATACTACATTCATATCTATCTTTTCCTTTAACAACAGTCATTTTTTGACAATATTTTTCTCTTGATTGTATTAATTCTAAATTATCATCTTTATTTTTTTCTTTAATATATTTTGGAGGTTTTGGTATTGGGCCATTAGTTAAAAAATCTTTTATTTTATCAGAAAAAAATTTATCAAATTCAACTTCTTTTTTTAATTCTGGATTATTACTATTTTCTTTTCTTTTACCAATTTTTTTATAATGTCTTAAATGTATATTATCACATTTTGTTGCTAAATTTCTTTCATCTTCAAAACCTTTTAAACAATAAAAACAAAATCCATGAACTCTTCTTAAATATAATAATTGAATATCTAATTGTAAACTTTTATCTCTATTTTTTTCATCATTAAAAATAGAATTATTATCAATTCCTTTATCATTATCAAATATTTCAATTAATTTTTTACTATGTTTTAAATCTTCTTCAATTCTTTCTTCAAATAAAGGAGGAGTTAATCTAATTTTTTTATTAGAATTACTTTTACTTTTAATAGGATGGATTTTATAATCATTATTAATAGAATAATCTTTTAAAATATCACAAGCAACATCACATTTTTCTTCATTTTCAAAAGATAACCAACAAAATCTACTATAATTTTGATTTTTAATAGGTTCTGAAAGAGAAATAGATTCAAGTCCAGGTGCATTCTTTGCAGCTTCTAATAATTGCCATCTTGATATATTTCTTGGAGTTTGATGAATATATATTGTTAATTTATCTGGATCAAATGCATAATAGGGAGAATCTGTTATATTTATTTCTGATTTTATTAATGATGCTTCTTGAGTCATTTTTGTTATATCTCTTTCTCTTTCTTCAAAATCTAATTTTTTTATGTCATTTGAATATATAAATATTTTAACATTTGAATTATATTCGTGTTCTGGTAATAATTCTAGTTTTAATTTTGGTATTATTTGTTTGTAATTTTCTATAAATTTTAATGAAAATTTCTGACATTGATTATTTATTTCAGTTTTCCATTTTGGATAAACTTCAGGATCATATTTCTCTTTAAACCATTCATCATTTAAGTGTTCATTATAAAAAATATTATTTCTCTTATTTTCATATTTTTCTTTATATTTATGATATTCTTTTTCTAATAAATCTTGTTTAAAAATACTTGCTTGAAGTTCATTAAATAAAGAAAGTGAAACTAAAGGAGCATCAAAAGAAGGATATTTGATTCTGTTTTGATCATTTTCATTTATCATTGAATTGATTTTTGCTTTCATATTTTCATGTTCTGTTTTTTTGTATTTTTCATCATTTTTGCTTTGAGACCTTTCTCTCTTTTGATTTAAGTAATTCTTATTCTCATCGTCGCTGTCTATTGAAGAACTTGAACTAGAAGATTTTTTCTCTTCCCCTAAATCACTAGATGAAGATGAAGATGATTGATTACCATCATTTTTTAGCTCTTCCTCTTGTTGAGACATTTTTTTGATAGATTGATATTTTTTAAAGGGTTTTTTATTTTTTTATTTTTTATAGATATTTATTTGTAATGTTAATTTTTAGAAAATAAATTATTAATAATTATAATATTATTAATATGATATAATATATAATATTTTCATTATTTTAATTTATAAAATATTTTTTTATTATCATTTAAAATTTGAAATTTATTTATTATTAATATCTTTTTTATGTTCCGCATAATTTTCAATCCAATCTTTATTTCTTAATTTAACATATTCTTCTGAATATTCTATTTCATCAACAACTATTTTCTTCTTTTCTGCATTAAACTCATAAATTACATTCAATTTATCAATATGAAAAGCATATAACAAATTTCCTTTCTTTTTCTTTGTGTATTTAGAATGAGGATCAATTTCTAAAACTCCTTTAATTAAAGTAATTAACTCTTCTTTATTATCATAAAAATTTAATTTATTATTCTTTAAAATATCATCTAAATTTTGGATACTTTCATCTGAAAAAATAACTTCATTTTTTTTTTCTAATTGAGCATTCATAATCCATTGAGGATATTTAACATTAACATCATTCAAATTTAAACTTTCTAAATGATGATAAGGTTTAATATCAATAATAGGAGTACCATCAACCATATCAACACAAGAAATATAAATTTCATTTCCAATAATTTTATCAAATTTACATAAAGTTAAACCAATAGGATTTATTCTATGAGGACTTCTTGTTGCAAAAACACCTAATTTTTTTCCTTCTGAATATTTAGGCGGAGAAATTTTTGCTCCTTGAAAACTTGTATGTAAATGAAATATATATATTACCCATATATATGTAAAATTTTCTATTCCTTCAAATGAATTCATATCTATTGATTTATTTATTATTATTTTTCCACGAGTTAATTCTAATAAATTCCCTTGACGAGGAATACTGAATTTTTCTGGGAAACAACTTATTAATGTTCCTATTGATTTTAAAGTATATGTTTCAAAATTTTCTTTTGGATTTTTTTGAATTATTGAATTTATTATTTCATGTGTTTCGTTTTTTAAATATATATTTATATAATGATCTGTTATTTTATATTTTTCAATTTGATTTAATTTATTATTTAAATTTAATTCTTTTTCCAATTGGATTTCATACTTTTTTATAAAAATTTCTTTAAAATTTTCATCATTTGTATTGAAAAAAACATGATAGAATTTTAAAAGAGAATTAGTTGAAAAGTCCCCTAAATGAGTTTTTACTGAATTTATATTTATTACAAACTTAATATTCTCATCTAATTTTTTAATTTTAAGTTCATTAAAATGTATTTTTTCTTCATTACTATAACTTTCATAAATATCATTAAAAACCTTAATGACTTCCCATTTCAAAAAAATAATAATTTCATTTTGAACATCATGAATAACTTCATTGTTTCTATCTACTTTTTGACTTTCAGTTTTTTCCATTTTAAAAATATTTGAAAATTAAAAAAAATAATAAATGGAAGAACAAACAAGTACAAAAATAAAACTAAAAGACTATGAAATTCAAATAGGAGATACTTATAAATTAGATACAAAACATAAAATAGCAGCAGGAGCATTTGGAGATGTATTTGAAGGTCAAAATGTAAAAAATGCAGAAAAAGTTGCAATAAAATTAGAAAGAGTAGATGCCCAATTTCCTCAATTATTTTATGAAAGTAAAATATATATGTCTCTTCAAGGCGGAGTTGGAATACCAAATATTCATTGGTGTGGAAATCAAAAAAATTATAATATATTAATTATCGATTTATTAGGACCTACTTTAGAAAATTTATTTAATACACATAATAAACAATTTACTCTTAAAACTGTTTTACAAATTGGTGATCAAATATTACAAAGAATAGAATTTATTCATTCGAGAAATTTTGTTCATCGTGATATAACTCCTGAAAATTTTGCATGTGGAAATGAAGAAATGCAAAAGGAAAAAATAATATATATATTTGATTTTGGTTTATCAAAAAGATATAGAGATCCAAAAACAGGTCTTCATATAAATTACAAAGATAATGCTGGTATTATAGGTTGTATAAGATATTGTTCTATAAATGCTTTATTAGGTTTAGAACAAGGAAGAAGAGATGATATGGAAGCTATTGGATATATGTTAGTTTATTTTATGAAAGGTAAATTACCTTGGCAAGGAATTAAAGCTAAAAATATGAAAGATAAATTTAGAAAGTTAAAAGAAAGAAAATTAGAAACCACTGTTAAAGAATTATGCACTGGATTACCTGATGAATTTCAACAATTTTTATCTTATGCTAGAGAAATTCAATTTGAAGATAAACCCGATTATCATTTAATGAGAAGATTATTAAAACAATGTGCTGATAAAAATAAAATTAAATTTGATGGGAAGTTTGATTGGATTAAAGAAGAAGATAATATTTTTGGAAAAGATGTTATGCAGTTTAATTTGTTAGATGAGGAGAAAGATAAGGAAAATGAAAAAAAAGAAAGAAAGAAAAAAAGAGGTAAAACTGTGAAAATAAAAACTCATTTTGATGATGAAGAAGAAGAAGAAGAACATAATGATGAATGAGATATATTTTTTTCAATTTATTTTTTTTAATTTTTATAAATTAATAAATAGAATATATTAATCAAATAAATTAAAAATGACAAAAAAGGTTATTTCCTATGTTCTTTTAATAATAATATTAGTAAGTTTTAAAAAATAAAAATAAATAGTTAATTTCAATAGCAGGAATAACATTATCATCTATTCATTTTCCGTTTGTAAATATGATATGGACTGATCATTATTTTGGTCCTTTAGGAATATTAGAAATAGTTTCAATTTCATTTTCTATGTTAATAACAATAATAGCCTTTATTCTTATAACTTTAAACACAAAAATTTTATTGATAATATTATTAATAACATTAATATTATCTTCAATTTTTGTTTTATCTATTTCTATATTATTATTCTTTGGAACTCAAGTAAAAAATTGGAATGAACATTTAGGATGTAATTCTGAATATAAAGGTTTATTTCTAGCATGGAAAAGTGTAGATATTTATTTACAAAGTGTTGATGAAGTTTTATGTTCTAATGATTGTCCTTGTTATTTTAATAGGACTACAACAATGAAATATTTAAAAAATCCTATTTCAAATTATTATTTTAACACTTGGAAAGTTAGAAATGTTTCTATTGATGCCATTAGATTTCAAGATTGTAATAAAGTAGCTCAAAAAAAAGCTTATAATAATTATTTAATGAGAAATGCTTATTTTAAAAATACTTTAAATACTTATTGGTTTAATTGGTATTTTGGTAAAGTCGAAAGATTTTTTAAATGCACTGGATTTTGTAGTATATCTTATTATAATGAAAATATTCATACTAATGGAAAAATTCTAAAATATTTATTCAGTGATTTAACTAAAGGAGTTCCTGAGAATTTAGGATGTTTAAATTCTTTTTTAAATTGGTTACTAAATACTATGTTTGCTGTGGGAATTCTTTTTTTTTTTATTTTCCTATTCCAATTTTTTCTTTGTGTTTTTGTTCTTTTATTAATTATGGAATTTAATAATGATGAAATGGATAAAAGTAGTTATGGTTATGATAATAATAATGAAGAAAAAATACTATTGAATCAAAATAAGAATAAGGATAAGAATATAGAAAAAAAAATAAATTCTAAAATTAATCTTAATAGTGTTTTGAAAATTAATGATAGTAATATTAAAATGACTAATTCAGAGAATTCAAAAGATGAAAATTATTTATTGAATGAATTTGTAAGCCATGATATGAGTGAAGTTCCTAAAGATAAATCTACTGCACCTAAATTAAAATCATTCGATTCTGGTCGAGAAAAAATTCATTTTGGAAATGAAGATAAAAACCATCTATTGTTTAATCCTTCCAATTATGGGTAAATTTTAAAATATATTTTATGAATTATTTTTGATTAATTATAAAAAAAGATATTTTATATTTATATTTTTTATTTAAAATGTTGATTGAATGAAAGTTGATGTAAAAAATTATAAAAATAAACTAGGAATTTTTATTACTATTTATTATTTAATCAATAATTAATTTACTTTCTTTTGATTGATAATTTATAATATTTATATTTTTTTTTTTGTAAACTTAATTAAAAAAAAATTTAAAAAATTTTAAAAATTCATATAAAAATTAAAGATTGTTATATTTTTTGAATCAAAACAAACATTTTAATTATCATCTTTTTTTTCATTAGAATTTTGTTCTTGCATTTGAATAGTTTTAATAATCTCTTCAGGTAATTTAGGATATTTAATAACTTTTCCTTTTTTATCTCTTACTTCACCATATCTGCATCCTCTGAATTTAATAACATCTAATTCTTTTTCAGAAACAACAGCTCCATCTAATTTTTCTAAAAGAGGACACATTTCAATTAAAAAATGCCTATAACCTTTAATATGATCAACAGGATTTCCATATAATGTTAAACTAGTTAAACTTTGACATTTACTTAATGCAGTTACTTTTTCTATTTCTTGAATATTATTTCCATGAACATATAATATTTTTAAAAAAGGTAATTTTTGAACATCAGGACTTATATCAGTTAATTTATTTCTTGAAATATCTATCCATTGTAATAATTCTACTTTTCCTAATTTTGATTTAAATGTTAATTCTGGTAATAATTCTGTTAAAACTTCATATATTCCTGCTAATGATGTTAATTTATTATTTGATACGTTAAATGAATTCACATATTTTTTATATTTAATTTTTACTTTTTTTTTTTCTTCCTTTTTCTCTATTTTATTTACTGAATTTTGGGTTTCATTAAATTTTTTCCCACGTGTCTCATTTACATCATCTCTTATTTTTCCTTCATAAACTTCATTAGTTTCATTTTTTAATTTTTTTATTTTCAATTCTTCTTCTTCATTTTTTTTTTCACCAGCTTCTTTATCTGCATCTGTTTTTTCTTCATTTGAATCTTTCTTTTTATTTTGTTTTCTTCTACCACTTGTTGGTTCTTTATCTACTAATTCAGATAAACTTTTGGCATCAAAGAAATTATAAACTAAAGGTTTATCAGCTTGAATGTAACATATAGTTTCTTGGTCTTCACCTGTCACTGATGATGTAGTGGACATGTTTGATTTTATTTAATAATATATCAGTTTTATTAATAAAAATAAAGATAAAAAGAAAAATAAAGAATAATTAATATAATGAGATGAAATGTAATTTAAAATAAATAAAAAAAATAAATAAAAATATATAAAAATATATGTGGTGATAATATCCTTTTCATAAATAGAATGATAATCATTTATCAATATAACAATATTTTCAAAATACCTTTTTATATCACTTTCAATTTATCAATATAAACTTCAAATTAAATAGTTGAAGTTTTATTTTCTTTTAATTTTATCCTTAAAAATCTATAAATTAAATGGAATATTTTTATGAAAATTAAGTTATTTTAAAAGTTTAAAACAAATATTAGATTTATAAATAGCATTAAACTTCATTGGGGATTGGGAATTGGGGATTGGGGATTGGGGATTGG
>JAEEGI010030770.1_pt1 | contig 10075 bp, 4 predicted proteins | sample 8958751 | NCBI WGS metagenome assembly JAEEGI01 (sample SAMN16246545, study PRJNA631951) | gut metagenome | biome: gut microbiome; feature: rumen; material: KS-attached | host: Bos | place: Iran: Karaj | collected 2018-10 | reverse complement strand
GGTCTTACTTTCTATACACAGCAATCCATTATGTGCAATCAGGGCACATTCAATGTCTTGATTGGTGAGACCTCACAAACTTCTTACTCAGGTTCCACTCTTGTTTCTGGTTTGACTACTGTTGTAAACCATCGAGCTCCGCAAACAGGCGGAACTGAGTTTGTCGTCAATTTTGATAATGACTATGAATACCAAGGCGGTAATTTGGTCATAGAGTTTTATATTAACGAAAACCTCTATCCCTACTACGCATCATTGTATTTCTATGGTCAGACGCAATCAACAAACACTGGCTATGGTTATGGAGGTGCCCGAACCTTCTTGCCCAAGATGGCTATCTCTTATGAGCCTGGGACTCTTGAGCCTTACAAAATCAAAGTAGACCCCACTAGCATTGACTTTGGCAAGACAACCCCCAATACTTCCATCACTAAAAATGTGACGGTTACCAATAAGGGTTCAAACCCCATTACCCCTGTGGTAACGGGCCTCACTGCTCCCTTCAGCACCACTTATACACCGGCTGCCATCGCTAATAATGAAACCGCAACCATTCCCATCGTGTATAACCCGACAACAACCGGTGAATTCGATTGCTTGTTCAATGTGGGTGATGCAGATGGCAATATCGACCCTGTAGAGGTCATTGTGTCTGGTACATGCGCCAACGAAATCACCGTAGCCGATGGCACAACAACCGACGGTCATCTCCCTGTTTACGGAAACTGGTTTGATGCCGATTACCAGATTAACCAGATGCTGTATTCACAAGATATGCTGACGGGTATTGTTGGCAAGGATATCAAATCAATGACATTCTACGCTCCTGCTGGCTTGAAGTTCTACCGCAATGGTAATACTGCTACTGTAACCTTCAAGTTGGCCAACATGGACGCAAATACTCCGCTCTTTACTAGCCAACCGTACCATAAGGACGCTAATTTCACTGCCGAGACAACCATTACAATGCCTGGCCAAGCCGAAGCTGCTGCTATCACCGAATGGGAAATCACTTTTGATAATCCCTTCACCTATACCGGTGGTGACCTGCTGCTTGAAGTAAACACCGTCAAGGGTTCTTATGGCGGCACCTATTTCACTGGTATTGAAACGGCTGGTTATCAGAGCTATTACCAATACAATAGCAATGCATATAATTACGACTTCCTGCCCAAGATAACCTTCGGTGTTGAGGATGGCGGCGAGACGCCCGTTGTTACGGTTGATGCTCCCGTCTTTGACCCTGAGGATGGCACAACCTTTGAGGAGAACCTTACGGTTTCCTTGACTTGCGCTACCGCTGGTGCTACCATTCAGTACAGCTACAATGGCGAGTACTTCACCGACTATACTGAGCCCATCACGATTGATGAGACCACTACTATCTATGCCAAGGCTGTTCTGGGTACCAACGAGAGCCAGGTTGTTCAAGCAACCTACACCAAGCAAGCCGCTCCTCAGCCCAGCACCAACGAGTATGTCCTTGTAACGGATGTCGCTGACCTCGCTGTAGGCAAGCACATCATCTTTGTCAACAAGGAGACCGCTAAGGCAATGAGCAGCACTCAGAATAACAATAACCGCAGTGCAACTGCTATCACAATCAGTGCTGAAGATATTGCTACCGCTACCGAGGCCACAGAAATCTTCAACCTCGAGCAAGAGCAGGTTGAGGGTGTAAATTACTGGCTCTTCAAGGCTTCTAAGACGCCTGGCTACATCTATGCAGCTGGTGCTAACAGCAGTAATCATCTGAAGACTGAAGAAACAGCCGACAACAGGGCTCAAGCTACCATTGCTATTGCAAGCGATGGTAAAGCAACTGTAGCCTTTAATGCAGGTGAACGTAATACACTGATGTACAATAGCAGTAATGACATTTTCTCCTGCTACGCATCAACTTCTACTCAGCAGCCTGTTTACATCTTCATTGAGAAGTCTGGCGACACTCCCCAGCCCACACCACAGGTTGCTACGCCGACTTTCTCGGTTGAGGCTGGTGAGTACACCGAGGCTCAAAGTGTAGAAATCACCTGTACTACCGAGGATGCTACCATCCACTACACTGTTGATGGTACCGAGCCCACTGCCGAGAGCCCTGTTTACAACGAGGCTATCAACGTGGACAAGACCATGACCATCAAGGCCATCGCCATGAAGGAAGGCATGACCAACAGTGAGATTGCTACCGCAACCTACACCATCAACATCCCCTCTGGCGAGGGCACGACCTTCGTTAAGGTAACTGCTGCCGATCAGCTTGTTGCCGGCAAGAAATACATCATCGTTTGTGGCAACAAGGCTTTGGGTGTTGAACCAACCGGCAACTTCCTCACTGCTATCGACGTTACTGCTGGTGACGAGGTTACAGTTAGCAACGAAGGTGTTGCAATCATGACCTTGGGTGGAACCCTGAGCCACTACACCCTCGCACTGGGCGATAAGTATCTGCACGCTACTAGTAGCTCCACCAATCTGAACTTTGGCACCTCTACCGAATGGGCTATCGCTGACTATAATGGCACGCTTGACGGCTACCGTGTAAAGCATGCTGACGCCAACCGTGCAGTAAGATACCAAAGCAGCAACAACCGCTTCGGTAACTACTCAACCTCGGACGACAACTCTGTGTATGGTTGGATCTACGTTGAGAAGGAAGAGGTTACTCCCGAGCCCGAGCAGGTTGCTACTCCAACCTTCTCGGTTGAGGCTGGTGAGTACACTGAGGCTAAGAGTGTAGAAATCACTTGTGAGACCGAGGGTGCTATCATCCACTACACCGTAGATGGTACCGAGCCCACTGCCGAGAGCCCTGTTTACGGCGAGGCTATCAACGTGGACAAGACCATGACCATCAAGGCCATCGCCGTGAAGGAAGGTTGGACCAATAGTGAGATTGCTACCGCAACCTACACCATCAACTATCCCGACATCGTTGTTACCCTGAATCCTGCCAGCGGTAGCTTCTACCTCGATGAGCAGGCCCATGTGACTGTCACCACCCAAAACACCGTTGGTGACACCATGATTACCTACCAGATTGGTGATGGTGAAGAGATGGAATATGATAGCGAGAATGGCATTGTTATCACTGCAAGCCAAGAAGGCACCATCAACCTGACGGTTACGGTTGCCGATGGTTATCACGAGGGCGTTGCCACTGTAACCGGTGAATACTCCTTCACCGCCCGTCCCGTTGTTACCACGCCGACCTTCACTCCCGCTGCTGGCGAGTATACCGAAGTACAGAATGTGACCATCGCATGTGAGACCGAGGATGCAACCATCCACTACACCACCGATGGCACCGATCCCACTGCCGAGAGCCCCGTATTTAGCAGTGCTATCACAGTTGCTGACGACATGACCATCAAGGCCATTGCCATGAAGGACGGTATGGTCAACAGTATTATTGCTACTGCTGAGTACATCATCAAGCTGCCCGTTGCCGCTCCCACCTTCTCGCTGGCCAACGGCACCTACAATGAGCCTCAGACCGTAACAATCAATGCTCCTGAGGGCGCTACCGTCTATTATAGTGTTGATGGTGGCCTCACTTGGAACGAGGGTAGCACCGTGAACGTGGACGAGACCACTATCTTGATGGCCAAGGCCGTGAAGAAGGGTATCGAGAGCCCCGTTGTTACAGCTGCTTATGTGATCAACATTCCCGTTACTCCCAACGAGGTAGGTCCTATCAAGGGCTACTTCAGCATCAAGAATAACGGCAACAACATGTATGCCAACATTCAGGGCCGCAAGACCTTGAACTTCACCAACGACATCGACAAGCAGGCTGGTACGGTTATCTGGGTAGAGACCGACAACACCGGTAAGGTGCTGTCGCTGCGCTCACAAGGCGCCGACCTCCAGGGCTATGCCGACCGCGCTATGCGTTATGTTCCCGAGATTGTAGAACTCGTGGTTGAGAAGCTCCATGCCGAGGGTTCAGGTGAGATCCTGGGCCAGACCGGTCTGGATGCCATCATGGAGAAGTTTGAAGAGAACTTTGACCACCACCTGTATGTTGAGAAGGACGAGAACGGCTACCGCATCTACGGCAAGACTCCGAGCATGCAACCCGTTGTTGACTTCTATGCCGAAAACAAGAGCAAGGTAGACGCCAAGCTGCCGATGCTCCAAGACTTCATCAATGACGCCATCCACAAGGTGATTGCCAAGGCTGGCGGCCACGGCACCAGCATCTTGAAGGACTATGATGTTCATCAGACCTGGGAGCGCATGGGCAGCAATTTGACCGAGCCTGTTGACTCGGCATCGACCATGGCCTTCTACCAGCAGGTACTCTGCAACGAGGAGAACGTTTGGAGCTTTGCTTACGAGAGCGTAATGACCTACTGGGAGCGCGTAAAGAATCATCCCAGATATGAAGAGATCAGGGAAGAGTTGGGTGAGTTTGCTCAGTACATCGACATTATCGAGAATGTACGCCCCGACTTCAAGTACTACATTGTTCAGGAAAACAACAAGCCCGACTACATCAGCCAGGGTAATGTGAACATCATCAATAAGGAACCGAGCACCTACTGGACGCTTGAGGCCCGCAACGAGTTCACCGTTAATATTCCTGAGAAGCGATTCGGATGCCCCTATCAGGGTGGTATCGGTGGCTATGCTACCACATTGTACACCGACTTTGCCTACACCTTGCCTGAAGGCGTGAAGGCTTACAAGGTGACCAACATCAATGAGAATGGCCGTGCCATTATCGAGGCCATCAACGGCATCATTCCCGCTCAAACTCCCGTGCTGCTGGCAGCAACCGAGCCTGGCGACAAGGTATTCAACCTGAGCACCGAGGCTGGCACTGCCGTCACCGACAACCTGCTGGTTGGCCCGGACTACCTGATTGACAAATTCAATCTCACCACCCCGCAAGTGAAGAAACTCTTCGATTATGTGAAGGGTATCCTGGGTGAGGACTTCTACAACAGCTACATTGCTGAGTATGAGCACTTGATGCTTAAGAATTCGGGTACTGTACACAACAAGTACTTCTGGGCTCTGCCATTTGATGATGTCAAGAAGTGCATCTATCTGATGGAAGATGGTACCGAGGATTGCGTGGTTCGCAACCTGGACGGTGACTCATTTGTCAACAACGGTCAGGTCGAAGCCAACAAGGCCTTCCTTGTAACCGAGAAGTACCAGACCATTAAGATCTTTACCCGCGGCGATGCTAACCATGACGGCAAAATCACCATTGGCGATTTGTCTGCTATCATCGACCGCCTGCTGAAGGTTGAGGGTGCCGGCTGCGAGTATTGCTCTGATGTCAATGAAGACGACAGAGTGAGCATCATCGACGTCTCCACACTGATTGATGTCCTGTTGGGTTATTGATCCCTATCTATCGTGAGCAATTCACAACCATGTAGTGGCATTACTGCGCCACAAGCATGGCAATCGTGAATTGCTCACGATTTCTTTATTAACACAATATCATTAAATCGAGATTATTATGAATAAAACACTTCGAGACCTTTGCACCTTGGCACTGATGACGCTGTGCATCCTCCCCGCTGTGGCGCAACTTAACGGAACGGGGTATTACCGTGTGCGCAATGCGCAGTACTCGAGCGACTATATCACAATCGCTAACGACAAGTTCAACTATGTTACAGTCATCAGTACAGCCGGTGGTGGACTAAGGCAATTCACGCCGCTTTTTGGTGATCCAGAGAATGCAAAAAGGCGCGCTCTTGCATGTGCCGGAAAATATTTACAGACCGACATTCACATGGTGGATGACCCTGACATCATTAATCCGGCATCTGTCATTTATTTCAAAAAGAGAAACACTTTTGCCAGCGATTATGACTATGACATGATCGCTCAGGGAACAGGCCTGTTGGCTTTAACCACCGGCGTATATCCAGGCACCTATTTCATTCACTTTAGCCAAAGGTACCTTAACGTCGTGGCTGCCAGCGGCAGTGGAGCCAACACACAATATACAGCAAGCATCAGACTGCAGGCCGATGATTATTCCAGCATGGCCGACATCGGTACCCGCTATTTCATTGACGACAACGGCACTTTTGCCATTAACGAGTCAATGTCAGCCGCCAACGCCAAATGGTATATTGAGCCTGTCACACATTTTAATGTACAGCCTGATTTTACTTTTAACGGTAAATACTACACGACGCTCAAGGTGCCCTTTGAGTGCCAACTGGACGGCCAAGTAGAGAAGGCCTATATCATCAGCAACAACAACGAGGGCGTGCTGGAGTATGAAGTTATAGCCACTACGGGTGGTACAGTTCCTGCCGGCACTCCTGTTATCCTTGAGTGTGGTTCAGACAATGCTGCATACTGCCAGATTAAGCCACTGGGCGCTCCCTTGTGTGCTGCAGCTGACACTGCCAACAGAGCTGCTCCTCCTGCAAACGAGTCGTCTCTCTATTCTGCAACCAATCTGCTTACAGGTACTTACTTTTGCAACACCGACGGCAAGCTCGAGTTTGAGACAAAATCGGGCACAAGCTCTTTTAACGCCGATCACCGCACTCTTGCAACCGACCCGCAGAAGTATATAATCGGCTTCGACGAGTCGGGCAAGCTGGGCTTTGTTAAGGCGACATATGCCGTAATGCCCGCTAACAAGGCTTGGATGCTGAGCGGCGGCCTGTTCCCCACTGTTGCCACACCGACTATCACACCTGCCAGCGGCACATATACCGGGGCCCAGACAGTGACCATCACGGGCGAGGAGGGTGCCACCATCGAGTATAGCACCGACGGCGGTTCAACATGGCAAACCTATACCGAAGAAATCACGGTAACCGAGTCCACGACCATTCAGGCCCGTGCCACCAAGCAGGGCTTGTACAACAACAGCGACGTGGCAAGCGCCGAGTTTGTCATCGAGGCTCCCGTACAGGTCATCCCTGGTGATGCAAACAATGACGGCCAAGTCAGCATCAGTGACATCGCAACGATCATCGATTACCTATTGGGTTATGACGTGGTCATTAACGAGGCCAATGCCGATGCCAACAAGACCGGTGAAATCACCATCGGCGATGTGACCGCTATCATCGACATTCTGTTGGGCCTTGCTGAGTAATTCAATCACATGGCGCTTAACGTCATGACAGGGCAAGAAACAACCCGTTAGAATCATTATCACAAAAAATGAGGGGGATGTGCCGGCTGGCACATCCCCCTCGTCAATCTGTTATGCTTGATGCGGATTAGAATCCGGCATAGCGCACACCATGGATGTAATAGATGGTTCCGGGATCATCGGTAAACTCGATCTTGTACTCAATGGCATCGGTCGGTTTGCCGTTGACGTTCAAGCCACCGTTCTCAATAATCTTACCATCGGTGATGGTGCAGAACTGGTCTGCCTCACCATCGTTGTAGATAAACACATCCTTGCAAGCAAATGTCTTAGCATTGAGGTCAATGGGCACCTTCAAGGTATAACCCCAGAAGTTGTTACCATCGCTCAACCACATTTGGTCGGTGTCATCATTGGCAGTATTATAGGTGTACATGTCCCATTGGCCAATGCCATAAGGATCCTCATACACTTCACCATCTTCAATAATGTCGGCAACAACCACCCAGTGGCCAGCCATCTCCTCAACTGCTGTTCCGCCAGCGGGCTCGTCGGTCTCGGTACTGCACGAAGCGAAGCCGAGGCACAACCCGAGGGTCAAAGCAAAAATTGAAATATATTTCTTCATAATCTTCAATATTAAGAATTAGTATTAGTGGAGAATGATGTGGAACTGCATCGATCCCGCATAATCAAGGTCGAAGGTCACAGTCTGGGTTTCGGGATCATACGAACCATTATAGAAATCGTCGTAAGAATCACCCCAACCAGGAACAATAGCCGAAAGGGCAAAAATCTCATTGTCGTTAGTGAGCTGGAGATAGCCACCCATAGCATACCTTGGGCCATAGCCGGCACGCTGGTCATAGTAACCACCCATCATATCAGTAATAGAGAAGATACCCGGAACGATTCTTTCGATGGCGACAGGATAACCTGAGAACGGTACAGTAGCACCGCTGGAGAACCAATAGCGGAAAGAGCCTTCCTGAACAGTATAGTCACCAGACATGTCGGTGGTCACACTCGGGTCATAAACGCACACCGTGCGCTCAACCGAAGCAGGATATCCATCACTGCCCACGGCCGAATAAGTAATGTAATAGAATCCCGGGGAGTTGGGATCAACCTCATCGGCACCTTCAATAACAATCTTGTCGGTGATGTCCTCGCCAGCGAGGGTACCGGTGCAACCAGGGTCAACAAAATTGCTGCCAATAGGCACCAGCATGAATTCGTCACCCTGAAGTTGAAGGTCGGCATAGTAAGTCAAGCGAGAATCGGTCAGCTCGTCGTTGTCATCGTTACACGATGTCAAGCCAAGCAACACACCCGCCAGCAATAAGCCAAATAAATATATCTTTTTCATATTAAGTCGATTTTATGTTGTTCTACATTTATATGGTAGTTCACAATTATCTGGCATCCCAGAATACGCGGTCGCTGAGCAACTTGGACGCAGGGGTATTCTTGTTCAACTGACGGGCAGTGCTGGGATAAGGCACGCGCTTGCACAGGCCACCAGCCTGGATGTAGTTCAAGGCAGGAACAATCATCTGGCCAGCGCTGTAAACGGTGGGATCCTCAAAGACCTGTCTTGCCGAAGCGGCGCAGGTTGTAGGCACATCGGTGCGGCGAACCTCACTCCATGCTTCCATGTGGTCACGATAGAAGAGGGCGGCCCACTTCTGCATGTAAATCAAGTTCAAGCGGTTGGCATCGCTGGCTTGGGCATCCCAGTTCACGCGGTTGCCGTTCATGTACGAGCCAACACTCATGCCACGAGAAGCGAAGTCGGCAGCTACACCAGCCTCATAAGCGGCCTTGGCGGCAGCCTTGTTACCCCAACGCAGCTGGGTCTCGGCGATAAGGAACTGGAGTTCACTCTGGGTGAAGAAATAGATGGGAGCGAAGGTGGCGGGCGCATAGTCGATGGCGCTCACGTCCTTGTTCTTCCAGTCAACGCCCCAAGACTTATAGACGGTTTTGGCACCGGGAATCTGACCAACATACTCACCAGCGTCATTCTTCATGATAGCATATTCAATGCGCGGGTCGTTGGTAGCCATGTAGTAGCTCACAATGGGATAGGAAGCCACATGGTTCTTGGTACCCAGTGCGCGGGCAACATCATACCAGGGATTGTACTGGCCCTCGGCGTTGCTGTAAACGTTCCAAGCCACGTCACCGTTGAAGAAGTTGTCAGCATTGACCAGGGCAACAGCCTTGCTCTGATATTCACCGGCATTGATACCACCATCGATCAGGCGCAGGTACATGCGCAGACGCAGAGCGTTGGCAAAGCCACGCCACTGGTTCACACTCTTGCTGAGCAACGGATCGGTAAGTGTCATCGGGTCACCCTCGAGAGCAGCCTCAGCGGCATCCATCTCGGCAAGCACACCCTTATAAACATCCTCACCCATGTCCCAAACGGGATTAGAGTTGGCACTACCCTGCAAAGCCTCGGAATAGGGCACCTGATCCAGGTTGTCCACCAGAAGCTGGAAGGCATAAGCACGCAAAACGGTGCAGGCAAACAGGTCGCTCTTGTTCTCGGTGCGATCCATCACATCCTTGATGTCGGCGAGAGCGCCAGCATAGAGTGTGCGGTAGCAACGGTCAAACAAGTTGGTTGACTCATCAATATTCAGCTCGGCCTCATTGTTGTACTGGTTGGCCTCGGGACGCTGCTCAAAGTACTGGGCAAAGAAACCGCTATAGTTGAACATAGCATCGCCCACGGCAGCAGCGACAGCATTCTCAGCAGCGGGGAATACCAGGTCGGGAGTGACGTCACTGCTCGACGGGTAGTTGGGGTCGTCGTTGATGTCAAGATTGCACGACGACAGGCTAAGAACAGCTGCAATAGTCAGAAATAAATATATCTTTTTCATGTCTGTTTCAGTTTTTGATTAGAATTTAACCTGTACATTGAAACCAAACTTGCGTGAGCTCGGGTTGGCCGAGAACTCACCGTAG
>JAEEGI010030763.1_pt1 | contig 10077 bp, 7 predicted proteins | sample 8958751 | NCBI WGS metagenome assembly JAEEGI01 (sample SAMN16246545, study PRJNA631951) | gut metagenome | biome: gut microbiome; feature: rumen; material: KS-attached | host: Bos | place: Iran: Karaj | collected 2018-10 | reverse complement strand
GGAAACCACCTTCCGCCTCACGGTCAAGGAGCAGCCTGATATCGCAGACATAACGTTTGAAAATTTGACATTTGACGAGCTGCTCGACAAGAAAACAGACCTGCGCATGAGCGAGATTCGCTTTGTCGACGGCACGTCCGTCAAACCGATAATTCCGCTCCGATTTGACTGGCAAAGCATCAAGGGGTTTGATTATTCCCCGTCAAAAATGGCAACCAGTCTGTACTTGGATATCACCGTGGACGACGACCCGTGGACAATCGGCGCGCATCCGCTGACCATCCGACACGGCAGCTTTTGCAAGACCTACACCTACCGCGTGGAGCCCTCTGTCATCAAGAGCATTGTGGCGGACGATCTGGTGCTGTCTGAGGCTGACGGCAGCTTGGATTATGCCGGTGAAAGCAGAGAAACCCTGGTTTTCTATAACCGCTTCCAAGATTATCAGCCGCACATCACCATCACCCTACAAGACGGTACAACGCAGGTATATCCCAAGGATTATGACGAGGATGACGTATTTCCATGGATTTCAATTGAGGATGACCAGAGCGCGGAAAACCCGTGGACAGTCGGCGAACATACCGCGACCGCCTGTCTGTCCAACGACAGAGTCGGAGAGCCGGTGGAGGTGCCGTTCAAGGTGATTGTCACCGAGAGTCCGGTCGCGTCGGTTGCCGCAGAGGATATAACCGTCGGTTCCGAAAACCTTATCGACGGCGATTGGGGCTCCGTCTATGAAATCAAGCCCGACCTCACCGTGCAAATGGCGGACGGCACAACCACGACCCTGCCGTACGAGGAATCCTATACATGGCAGGAACGCGACTACAAAGCGACCCTGTCCAATACGATATATACGGATAGGTATCCTTCGCCTGAGCAAATGGACGAAGGAATCTATGGTACGCATATTGGTTACGCACATTTGATGGGCAAAATTGCGCCGGTCAAGGTAACGGTCACCACACTCCAAACCATCTGTTTGGACAGCGTTACCGATAGCGGCGACAGCCTGACGATTGCGTATACAGCACAGAAAACAGACGACACCGTCTGCACCGGCAGTTTTTCCATCCCACAGCCTGCGCAGTTCGATGAATGTACAATATTTGATAAAACCCTTGGTTCGGTCACTCTGGCATATGACGACACATACGCACTGCGCATAGGTGCCCACCGGATACCGCTCACCACAGGCGAGACCGTCCGTCTGTACAGCGAGCTCGGCGACGCAGACGGCAACGGCAGTGTGGATATTCAGGACGCCACCTTCATTCAAAAAGGTCTTGCGAAGTTCGACGACGTATCTCTCAACAGAAACGAATACCCCGAAAGGTTTTATGCCGCCGACGTCAACCGCAACGGAAAGATTGACATTGGCGACGTCACCGCACTTCAAAGGATGATTGCTTTGTAAGGGCAAGCCGCGGCGCTTGACTTTGCCGGATGGCGGTGATATGATAGTGACAACGAAACAGGACGGAAAGGAGAAACCGCTATGGATAACCGGGAGCTAAAGGAGCTGCTGACCGCGCTGGCTGAGGGACAAAGCGCCGACTGGAACGCGCTGTTTTGTGAAATCGAGCCGACAATCAAAGCCATCTGCACCGACTTTTTTTCCGGTGCGGACATCGCGGAGGACGCGGCGCAGGACGTTTGCCTGATGGTCTACCGCAAAACTGCGCTGATTGCCGCGTCGGACGCGCCGCTGCAATATATCAAGCGAATGACGCACAACCACTGCGTCGATTTGTACCGCCGCGACAAAAAACAAGCCGCCCTGAACGACACAGAGCAGATTGACGAGACGGTGGTCGCGGAGCCGCACGGCAAAAGCGATCCGCAAACCCGGTTTGTCTCTGGCATCAGCGATACGGTCGCCGAGATGATCGCCACCCTGCCTGCCGCCCAGCAGGAGGTGCTCCGTCTGAAATATAACGAGGACTTGTCCATTCGGGAAATCGCGCAGCGCTTGCAGCTGCCGGAGGGCACCGTCAGCTCCCGCCTGTACTACGCGCACCACGCCATCGAAAAAAAGGTGCTCCACTACGAAAAGAAGCACCGTATCAAGCTGCGGCTCAAAATTCCGTTCGCGCTGCTGCCGTGGCGGCGGCTTTCGCAAAAGCTTTTGCTCCAATCGTCCACGGTTACCGGGAGCACTTCCGCAGCGGACGCCGCCAAGCAGTCCGCGGTCGCGGCAATGGCGGTTGTCACCGGCGCGGCGGCTCTCGGAACAGGCTTGACGCATACGGACTTTACGCCGCAGCCGCAGCCAAGAACCATCGTGCAGGAACAGGACACGCCCGATACGCCCGACCGCCAAGCGACTGTGGCGGCAGCGGAGGGCGGCGCCGCAGAAAACAAGACCGTCTATCAGGACGAAAACATCCTGCTGACACACAACACGACCGTGCCGCGCGACATTGTCGTGACGGACACACGCTATCAGGTTGCGACCGCGCCGCCGGAAGAAGCCGCCACGGAACCGGCAGCGCCGCACACGCCGCGCTTTGTCGGCGAAAAGTACAACGACACGCTGCTGCATGATGGGCGGCTGACAGTGGAGGACGTTGTGTTCAACATGCCGGCGGAATGGGTCGAAAACGTCAACGTGGAGCCGGTTAACAAAATATTTTTCAGCGGAAAACGCCGCTACTGCAAAGGCTATACCGTGTATGACAGCGAGCTCTACGCCTATCCGGCATTGCAGTCCGAGACATACGCGCTGTGCAAGCTCTTTGTCACCGACTGTCCGCCGGAAAACGCCTATTATCCGGCGGAAAACCTGCTCGGCAGCTGCGAGGTCGGCGGCGAACCGGCGTGGCTGTATTTGCAGCCGCTGTACAGCATGCACCCTATCGCGTACCGCATACCGCCGGAGACCCTCGCCGGCGCAATCGGGGGAATGGTTGACCGCATCGAAGCGGTGCATTTGGATTTATACAATAAGGAAACTGCCCTCGCGCAGCTGAACAGGTGAAGCACATGAACAAATTGGAACGTACCATCGCGGCGGACGCTGTTATCAAGGCGGTTTTGCTGCGGCGCCGCCGCAGACGGCGCGTCAGAGCGCTGTCCCTTGCGCTGACCGTGGGCATACTTTCCGCTACGGCGGTGCTCGGTCTGCTTCATTCGACGCCGTCCTCCGCGAATACGCCGGTTCAGCCGCATCCTGCCGTTGCCGAACCGCCGAAAACCATCATTGACGCGCAGCAGACGCCGACGTCCGAACCCGAACGCGTGACGCGTTGGCACGAAATGGTGGAGGAGGTCACCACCTACGTTGACCGCACCATACCGCAGACAGACGTGGTCACCGTCACCGAGCCGCCCCGACAAACAACCGCGCCGTCTGCGCCGAAGCCGCTCTATACCGACTGCAAAACGTATACGGCGGTGCGCGGCAACCTGCTCCTTACGGACGGCTGCGGCGTTGCCGTGACGGACAGCGGCGTTTATGCCGCCGACAGCGTGGGCGAAATGACCCGGCTTTCCCTGTCCTGTCAGCCCGAAGCCCTCACGTGCAGCGGCGGCCGGCTGCACTACAGCGACGGCAAGCAAGCCTATCTGTACGAATTAGCGTCCGGCACGGAAACCGCCGTGGACAGCGACATAGACCTCGACTATGCGGCGGAGCTGGACGGCAGGCTGTTCTGCTTTGTTGTGCGCGACGGCAAGCTGCTGCAGCTCGACCCCATCGGCGGCACGCAGGAGGTTTTGTTTGCGCACGAACGGCTCACCAACCGCCTGGAGCTTGCCGGTCACTGGCTGTTTTTCTTCGCCGACGACGAGCAAATCGGCGTGTGGGGTTCCTCGCACTACAATTTGCAGCTCTACCGCCGCGACCTGCTGACAGGCGAAACGCTCGCGCTGCTCCACGTCAACGATTCCTTTAACCTCCGCTATGCCGACAGCGACAAGGCGGTGTTCCTGATGGGCAACAGCCGCAACCAGTTCGGCTTCGGATTTGTCGAGCCGCCCTTTTATCGCTACACGGTGTATGCCAACGGCGACTACACCATTTCGGAAGAACCGTGCGACGAGGAATGGTGCGGCAACACCGCCGATTCGTTCGTGCTCTACGAACAGGCAGGCACGTGGCAGGTCTATGATTACCGTGCCGAACGCGTCACGGAAATCAGCGGATGGGAGGAAGGAACATGGTGGCGGCACGGCTGTTCGTCCGACAGCGACATCATCGCCGTTCCGCTTCAGGACGATGACGACGCCGTCCGGCTGCAAATGCTCGCGCTCGAAAACGGCGGGCCGCAGCTCACCCGCGCCGAATTTGCGCTAAAGGAGCATGAGACGCCTGTGCGGATTACCCGAGACGGCGTGTATATCGTGGAGGACGCTTCCCGATGGATAGAAAATGAGGCAGGCAACCTTGTTCCCGAAAACCGGTATTTTCTCCGCTTTCTCCCATTCAAAGCTTAAAAAGTACAAGCCCGGCTCTGCTGAACCGGGCTTGTGTTGTTTTATGCCAGCACGACGTCGTACCCGGCAAGGTACATTTGCAGATAGGTCGCGTCGCTGATGTCGATAACGCCGTCGGCGTTGGTATCGGCAACCATGCGTTCTTCTTCATAAAAGCTTTGCATTTCCGCAAGGTAACGCTGGATAGCGGTCACGTCGGAAACCGTGACGCTGCCGTCGCCGTTAATGTCGCCGCTCTTGTGGATATGTCGGGCGGTGAAGCGGATTTCCCCCATTTCCTCATAAACCGAACGGCTATACACATAGCCCTCAGAGGAAACAATGCGGACAGATACGTCGTAGTCCTTCATCGTTGAATCAAAGCTGACAAACGCTTTCAGATGGGAATTGCCGAAGCTGTATGCCGTGGTCATGCCGTCCTTTTGGCTGACGACGACGCAGTCCTTGCCAAAGGTCAGCAGCTCGCTGTCGCCGTTCTCATAGTCCACACGCACCTGTGCGCCGTCCATATGCAGCGGAATACACTGCGCGTTGTCGCTGTAGGTGTAGCGCCGCTCAAATACCGTGCCGGGCTTTTGCAAAAGCGTGACGCTCTTTGCCGTTCTGCCCTTGTAGCTTTCCGTTATGTACACATTGACGGAAACGGTGCTTTCGTCGCACGCGTAGCAGTCGCCGTAGTCAAGTGTCAGCTGCATGACGGTTTCATACTCGCCAACGTTCACGTTAACATCGGTAACGGCGATGCTTTCGCCGGGGAATGCCTCGCTGACGTATTTTTCGCCGTCCCAGTTGAGGAAGCCGTCGTAATAGGTAGAATAATCCTGAACGCGGGGCTCGTCATAGGTCACATAGAGGGAGGTGCCGTTGAGCAGGGCGGCAGTGTCGTTCATATCGCTTTCGTCATACAAAAACGTGCTGTGTTCAAAACTCATAAGACTGACGGAGCTGAGCTTGATTTTGCCGCTTGCAGAAGGAGCAAGGTATTTTTCCGTCACAAAGCTGCCCTGTTCACAGCCAAGCGCCGTGTTGAGCGCCTTTGTCGGCATAACGCCGTACTGACCGCCGCCGTAATAGAAGTAAAAATCACCTTTGCAGAGCGCGTGCCCGCTGACGGGATTCTCGCTGACAGGCGCGTCAAGGTCTACCACATAGACCATATTGTCGTAGGTAAAGGATATACCAAAGCCGTCAGTTGACTCCTTGGGATAGATTTCGTCCGCGAAATCCTCGTTGAAAAAGTTGCCGCTGTAACGGCTGCCGTATTCGGAGAAGTCCAACAGCTCGTTGTGCTCGTCAAAGAATGCGTCGATTTGTTTTTCCTTGTCGCCGTCGCTCAGTGACGACCATGATTCGCCCATTGCGCCGGCGGCAAGGCGGTTGATATCCTCCCAAAAGGTTTCCGCGCTGCGGTTCAGGGCGGCGGCGCCGCTGAGGCCGCAAAGCTGCGCCTGCTTTTGGTAGGTATAGCGGAACAGCGGTTCAAACCGTTCCTCTCCGTCCTCTCTGCTGATAAAGTCGCAGCGGACGTTATCTGTCATCGCGGCGGCGGTATAATAGGGGTTTATACGCGGATCGCTCTCGATTCCGGGATCCAGATAGTTGTCCCAGAACATCATGTTCGCGTTTTGGCTGCCGTTGCCGTATCCCGGGATTCGGGTGCAGAACAGATTTTGAACCCCGTCCTCCTCCACGCGTGTCGTTTTGTAACCGGGTGAGTCGCCGCCTGCCGCGAAAACATTGTCCGCACCTATCCACCAAAAAGCGCCGGCAACATCGCCGTGTTGCGCCGTCATTTGGTTTGTCCAGCTGCCGGGCATGGCAAACAGTACCTGCTGGGTAACGACGCCCGCAGAGGGCGTGTAAACACCCATAGTGCCGCCGCAGCCGATGCTGCCTGCCGCGCTGACAGTCACAGCGCCGGTCGCCGTGCCTGCCGTCAGAATCGCAGCGGCGGTCAGCACGGCTGCGGTCTTTTTCAATTGCTTTTTCATTGCCTTGTTCTCCTTTGGATTGTTTTTCGGAATTTCGGAGAAGAAACCGGGGTCTCCTCTCCTGTTGTCAAAGAGCGCTTGCGCGGCGTTCGCTTATAGAAGTTTACCGATGGTTTGTATGATATGCCGCGAAAACGAACTCTCATTTATTATAACGAAAAGTTTTTGTTTTTTATTTAATTTATAAAATATTTTTTGAATTTTTTTCGTCTTATTCAGTGAAAGGCTTTGACGATACCCTCCGTCCCTTTCACAAAAGCGCGAATCGCACCGAAAATATATCTCTAATTTTCTTTTGCAACGCGCGGTTCGCGCGAACCTTTTTGACGGAAATGTCAATACGGTTCCTTTCCGTACAAAAAAGACTATGGTCACTGCGGTTTTGCGGTGACCATAGGTCTTTATACAAAAAGGAATTTATGATGATTGCCTGCCGGTGACAGAGGAACGGATGATTTTTTTTGAAGCGGTCTTTTCAAACTCCTCCTCGCGAATCACGAGGCTGACAATCTGCTTTGCGGCAGGAAAACCGCTGTTTACCTCGTCAATCTTCTCCTGAATTACCGCTCTTACGTCGTCAAATTCCATGTCGGGATTCGGATACACCTCGGCGGTGATTTTCCCTTGGTTGTCATAGACAACGATTTCCTTTATCGGCTCAAAGGTGACAAACTGATTCTCAATTTCCTCGGGAGAGACGTTCTCGCCGTTAGAGAGGATAATCAGGTTTTTCTTTCTGCCGGTAATATAGAGATAGCCGTCCTCGTCCTTGTAGCCCAAATCGCCGGTCATCAGCCAGCCGTCCTCGGTGAGCGTCTTGGCGGTTTCTTCGGGATTCTTGTAGTAGCCCTGCATCTTCCCTATACGATATTGGAACTGAACGAAGTTTACACTGGCGAACCTGCCGGAATGTCAGATATGCGGCTAATCGTCAATAACGATCTGATTGGCTTGGGCTATGGCAAGTTTGCCCGAATTTATCATTTGGTAGACTTGGCAGCTGATATGGAGCTTTATATCCCGGCGCTCACCGCGCCTGTCGTGTTTGCCGTCAATGCTGTCGGCGACGCGCTAACCGTGTCGGTCGTGCAGTCATTTGAGGATGATGCGCTCGTGAGAGCGTTCTGTCAAGTATGCACTGAAAACGGTCTGAAAATCAATAGCAACGATATGGGAACGGAAGTGTTGGACACACTTGAAAAGGACGCGGTAAGGCTCATATGATACACCGCGTATCATTGATATTCTGCGAAAAAGCGATTAGCTTTTTTCGGGGGTTCAAGTCCCTGACGCAAATCCGCCGAAAAAAATCTTTTTATACACATAGGACAACCTATGCGAATAAAAAAGATATTCGCCCCGAAAAGCCCGATTTTATCGGGCTTTTTCACGTCTCGGGAGGGTGTCCGCGAGCGTACAAAAACGTAGATGTAAAACGGCTTTTTTACCGTTTTTCAGGGAAATGAACCCCCGAAAGCACGCAAAACAGACAACTAAATACATAAAATAACGGGTAAAGATATAGTCAAATTCTTTTACTCGTTTTTAATATTTGAGCCAATCGTTTAGAAATAAGCGGTTGGCTCTTTTTTTATTTCCAAAAAACTATAAAGAGTGTGAGAACAATGTTATTTACAGAAAACCGGTATGACCGCAGCATGGAACAAATGATGAAGGGCATACCAAACTTTTACCCGAGAGGCTCGGGAATCGTAGTAACCGGCAATTTTCGCTATACTGCCGAAATGTGCGATTGCGAATACTGCGGTTACTATGGTGGAAAGAAAAAAGGATGTTTAGTCACAAAATGCGTTTGCTTAGAGGAACGGATTTCCGTTGGCATTGCATCTGTCAAAGAAACTATGACCGAAACAATGCCTGAAATCAAACATGGCGGTTCCCTTCGCAGACTCAGGAGATATATAAAAGAAAGCGAGGCCATCCCAATGACATTTATAAATGAAAAACATCGTCTGGCTTTCGATGAAGCACTGACACGACTTAACCAATATGTTGAATAAACAGAGGAATGTACAAAAAGCGAGGGGTTTTTTCGCAAGACAAGGCATTGGTTTGGTGGGATCCTGACAGATTCCGAGGACGACAACGCAGTTATGCGAAATTTTACACGACAGATGTTAAAGGATTTTATTTGAGAATAGTATGAAATATTGTTTATTGATCATTTACAGATATTCAATCTAACAGCCTGAAAGAGAATATTGAATTTTATTCATAAAAAATGCAGAAAGTCAAAGTTTTTTATACTATATATATAGTTTTCTATTGACTTTTGGGTATTCCTGTGTTATCATTATGATAATAAATAATTGTAATCTTAAAACGGAAAAATAGATTCCTTTTTTGTAGAAAACGGGAAAAATAATGAAATCCAAAAGAAACAAAGAAGAGATCCGGGGACGCCCCCCTGATGAAAAAGCAAGAAATAACAAGGAGCCTCCAAAGCCCATATCGACTAAGCGACTCGCTATCAACCTAATGATAAAAATCGCGGCGATCGCCCTTGCGGTATGGTTGGTTCTTGCCTTCGCTATCGGTATCACGATCAACTACGGGAACAATATGCACCCCGCGGTAAATGACGGCGATTTGGTAATCACGCTGAAGCTCCAGCGCCCGTATCTGAATGCTGCGGTGCTGTATAGGCACGATGGTAAGACCCGCACGGGAAGGGTCGTCGGGCTGCCGGGCAACGTAATTGATATCAGCGGGAAGGGCGAATTGCTGGTCAACGGCGCTATTGCGTCGGAGGACGTTTATTATCCGACGAAAAAAGCGGAAAACTCAAAGGTTACATATCCGTACACGGTCGAAGAAGGAAAGGCGTTTATCCTCAACGATTACCGGGAAGATACCGACGACAGCCGAGCTTTCGGCGCGGTCGATTTGAGCGAAATCGACGGACCTCTTATTTTATCCCTTCGCCGCAGGGGTTTTTAGCGGCAAAGAATTTTTACAAATGCAATCCTGTAAAACAGGTGCAGATAAAACAGGCTTAAATTTTCTAAATTCATAACAAAAGGAGGAAAAACCATGAAAAGAAGATTTACAACAGCCCTGGTAATGCTTTTAGCTTTCGCACTGCTTATCGGCACTACTGCAATCACCGCTTCGGCGGAAACCACCTACGAACCCATTGGCGGATCAACAACATTAGTTAAGAATCTTGTTGTTGATGATGACGCAAATATCCCCGGCATCACCTTCAACTACACCATCAGACGCGGCACTCACCAGGATGCGACCGCTACCACCATTGAGATTCTCGAGTCTAATCTCGCCGGATCTATCGGTAATGCTGTATTTTCAAATGCCGACACAGCAACTACGATCAACGGTCTTCCGTCGGACCCTGACCGGAATAGTCCGACTGCTGGCAAAAAGTACGCACAGAAATCCGTTACGGTAACATTCCCTGTCGGTACGTTCACAAAGCCGGGCGTATACAGATTTGTTATCAACGAAACAAACAACAATTTGCCGGGCGTTACCTATGATTCAAACCCGACACGTTATCTGGATGTTTTTGTAGTTGCGGACGAAAACAACGTGCTCAGCGTTGACAGCTATGTTCTTCGTGATGCTGCAACAGACATCGGCACAAACGGCGAATATGTTGTGACTC
>JAEEGI010030762.1_pt1 | contig 10077 bp, 8 predicted proteins | sample 8958751 | NCBI WGS metagenome assembly JAEEGI01 (sample SAMN16246545, study PRJNA631951) | gut metagenome | biome: gut microbiome; feature: rumen; material: KS-attached | host: Bos | place: Iran: Karaj | collected 2018-10 | reverse complement strand
TAGGATTCCGGTATAGATTTTCGAGCATGATCTCTTCGATGATACCGGTCTCGCGGTTATCCCTGCCCTGGGCACCGCAGATCCACATGCGGATCTCGGAAGAGGCATTGCCGCCCGGAACGGGCCTTTCGTGGATGAGTACCACTTTAGTGCCGTGACGTGCTGCGGCGATCGCGGCGCACAGGCCGGCCATACCTCCTCCTATTACGCAAAAACCGGTATTTATCGAGACGTCTTTCAGCATTTTTATTTACCTGGCTGTTTCCAGCTGTATGCTTTTTCCATAGGCTCAAACGGAGGACGGAAGAAACGCGTATCGAGAGGCTCGCCGTCGCGGCAATGCTTTATGATATTGACCAGCATTTCTACGTCAACGACCTTGTGCCCGTGAGCTCCGGGGCGGAAATACCAGTAAAGGTTTTCACCGGCGCCGAGGTAATCGAACACTTCTTTTGCGGCGATCGACGTCTGATATGAACCTACGGGGTTTGACCATATATCTCCTGCACCTTCTGAAACGAACAGGATGCGCGGCGCGACCATTGCCTTCAGGAAATGAGTGTCGTAAGGCAGTTCTTCTTCTCTGTTTGCGTATTCACCGTATTCGGGCGAGAACCAGAACGGGAAGTTGCGGGCAATGTCCGCCAGAGTCTCGCTTCGGAACGGATCTGTGTCTTCAGAATAACCCTGCATATGGATGCGGTAGCAGCCGCACGCACCGGCGCACGTATCGTTCGGGTTAACGATCTTCGCACGTGTCTCAAGCGCTCCGGCTAAAGCTGCGGTCTTACCTCCGCGCGAGTGCCCGGTAAACGCGATCCAGTCCATATCGATATTGCTGCGGTTAAGGATCTCCAGTGCGTCGATACACCTCGAATATCCCCATGCCCATGCTCCCAGAGCACCGAACGTGTAGTCCGGGTAAGTGCGGTAAAGCTGGCCCTGTCCGCGGCCTTCGTTGTTCACGTCATGCGCGAGTTCCGTTCTGTTGAAGAGCACCCATCCGATTCCGCGGTCAAGTGCTGCTCCGAGGAAAGCTTTGTCCATATAGTACATCCAGCACTGGTCGCCGTCAACGATCAACGGGATCTTTCCTGTCACGCCTTGCGGGAGCAGGAGCTGCATCCGGAACGTTACGGGTCTTTCTCTCGTGCCGGTGTGGATAAAGAACGTCTGGATGTTGCCCGAGTAATGGAGCAATTCCACTTCGACGAATTCGGGCTTGGGCGGCTGCGTGCCGTACTGGAGCTCGATCGCCGTCTTATATATTTCTTTTCTGCGTTCTTCCCATTGCGACGGATCGGTCATGCGGCTGCCGTTATCCATCATGAACGGATCGGGCAATTCGCCGAGCAGTTTGTATTCCGTGATCTTGAGGTAATCCCTTGTTACCGGTTCGTTGATGTCCATATAGTCGTCTCCTTTATTTCGTTTTCGCTACGTGATATTTTACCATCATCATTATGAAAAAACAATCCGGCGAAAACAGTAAAAGAACCGGCTCCAGGGCTCTTCGTGCTTTATTTGCAAAAACGTGGTATAATCGCGCCTGGAGCGCACGTTTATTCCGGAGGTGAGTTTATATGCCCGAACATGGAAAATCGCCCGCAGGCCGCGGGAACGGCTTTAAAACCGGCCGCGCAGCAAGGATGAAGAAAACACTTGCTTTCACGCTGGCATTGTGCCTCATTTTAACGACGGTATTGACCGGGTGCGACAGGTATCCGGTAAAGAAACAGACTAAGGACGATTACCGTATCAGGATCCTCCAGTTTAATATTCAGACCGAAAACGGTAATCCCGCGCCGTTCGAACACCGCGCCGGAATGTTCCGCAAACTTATTGACGACCTTATGCCGGACGTGGCGGGAATGCAGGAAGTCACGACTGCGTGGCGAAAATGGCTTGACGATAAAGTGTTCAACGGTTCGTACGCAGGAGTAGGGGAGGCGCGCACGGAAGGCGGAGAAGCAAATCCCGTTTATTACCGGAAAGACAAATTCAAGCTTATTGACAGCGGAACTTTCTGGCTCTCGGACGTGCCCGATCTTCCGGGATCGTCGTTCGAGGGTGCGAACTACCCGCGCATATGCACGTGGGTGCTGCTGAAGGACAGATCGACCGGGGTGGAGTTTGCGCATCTGAATACTCATCTGGATCATAACGGCAGCAATGATTCTTCTGCGGGCAATACGATCCGGAAGAGACAGGCGGGCGTTATCGTGGAATTCGCTCAGCGTTTTAAAGATATTCCGGTTTTCGTTTCGGGCGATATGAATTCGCGGATGACAACGGGGAAGGGCAATATCGGTGCCGTTTACCAGCTGTTTACCGGATCGGCTTCAGTTACCGGCGCAGACGGAAATACATATTCGCTTAAACTTGCCGATTCGCGTATGGATGCTCCGGTCACTGTTGATGAAAATCATACCGCGACGATGACTCACTATTACGACGAGAGCAATGCCTCGTATGACCCAGGACGCGAGCCGATAGATTACGTTTTCTACGATCCTGTCTGTGCGGAAGCGCTTTCTTATGAAACTTTTCTGATCAGGGAAGACGGGGAAGAGATATCAGATCATCTGCCTGTTTTTGCGACGTTCCGGATCAAAAAAAGGCTTCCGGAGCCGTAACTAAGTGAAAACGTCAGGATATTTTTTTCAGGATATATTTTTCGCGGATCCGACCGAGATAAAACCGCTGAGGATAGCCTGCTTATCCGAGCCTTCTTCGCACGTATAGTTGTTTTCGCCGTCAACAAGATACCTGATGCCTCCACCGGGGAGATGCTCCACAGCTTTGTACCGGTCCCTGAACCCTGAGTGGCGCGAAACGGTCCGGCCGCGCAGTATGCCGCGGCATTCTTCAGGGCTGCCTCCGGGAAAGTTGACGTTTAAAATACTTCTTTCCGGTGCTTTCTGATCGATAAGCTCTCCGAGGACTTCATCGAGGAATCTGTCTGTTATCGTACCGTCCGAAGTATGGTCTTCGGATAAAGCGATCGCGCGTGATCCGAGAAATACGGCCTCAAACGCGGCTCCGACGGTAGCGGAATACTGCAGATCGGCACCGACGTTATAACCGTGGTTGATGCCCGAGAGGACGATATCAGGGGTGCGGGGGAGGATGTTGTGAAAACCAACTCTGACGCAATCCGCGGCAGTTCCGCTGCAGGAGAACGCTTTTACGCCGTCAATGCCGGACTCGTACGGGATCACGTCGAACGTGTCTCTGAGGGATATGCTGTGAGATGCCGCACTGCGCTGCCCGTCAGGGGCAACGACCCATACGGTTCCGTAGTTGATTGCCGCCCTGACAAGACGCCAAAGGCCGCGGGCGCCTATACCGTCATCGTTCGTGACAAGTATCAGACGTCCGCTCCGGTGGTCAATTGATCGAACGTATGGTTTTCCAGCGTTAAAACAGTTCATCTTATGCCTTGCTCGGCCATCTGAGTAAGAAGCTTAAGCATTTCGACAGTAAGTTCTTTGTTCCCTGAGAGCAGATCGTACAGCCCGTCCTGGGAAAGAACGCCCCGCTTTACGGAAGCGGGAATAAGGCCTTTTTCATCCGCTTCGTAATCGTTTTTCCACTCTCCGCCGTCGTAATATTCAGAAAGCGCTGCAAAATCTGCCAGCACTTTTTTATAATTATCGATCGCATCAGCCAGATCTTTGCTCGCTTTTGAGCATGCGTCGAATGATTTCTCCATTTTTTCTACACGTTTAGTCGTTAAAATCAAATTCATTTCTCATCATCCCTTATTATTTATTCTTTTTCTTTTTCACCAGAATGATCGCCGTAGCCGCCACTGCCGCTATAACGATAACAGCCGAAATGCACAATATGGCGATCACCGCGCCGCTCAGAACCGCTCCTCCGCCGTTATTGTCTTCACCCGGATCGGGAGCTTCAGTCGGAGCTTCCGTAGGAGGTACCTCGTATTTTCCGGGGTCAACTTTCTCGGTTTCTGCTTTATCGCGCGTGATCACGAGCTTTTCTTTTGTGCTGAGCACGCGCCCTGCGTCCGCGTACGATTCTGTTCCCTGATCGGCGACGTAAAGGCGGTCGTTTGCGAACGCGATCGACGTCAGCGGGTCGGTCTGGTTTGCTTCTTTGTATTTAGCTACTTCGGAAAGATCCGAGCGGTTCAGTACGTAGACCGACGAATTCTCGCTGTTATACGTAGATACGAACAGATAGTCTCCGGCGGTGCATATGCCGTAAGCCTCATTGATCTTTACCTGGTCAACGATAGTCTTTCCGTCGGGGCTGAGCTTCAGCACGTGGCTTCCTTTACGCTGACTTCCGTTTCCCAGAAGGCACGTGATGTACACGTATCCGTCCACGTCTACGGCGATGTATCCGGGGTCTTTTTCCGACTCGGTCAGGTCGTAATAGTCGACGACGCCTCCGCTGCCGAACCCGTCCCAGAGCTTCATATCGGTCGGATCGGTCACGTCATAGCAGCGTATCGTGTCAGCGTGGTAGCAGGTGAGCACGTAAAGCAGGATCCGGTCGCCGTCTTTCCTGGTGGCTATACCGTTGATACCGGTGATATCCTCAAGATCTTCGACGATATGACCGATCTCACGCATGTAGTTGTCAACGCAGTATATGCTGCAGTACGGTGTATCCGCATGCGTCACTCCTATGAAAAGGAAGCCGCGGTTGTCAACGGCCAGCCCTTTCGGGTAATAGTTCCCGGTGCTGACAGGTATGGTCTCGTCAACTGCCGGTACGAATTCGCCTGTTTTTTTAAGTGTTTCGGCGTTGTATAATGATATGTGCGAAGCATCGCCGGACGGGCCGTGAAGATATCCTAAAAACATCCTTTTCCCGTCGGGGGAAACTGTAAAGCCTCTGAGGCCGTATGCGTCTTCGTCAGACAGTTCAGGCACGAACAGTTCTGTGAGTTCTGCGGCTGTTACTTTTTCGTCATCCTGTCCTGCAAAGCAGGTCCCGGTCCCGAACACGACCGAAAGCACGATCGCAAAAACTGCTATGTACGTAAAAAAGCGTTTAAAGTCGATCCGGAAAGCTCCGGATGGAATCGTTTTAAGTCTTGTCATTTTTATTTACCCTGAAATTCTACCGGATACAGGGATTCTTCGACGGTCACCGGTCTGTCAAGCATTCTGATCTCTGCGATCGTTCCTGCGAATAATCTGCGGATCATACCTTCTGCCACGTTTTCGTTTTTGGAATCAGAAGCGTGATCAGTTCCGCTCTTCCTGCCTACTCCGACCTCCCAGGAGAAGTTGGGGTTCGTGCAGTGCAGTTCGTCAAAACCGCTCCATGCTTCATACAGTTTTACGCCGTCGAGCCATACGAAGACTTTACCGGTATCCTCCAGCGTGACGAGTACGTGGTGCCATTCGTTCGCGCCTATAAGGATCTCATCCATCTCGGTATTCAGGCGGGAGAAGTCGTTCATTATAAGCAGCTGGAGCCACGTCTTGTTTTCACCAATGACGCCTGTATTATCATCGTTCCACTCTGAAATCGCGATCGAAAACGGCGGTTCGTTCTGTTCTTCGATAACGCCCTGGCGGGAGAAAAGACCGGTATATCTGTTATAGTCGTTGTCAAGTTCGGGGGAGAGTTTAAATATGACCTCTACCGAAACGCCGCTCGGGAACGTATATGAGTTGATGGGAGCCGTTTTTACAGTCTCAAGATATTTACCGGAAGTGTATCCGCCTGAGTAGGCGGTCTCGGACGCTTTGTACGGGTCTACAGTAGCAGCGAGAGCTTTGGTGTTGTTGAATTTCAGCCCTGAACTGAATTTTTGAACGGAGGGGTCAACGTCCCTGTCCCAGCAGAATATATCGAGCTGATCGCCGTTGCCCGCGGTTTTTACGATAAGGTCGTTTCCGTTGCCAGAAAGGTCTTTGAAACCGATCGAATCATCATCGACCGAACCGGTGTAGCATCCGTCTGCGTCCTGAAGTTTCCAGTGGGCAATTACTTTGGCTTTTTCAGGCTCGGGCGTGCTGTTGTCTTCGGTCGCGACCGCTTCTTCGGTCTTTTCCGGTCCGTTCTGGTTCGCCGGAGTGCAGCCGAGTACGATCCCGAACGTCATCAGCATCGCAAGAATAGCGCAGACGGCCGGAATAAAATGTCGCTGGTACTTTTTCATGATATATGACCTCCTGATCATCCTTTTTTATGATGGTATTGTATTAAAACTGGCGTTCAATGTCAATCGCGACATGTTTTTTCCAGCGTCATAAAAAGAATACTGTGGCCGCTCACGACGTTGTCCGGTTCCTCCGGGCGGTCAATAACGTATTCGTTGCTGCTAAAGCTGTATTCTCCTGTGCGTATCTGCACGCTGTTGACCGCGCTGAAACCGTCGATATCGAGCTTCAGCGGTTCAGAACGGCGGTTCACGACTGAAACGTACAGCCTGTCTTCGTGAGACGTTATCAGAAGATCGGCGTCATCTGAATCGGACGTCGCGCGCATGATCTTTCCTCCTCTGTGTCCCTGCATCAGCTTCAGCAATTCTCCCGAACTTTCTACGCGGCATTCAGGTCCGTCAACGGTTATCATACCTTCGTTTACGGGCATAAAGAATTCCGCCCGGCTTATGTGGTATTTATCCGCATAGTTCGCGAAGAAGTGGAATTGCAGGCAGTTTGAGAAGAAAAGTGCGTTGCTGGACGATTTCCCCCAGGAGTAGTTCCATTCGTCCGCGCAGACTCTGATCGGGCCGAAGCTGTCGGAGAACAGCTCGTTTTTGTAGAAATCGAGGCCGATGTCAGAGCCGTCGGCGAAGTTTGTTTCAAGCATCTCGCACGTTGCCATCCCGTTCTCGCCCTGCGACGCGTCGGGGAGAATACCGATGTAATTGTGGTATGACACGAATTCATAAGGCTCTTTCATTGCCGCGACGAACGTGTGATTCCAGGGCTTGAACGCTTCCGCCCAGGTGAGGCCAGGCACGGGAATTATGTCTTTATCGGCTGCCCTCATTCCTCTTATGATCTCGTCGGTCCGCGCGGCTGCAAGCACTGCGTCGTGCTGATATTCACGGCCGAAGAAATAAACTTCGTTGCCAACGAACCACAGTTTCACGTTGAACGCGTCAAATCCGAGAGCCTGACGTTTCGCGCCGAATTCTGTATTCGCGCCTCCGTTGCAGTATTCGACGTATTTTCTGGCGTCTTCTCCGTCAGAGAGCAGCAGGCTGACGGTTATCTCGGGCTCGGCACCGATCTCCTTGCAAAGCATCATAAATTCATTCAGACCGACGTCAAGGCAGTCCTGATTATACGTGTCAGGGAACAGGAACCATTTATTGCCTCCGTGGGCGGGTACGCGGAATTCGGGGGCGACAAGGCTCTGGTGCCAGTCGAAGTGGTCTGCCGCGCATCCTCCCGGGAATCTGACGGACGTGGGGGCAATATATTTAAGCGCCTCCACCACGTCTTTCCGCATACCGTAGAAGTTGTCAACGCACATCAGTGATACTTCGAATATTTCTGCTTCGCCCTTAACGGTGATCGCGAACGTGCCCTCTTTATTATTGACCGTTGCGTCTCCGGCGGCAATGCGGCATGACAGTTCGGTGTATGGCTCGCTGTTTGCGAATAGTTTCAGCGTGGCTGTTTCACCGCATGCGTTTACGGTCAATTCCGCGCTTTCGCTTATCGCCTTTGCCCAGATCTTCACTTCGTACGTATCTTCCTGCTTCAGCCGGATGTATTGCGACGTCTGGCTCAGGCAGCCGTTCCGGACGTCAATAAAGTTGCTCCGGCACAGGCTTTCTTCTTTTCTGTCGGTTATAAATGCTGCCGTTTCGCCGGAAACGTCCCAGCCGGCCGGGGCCTGATCTCCCGCGAAAAACTTGCGGTTGTTCAGGAGCTGCGCGGACAATCCCCCGAAGTATCCTTTTCTGGTGATCTCGGTATTTACACCGAGCAGGCCGTCTTCGAACGCATTCCCTTGCGTGTACGCTGTTACGTGGACGGTTTTAACCGCCTTGTCGCTGCTTGCCATATTCTGATCCTCTTTTATCATATTATTAATAATGTCGTTTTTTTTCTGCTTTGCGAAGACAGTTCGCACTTGCTTATCTCATGTGGATTGTACCATATTCCATTTGCCATTTTCAATTATCCTGCGCCCGCCATCATCCACTTGACATACGGCAGGGAATAATGTATAAAAGCCGGGTAAAATACACCGATGAGAGGTAAGAACTATGAACGGCAAAAAAACAGGAAGAATGTTAAAAACCATATTGACCGCCGTACTCGCTCCGACGATCTGTCTTTGCGCATTCGGCGCGGCAGGATGCGCGAGATCGGCACACCCGGTGTGCGAGATCGTGGTGAAAGATTACGGTACCATAACCGTAACACTCGACAGAAACGAAGCCCCGATCACCGTTGACCACTTCGTTAAACTTGCAAAGAACAAGTCGTACGACGGCTCGGTAATAAACAGGGTCCAGATGGGTTTCGTACTTCAGGGAGGCGCAGGAGCGAGCGATGACTCCACGATCAAGGGCGAATTCAAGTCAAACGGCGTCGACAATAACCTGAAACATAAAAAAGGCGTCATTTCGATGGCACGCGCGACAGATCCCAATACTGCTTCTTCGCAGTTCTTTATCATGCTCGAGGCAAACGATACTTTAGACGGTAACTATGCCGCTTTCGGTAAAGTGACGGACGGATGGGATACGGTCGAGAAGATCGTCGCTGCGGTAAAGGCGTCTGATTACTCCGAAGATTATTACGGAGCGGTGATGGGATTCCTGAAGGAGACAAGCTATTTCACGATCGAGACTGTGAGAGTCATTTCTGAATAAAGCAGAATTACCGGCGGTGTGAAAAGCCTGCCGGAAGGAGAATTCGTTTTGAAAGTCCTTGCACTGAAAATCAAAGAGGCGTCGCTGTCGGTATTGCCCGTAATGCTTATCGTCGTGATCATATTCTTTACTCCGCTCGTAGATCTTAGCGGGGTGGAGATCGCCGCGTTTCTCGTGTCTTCAGTCATGCTCGTGGTCGGGATAGGATTGTTTAATATGGGCGCCGATCTTGCCATGTCGCCTATGGGCGAGCATATCGGATCGGGCCTGTCCAAATCCGGAAAACCCGCGCTGCTGCTTATTATCTGCTTTGCCATGGGCGTGATGATAACTGTCGCCGAACCTGATCTCACCGTGCTTGCGGGGCAGGTCTCGGATATGGTAAAAAATTACGTACTGATAGGAGTCGTAGGCGTTGGCGTCGGACTGTTCCTGATGCTGTCGATCATCCGCACTGTTAAGAACAAACCTCTTCCGCAATATCTGATGTTCTTCTATCTATTGCTGTTCGCGCTCGTAGCTGTAATGATCCTGCGCGACGGCAACGGATTTGCGGCGCTCGCGTTCGATTCGGGCGGCGTCACGACGGGGCCGATAACGGTACCGTTCATAATGGCGCTCGGTATAGGCATTGCCTCCACCGTCGGCCACAGCAAGAGCGCGGAGAACAATTTCGGCTCGATAGCGTTCTGCTCCGTAGGACCGGTACTCGCGGTCGTTGTCATCGGGCTCACTTCTAAAGGGAAGGTTAATTACACTCTCCCTGATTATTCGATGCCTTCAAGCCTCGGTTCCAAACTGCTTCATACTCTGCTTGAGACGATGGGCGAGGTCGCCATAGCGCTTGTGCTCATAGCAGGTATGTTCTTCATACTTCAGTTTACGCTGCTGAAGCTGCCAGCTAAAAAACTGTTTCAGATACTCTACGGTATTATTTACACGTTCGTTGGCCTCGTTATTTTTATGACGGCGGTGAAGATCGGATTCATGCCTGTCGGATTCAAGATCGGGACGCAGCTTTCGCAAAGGGTCCATCCGGCGATCCTCGTGGCGTTCGGATTTCTGACCGGCATTGTCACCGTACTGGCCGAGCCTGCGATACACGTGCTTAACAAGCAGGTGGAACAGGTAACAGAGGGGACCGTGAGCAGCAGATCGATGATGATCGCACTTGCCGGAGGAGTAGGGATATCGATCGCGTTGTCGATCGTGAGGATAATATTCGATTTCAGCGTTTTGTATTATCTGAT
>JAEEGI010030759.1_pt1 | contig 10077 bp, 12 predicted proteins | sample 8958751 | NCBI WGS metagenome assembly JAEEGI01 (sample SAMN16246545, study PRJNA631951) | gut metagenome | biome: gut microbiome; feature: rumen; material: KS-attached | host: Bos | place: Iran: Karaj | collected 2018-10 | reverse complement strand
AAAGAATTTATTATAGAAAAAAATAAGAAAGTAGAATTATCAACACAATTAATGGATCATAATGAATCAGTTATAATAGAATGGTATTAATATATAATTAAAATGATCGCAATATTAAGATATTAGGAATTGAGAAATCAGTTCCTTTTTTAGTAATTTTACGATGATTTAAGTTGATGAAATTTTCGAATAAATAAGTGGTATAATAATGTTGAAGGAGAAAAATATGAGAAAATTTATTTTATATGTTTTAATATGTGCTTTTATAGTTATTGGAACTACAGCTTGTAGTAAAGATAAAGAATATACTTTAAATATTGGTAAGTTAGAAGAAATATCAAGCATTACAATAGATACACTAGCTCAAGAAGATAATATCAAAGAGTTTAGTGATAAAAATTCAATAAATGAAATTTATAATATATTTAGTGAAAAAACAACTAATGTAGAAAGTGTAAATGATAATCCTTCTAATCCTGATATTTTATATCTTATTAAGTTTAACCATTCTAAAGATGAATCAGAATCTGCTTATGTTTATAAAAAGGAAAATAAATATTATATTGAGCAGCCATATAATGGTATATATAAAATAACTGAAGAAGAATATAAAACAATAGAAAAATTTGTTAAATAAAATATAATTAATAATTCGCAATATTAAGATATTACGACATTCCAAGCAGATTTAATTAATTGAGAATAGTAAAATTCAAAAATATACAACAACAAAAAATAGATTTGCTTAAATATTGATTATTATATATAATGTAAATGACGAAGAAAATATAGGATATGCTAGAAATTTGTGCACATTTTGTGCACATTAGATGAATATTTTATATAAAAAATGACAAAAATAGTACAAAAAATACAAAAAATTACCTGTCCACAAACCCTTGAAAATAAAGAAAATATTCATAATACTATAAATATGGAAAATATACTAATTTGGCTCGCATGTGGCAGTGGTAAAAAATATAAACAAAGTTGTGGAAAATAGCTCGAAAACCCCGATAAAATAAGGGAAAAAGCGAGTTTTTCTTTTTTGAAAAAATAGCCCAAAATTGGCTTTTGAACCATTTTAGAACCATTTTATATGTGAAATAATTATTATTTTGAATAAGCAACTAAGTGAAAAAATAGTAAGAATTCGTGATATAATGAATATAGAGGTGTAATGTAAATGAATGAGTATATTAATTTAGATGAAAAGAACATTGATGAAGAACATATTTGTTGTGCAATTGGAGATCCTAAACATCAAGACGGTGTAGATAAAAAGAAAGAATGGATTAAAAATAAATTAAAAGATGGTCATGTATTTAGAAAACTAAATGCTAGAGGTAAAATCTTTATTGAATACGAACCAATAGAAACAGCTTGGGTACCTATCAATGGTAAAAACTATATGCATATTTATTGTTTATGGGTAGCAGGTAGTTTTAAAGGAAAAGGTATTGGTAAAGAATTATTAGAATATGCTATTGAAGATGCTAAAAAGAAGAAAATGAGTGGAGTTTGTACAATAGTTACACAAAAGAAAAAACCATTTATTGGAGATAAGAAATTCTTTGAACACTATGGATTTAAAGTTGTAGATACAATTAACGACTATGAATTAATGGCATTACAATTTGATGATAAAGAAACTCCTAAGTTTAGTGATACAGCACGTAAGATGGAAATTGATAGTCAAGATTTCACTATTTATTATTCAAATGAATGTCCATATGTAGAATATGAAGTAAAGGAATTATCTGACTATGCTAAAGATAAAGGAATTGAATTGAACTTCATAAAAATAGATTCATTAGAGAAAGCAAAAAATGCACCATGCGTATTTAACAATTGGGCTAACTTTTATAAAGGAAAATTTGTTTCGAATACAATCTTAAACGCTAATGCATTTGAAAAATTATTAAAATAGATTATTAGATACCTTTTTAGATACTCTGAAATACTAAGATTATAATATAATAGGAGGAAACATAATGGATAATAAAATGTATGATGAAAAAGGTTTATTAAAACCAGAGTTTGAAATGACTGATTCTGAAAAAAGAAATAGAATGTTTAATAATGATATACAAGAAATTGATAATAGAACTGACTTTGGAAAAGGAATATGTTTTAAATCAGTTGATGGAAGAGAATGGGCAACATATGAAGCAGCAATGGCACACAATGAGGAATGGTATGATATGATGTTCCCTAAAATTGATAAGAAAGCCTCACAAGGTTTAAAAAGATAAATAAATCTGTTATGTGGTTTAGGTAAGAAATATAAGCAATGCCACGGAAAATAAGATGCAATCCCATATAAATAAAGGATTGTGTTTTTTTATTGATTACAAATTTTGTCTAATCTAACCATACAATGGATATAAATGGTATAATTAAAAAGGAAGTGATAATCATGGATAGGATAATAAATATGATAGTTAAAAACAACACATCACTATTTGGTCCAAACCCAAGCATTGATAAAATTAATGTTGGATTTACAAATACTTTATATAGAATAAACGATTCTTATATAGTAAAAGTATGTACCGATATAGAAAATGAAGAAGATTTTAAAAATGAAATTAATTTTTATAATTATAATAAAGATAATAATTTAATACCTAAATTATATTATTCAACCATAGATAAAAAAACAGTTCCTTATTTTTATGAGATTCTTGAGAAAGTAAATGGTGTATCTTTATATAATGTTTGGCATACATATTCTGAAGAGCAACGAGAGGATATAATTAGACAATTATGTGATGCAATGAAACAGATGCATAAAGTTAAGGGTGAAAAATATAATTGGTCAGAATATATGAAAAAAGAGTTTGATTCAGTATATAAAAAAGCTAAAGAAATGAATATTTTTAATGATGAAGAACAAGTCTTATTGGAACAGGCATATTTAGATTTTGATAAATATCTTGAATCAGATGACTTTGTTTTAGTACATAATGATCTTCACTTTGATAATATATTTGTAGATAATGGAAGAATCAAAATAATAGATTTTGAGCGATCAATGTATGCACCAAGAGATTTTGAATTAGATATATTTTATAGGATGATAAGAAAGCCTTGGAAGTTCGCAAGTGAAGAAACAGAAGAATATACAGATGCTAGTCAATATTCAAATATAATGAAATATGTTAATAAATATTATCCTGAATTGGTTAATATTCCAAATTTATATGAAAGGCTAGGAATATATGACATAGTTTATTTTCTAGAACAATTAATAAGTTATCCAAAATTAGATGAATTAAAAAATGATGTGCTATCAGCAGCCATTTTAGTTACATCAAAAGATTAAAAGACCAATTAAGGCCTTTTTTGATATAATGAATAATAGAGGAGATATAATTATGAATTTATATGAAAGAAATCAAAAGCAAAGATCATTCTTTAATGAAAAGATAGATTCTTATGATGATGTACATAGTACATATATGGATACTAAAAAGACATTAGGAGATAGTCTAGATGAAGATACTAAAAAAATATTAGATTTGGGTGCTGGTACAGGATTAGAATTAATTCACGTATTTGAATTGTTTCCAAATGCTGAAGTAACAGTTATAGATATTACCGAAAACATGCTTGAAGAATTAAAGAAAAGAAGTTTTGCAGATCATGTAACTACCATATGTGGTGATTTTTTTGAAGTTGAATTTGGAGATAATTATGATGCAGTTATATCTACATCAGCACTTCATCATTTCAAAAAAGAAGAAAAAATAAAACTATATAAAAAAATATATGATTGTTTAAAAGAAAATGGTCAGTTCATAAATTGTGACAAAATTGCTTTATCACAAGAAATAGAAAATGAACAATTATATGAACTAGAACATAATATTGATAATTATAGGCATATTGATAATCCACTTACAGTAGAACATGAAATTGAAGTATTAAAAAAAGTTGGTTTTCAAGAAATAACTACAAGTAAAGTTGATAAAGATAATTATCGTCTAATTAAGGCTAGAAAAACAAATAATGAGTAATCAAAAATTCATATAAAACCTATAAAATTATATTATAAAAATGAAAAGAGGTATTGTAACAAAACCAAGGATAAATAGAAGAAGTAAAAACTAAAATTATTTAAACCATAGTAATTATTATATAGGGTTTAATAAATAACGTTTTCTTATTCCATAAAAATATAATATAAATGACTACTGTTTTCTAAAAACATAATATTTTATGATATAATAAACGAGGGAGGTTCATATGAATTTAAGATACATTAATTATGATAATTTGAATATAGAAGAAGAACTTAGTAAGATTGAAGATTGTGAAAAAGCAGAAATCATATTAGAACCAAATAATAAAAAATGTTTATTTGTTTTGGGTATGTTATTTGTTAATGGTGTGAAAATAAAAATTTTAAATGAAAGTGATCTGAATCTAGAACAAACTAATAAATCTTTTTCTATGATGCCTTACGTATGGAGTAAGATTGGTGATGAATCTTTTCCATTACCTGATTATTCAAACGTGAAAACTGAAATGGATAAGAGAGTTGAAAACATTAAAAGACTTGGTGTCAAATTAAAGAAAATAGTTGATAATCCAATAGATAATAAAATATTTTTAATTTGCCCTGTAAGGAATGCTACACCAGAACAAAGAAAATGGATTGAGGATTTTGTTATAGAAAAATATAGTGAAGGATATTCTATTCATGCTCCTCACCTTCATACAAGACAAATTGATTTATTTGGAGGATATGCCATTTGCATGCAAAATGCAGAAGCAGTAGCTACATCAAAGGAAATAGACATATACTATGATCAATCAAGTACAGGTAGCGTATTTGATTTGGGAGTTGCATATTCATTGCATAAACCATTAAAATTATTAAACAAAGATGAAATCACATTTAACGATGAAGATATGATTGATAGTATAATAAAAAACTGGCCATATAATAAAAAAGCAAAAGTAAAACAATTATCAATATAGTTTTTAGATACCATATTTGGTATCTTTTTGTTTTGTCATTGAAAAAAATATGATGATTTTATATAATAAAAATGATAGATACTAAGATGAATAGGAATGATGTTAAATGAGAAAAAAAAGTATACTAGTGTTAGTTTTTCTTAGTTTATTATTTTTAGCAATTGATGTAAAGGCAACTACTGATTTTTACGTAACTTCAGATGTTCAAGTTGGTCCAACAACAGTAACATCATGTAGTGCCCAACCATGGTATTGTGTAAATAACGGAGCTGATATTCCTTTGAAGACTAATGCTGCACGTTTTTCAGAATTTTTACAAGCTATTAATTTAACTGGAGCTACTAATAGATATCTATTAGTGGTAGGAGATATTATTCAAATATATCAAGGTGATGATGCCTATTCTAACTATAAATCACTAATAAATAGTAGTACCAATAAAAGTAGTTCTGATAGGGTATATACAGCCATAGGAAATCATGCTCTTAGACCTGGTTCAGAAGAAAATGGTATCTTAACTAATGAACAATATAAAACAAAAAGAAATGCATTTATAAGTAATTTTGGAGATATTAGAAGTTCTAAAGAATTTGCTGGAATAAAAGTTATAAGGATAGGAACTGACTATGAAAATGCACCAGTTTCACCATGGACAGAGGAATATGATGATAAAGATATACCAGAAGATTTTTCTTCGCTATATGGATATGCCTCAGATGAAATGCTTGAAGATCTTGAAAATGAGTTACAAGCTTCAGAAGAAGCTGGACAAACAGTTATAGTTATGACTCACTGGCCACTTAATAATACAGTTGAGTATTCATGGTATAACAGTAGTGATTATGGAGTTATGTGGAGAAATACATCATTAGAAGAAGATGATGCACTAAATAGAGTTATAGAAAAACATCCCAACGCTATTGTAGTAAGCGGTCATTCACATTGGAAATTAAATGGTTGGTGGAAATTAGTTGATACAGAAACTAGATCTATAAGCAAGACACATGCTCTTTTATTACATAATGGTAATGGAATAAAAGGAACTCCAAATAATGGAACAACAGAATTTCTAAAAATATCTTTTACTGATAATAAAACAGTTACAGTTTATCCACAAGAATTAAGTTGGGATGGACAAACTATATCTACAATTAGTAGAGATGCTACACCAAGTGCAATTAAACAGTTTGAATGGTCTTGGGCATCTATAGATTATAATGCAAATGGTGGAACAGGAACAGTACCAAAATCAGGATTTAAATTTGAAAACGCTGCTGAAAATAGTTTGACAAGATCAGGATATAAATTCTTAAATTGGAATACTAAAGCAGATGGAATAGGTATATCATATAATCCTGGCGATAGAGTTGATTCTGGTGATATAGTATTATATGCCAATTGGGTAAACGAAAGTAAGAACATCATAAGATATGTTTTAAATGGTGGATCAAACAATGACAATAACCCAATAACTTTTGATACAGGAGAAGAACTAGAATTATTAAGTCCAACAAAAAAAGGAAATACCTTTATCGGATGGTATTTAGATAGTAACTTTGAGACAAAAGTAAGTAGAATTAGTAAAGATATGAGTGGAGACATAACATTATATGCTAGATGGGTAAAAAATAGTGATGTAAAATCACCAAAAACAGGATTAAGAGTAAACGAAGTAATAATAATATTATTCCTATTATCAATAGTAATAATAAGTTATTATATCTCAAATAAATATAAATTGAATAATGAATAAAAAAACTCTATATGAGTTTTTTTATTGTAATAATAATTAAAAAAATGAAATATTAGAAGAAGAGAAGTAGTATAAATGATTGTTTATAGATATGTTGAATACTTTAGTTTGTAATAATACACAAACAAGTACAACAACATAATTTAATGGTATAATAGTTATGGGTGATCAAATTGGAATTAATAAAATTAAGAGATAAAGATATAAATGAATTTAAAAAACTTATGTAAGAATCATTTCAATATGGATATGAATCAGTATATGGTAGTGATAAAGAAAAAGTTTTACCTGATAAGGATATTGATGAAAATTTGAAAAATCCTAATAGTTATGCTTATGAGATGATTGATAATGATGAAATTGTAGGTGGAGTAATTGTAACAATAAATGAGAATAATCATAATCATCTAGATTTCTTATTTGTAAAAGTAGGAGTTCAAAGTAAAGGAATAGGTCAAACTATTTGGAAAGAAATAGAAAAGTTATATCCAGATACAAAAGTATGGGAAACCTGTACTCCATATTTTGATAAAAGAAATATTCATTTTTATGTTAACAGATTAAAGTTTCATATAGTAGAATATTATAATGAAAAACATCCAGATCCAAATAGACCACTTGATTGTTATGAAGAAGATGATGGTATGTTTAAATTTGAAAAATTAATGAAATAAGGTGAAATTATGAAAAAGAAGAAAATAATTATATTATCAATACTAGCTGTAATTATAATTGCAATATTAGTTAGCTTTATAGTTTTAAAAAATAATAAAACATTTTTTAAGAGTGAATATATAGGTGTTGAAGGTCAAAAAATATTTATACCAAAATATTCTTATTTTAAAGAAGAATGTTGTATGACAGCAGCAAGTTTTTATTCTTTAAGAAGTGAAAAGGAATTAAAAAAAGAAATAGATAATTATATGAAAGATTTTGAATATTTTGATGATGAAACTACTTATGGATATCGAAAAGATGGACTATTTATTCAAAAATATGAAGTGGTTAATAAAGGATTATACAGAAAAATAATAATTACATATTAAAATATCTAATCTTTTAAAACAAAGGAGTAATATGAATATTAAAGTAAATAATGTGAATTTATACTATGAAGTCCATGGAAAAGGGGATCCAATTATTCTTTTGCATGGCAACCAAGAAAATAGTAATATTTTTGATATATTAATAGCTTCCTTAAAAGATAAATACACAGTATATTCAATAGATAGTAGATGTCATGGGAAAAGTGAGAACACAAAAACAATATCTTATGATTTGATGTGTGATGATATAATAAGTTTTATAAAAAAATTAAAAATTAAAAAACCTATATTATATGGATTTAGTGATGGAGGTATAGTAGGACTTCTTATAGCAATCAAAGAACCAAATATTCTAAAGAAATTAATTATAAGTGGTCCAAATTTATATCCAAAAGGACTAAAACTATCTATGTTATTATATTGTACTCTTGGATATACTATCACAAGAAATAAATTGTTTAAACTAATGTTAAAAGAACCAAATATTAAGGAAAAAGAATTAAATAAAATAAAAACCCCAACAATATTAATTGTTGGAGAACGCGATATTGTAAAAGAAAATCATACAAAACTAATTATTAATAATATAAATAATTGTAAATTTGAAAAAGTAAAAAACGAAACACATAGTAGTTATGTAGTTCATAGTAAAAAACTATATGAAATATTAAAAAAATATTTATAATAAGTAGTATTAACAAACATTAATGTAACATTAATATTATATTAATGTTTTAATGATTAACTAATAGTAGGTGATTCAGATGAAAAAGATATTAATAGTAGAAGATGAGCAAGATATAGCTGAATTATTAAGATTATACTTAGAAAGCGAAAACTATTCTATATTAATTGCTGATAATGGAATTGATGCATTACAAATTATAAATACAAACACTATTGATATGGCGATAGTAGATATTATGATGCCTCAAATGAATGGATATGAATTAATAAAAAGAATAAGAGAGGAAGATAATAATCTACCAATAATTATAACTTCTGCTAAAAATATGGATAATGACAAAATAGTTGGTTTAAATATAGGGGCTGATATCTATATAACGAAACCATTTAATCCTTTAGAAGTAGTCGCAAATGTAAAAGCTTTATTTAGAAGATGTGACATAGTTGAAGAAAAAAAGAACAATATTAAATATGATAATTTGGAATTGAATATTGATGATTTTAATCTTAAAAAAGATAATGAATTAGTAAATTTAACCGCAACAGAATTAAAAATTCTTATTAAATTAATGAAAAATCCTAATAGAATATATACAAAATCACAATTATATGAATGCATTAGTGGTGAAAACTATGATAATGTTGATAACTCTATGATGGTACATATTTCAAATATACGTTCCAAAATAGAGGATAATCCATCAAAACCAAAGTATATTAAAACAATTAAAGGTTTAGGATATAAATTTGCTTATGAAAAAGAATCAGAATAGTTTTATAAAAACTTGTGTATTTTATTTGAGTATATATTCAATCGTATTATTTATAACATTTTTATTAATTAGCACTTTAATTGAAAAAAGCACCAAAAATATTTATTTTGATATTGAAAATTTAAAAGAATATCAAACATACTTGAAAAATGATCAATATAACAAAATTCCAATGCGTAAATTTTTAAGAAATGATATAGTAGTTTTTAATGAAAATAATAAGGTGATATATAAAACCCATAATTATGAAAAAATATATTTAAACCCAAAAGAATTTGATTTTATAGATGATATGTCATCTGATTCATATTTTATGGTGCAAAAAGTAAATGATAATAATGAAGAAAAATATATTATAAGTAAAAATTATTTTAAAAACAATGGCGCAAGAAACGAAGAGGAAAAAGTTGAATATGCAATAATTGATCATAATTATAATATTATAGAAGGTAATTTGTTTTATGACAAAAAGAAATTATCTAAAGAAGAATTTAAATTATTGAGATATGGTGGAAAAGGAAAACAGTTTATTTCAAAATATGTATTTTATAACAAAGATAATTTGAAAAGAACAATTATTTTTTATCAAAAAATATTATCCACAAAATCATATATAAAAATTACTAATAGAATTAAAACAAACTGGCTTCTTGTTATACCTATTGTTTTATTAGAAACTATCATACTAATATTTCTATTTTACCGAACAATTAGGAAATCAATAGATTATACTAATAGAAAAATACTTAAACCACAGATTGATGATGATAATATACCAATCGAGTTTAATGAGTTATATATAAAAACTAGTAATCTAATAAATGATTTA
>JAEEGI010030756.1_pt1 | contig 10077 bp, 10 predicted proteins | sample 8958751 | NCBI WGS metagenome assembly JAEEGI01 (sample SAMN16246545, study PRJNA631951) | gut metagenome | biome: gut microbiome; feature: rumen; material: KS-attached | host: Bos | place: Iran: Karaj | collected 2018-10 | reverse complement strand
AACTTCCCGAGTGTTGTGTTGGTGATTTCGTTCACAGCCCAGGAGGCGTCGTTTCCGTGGGCGGCAAGGGCGGCGTTCAGTCCGGCAAGGGAATCTTCCGCTCCGTCAAATCCTCTGAAGAAGGCCATTGCAGCAGCTGCCCATATCAATGCGATGATGCTCTCGGATATCATTGCTCCATAGAAAACGCTGCGGCTTTCCTTGCGGTCTTTCAGACATCTGGCCATCATCGGGCTCTGGGTTGCGTGGAATCCGGAGATTGCTCCGCAAGCTATCGTGATGAACATTGTCGGAATAATAGGGAAACTTGAAGCGTTAGGTTTTGCGTTGGCGAATGTGGTCAGGTCAGGAATAACAAGATTTCCTGTAAACAAAACGTACAATATTCCAAGCGCCATAAAAATCAGAGCTATTCCGAAGATAGGATATACGTTGCCGATGATCTTGTCAATAGGCAGCAGGGTTGCAAGTATGTAGTATGCGAATACGATGTACAGCCATATGCTTTTGTCCCAACCCGTCATTGAGGCAAGGATTCCGGCCGGACCCAGCATGAACACCGCTCCCACCAGAATCATCATTACAACCGCAAACAGTCTCATCACCTGCTTTGTGGTCATTCCCAGATATTTGCCGATAATCTCAGGAAGGCTGGCCCCATTATGGTTGAGGCTCATCACTCCTGCTATGAAGTCGTGCATAGCGCCCATGAAAATGCCTCCGAGGGTAATCCACAGAAAAGCTACCGGCCCGTAAGTTGCTCCCAGAACAGCTCCGAAGATAGGCCCCAGGCCAGCAATGTTCAGAAGCTGGATCAGGAAGGTTTTCCATCTCGGCATCGGGATATAGTCCACCCCGTCATACATTGTCTTTGACGGAACTTCCTTGTCTCCTTTGATTCCAAGAGTCCTTTCCAGGAACCATCCGTATGTGAAGTATGCTATGATCAGTGCCGCCAGGCAAATTAGAAATGTTGTCATATTATCCTAACACTAATAAAAGATCAGAATTCAAAATTTGTATCAGATTCGTCCTTCATCCGGGACCACTTGACGCGGTTGAAAGAAAAGATGGACGGTTTGCGTGAAGGCACGTCTTTGCGCTCCACGACATCATTGCCAACCGACTCTATCCCCTGGAAATCAAGAACTCCGAGAGAGTTCATCTTGCGTGCGAAATTGCGGCGGTCGAACTTGCGGCCCAATATGATTTCATACAATCTCTGAAGCTGTGGCATAGTGAACTGCGGCGGGAGAAGAGTGAAAGACACCGGACTGAAATACAGGGAACGCCTTAAGGCCGTCCGCGCCTCAGAAAGAATCTGATCGTGATCGAAGGCCAGGGGCGGAACCTTGTCTACCGGAAACCAGCGCGCTTCAGCGGCATCGTCTCCTCCGGCAACGCTTTTGTGGTTTACAAGAGCAATGAAAGGAACTGTCACAACCCTTTGTCTTGGGTCTCTGTCGGGAGTGGAAAATACTTTGAACTGTTCCAGATGACTAGCCTCAAGTCCAGTCTCTTCAAGAAGTTCGCGACGAGCCCCCTGCTCGGCCGTTTCATCCGGATTGACAAAACCTCCAGGAAGGGCCCACCTGTCCTTGAAAGGCTCCTGCCCCCTTTTTATCAGCAGTACCAGAAGATCCTTACCATCATATGAGAAGACCACGCAATCTGCCGTAAGGGCAACCTGCGGATACTTGTAGCAATAAGGATAAGCCTCACCCGTCCTGTACTTGAATACGCTGTGTGCCATAATGGTGTATTTGACGATTCTCAACAAATATACAAAAAAATGGGTCAAAAGAACACAATTAGAAACCCGCAAATTGTCTGTTCTGAAGAAATAACTACTTTTGCAGAGATGAAAAAAGGAAGAAGAAAGATGCTTATATCTCTTTTTATAATCATCGCGATAGTTGCTCTGTTTTTTACGGACTATGTCAGTTTAGGAAAAATCCCCCACGGGGAAAGGCTGGAAAGGTGCCGGCAAAGTCCTAACTACAGGAACGGAAAATTCGTTAACCTGGAGCCAGTGAAGATGTTCACCGATTCTGCCAAGAAACAGAGTATGGCATCCATCATCTGGAATTTCATCTTCTCCAGCAAAAAAGGCCTTAAACCGACAGAACCCGTTAAAGCCGAGCCCCTAGACAGGAACGCAGTGGAGCAGGCCGTAAAGGAAAAGAAAGACATCGTGGTATGGTTCGGGCACTCTTCATACCTTCTTGTAATTGACGGAAAGACAGTGCTTGTGGATCCGGTCCTGTACAGCGGTTCTCCGGTTTCATTCATCAACCGCCCGTTCAAGGGAACCTCCATTTACAAGCCTGGCAATCTGCCTAACATAAACTACCTTGTCATCACCCACGACCATTACGACCACCTGGACTACAAGGCGGTAAAGAAGCTAAAGCATAAAACGGGCAAAGTGATAATGCCGCTTGGTGTGGGCTCGCATCTGGAATATTGGGGATATGAACCTGATAAACTGGTAGAACTGGACTGGATGGAATCATTCCACGACGGAGTTTCATTTACCTGCACTCCTGCAAAGCATTTTTCGGGAAGAAGTTTCAAGCGCAACAAGACACTCTGGGCTTCGTTTATCCTGCAAGTTGGAGACAAATGCATATTCATTGGCGGGGACGGCGGTTACGGCAACCACTTCAAAAAAATCGGTGAGGAATTTGATATCGACCTGGCTTTCATAGAAAATGGCCAGTACAGCGGAAGGTGGGCCCAGATCCACACTATGCCGGAGGAGCTGCACAAAGTCATGGAAGACCTTGATGCAAAACACTATATAACTGTGCACCATTCCAAGTTCGCCCTTAGCCAGCACGACTGGTGGGAACCTAGGAAAAACGAAAAATTCGCATCAGAAGAATCCGGAAAAGATTTGATAACTCTCCAGATCGGTCAAATAACAGAAATATTCTAAAGAATTACTGAGAACTTCCCGCAACAATATCAAGAAGCTCGGCTGTGATTGCCTGCTGGCGGCTCTTGTTGTACAGGATCGTGAGTTCCTGGATAAGATCTTCCGCGTTGTCCGTCGCAACCTGCATCGCGATGGTGCGGGCTGCGTGCTCACTGGCATAGGAATCAGCCAGGCAAGTGTAGAGTTTCTGCTTCAGAAGCTGAGGCATAAGGGACTCGATAACCTGGGAGACAGATGGTTCCACGATATAGTTGTTCAGCCATCCGTCAGCTGTTGCCTTCTGTTCCTTTTTGTATGAGGAAATCTCCAGCGGAAGGTAGGTAAGCCTTTCCACTTTCTGGACAGCGGAGGATTTGAAGTGGTGATAGATTACATAGACCCTGGAGAGTTTTCCTGAAGCATATTGCTCCATAATGCTTGAAGCCAGGGCGAAAATCTCCTTGTAATCCGGCTTGGCTGCAAGGCTCTGGTAGGAAAACGGCTTGAACTCCATCTTCCTTACGGCATCCTCCACCTTTTTCCCGATGGCATAAACATCGATATTCTCATCCGGAACACCTTCTGCCTTAAGGTCCAGGACCAGGGAAGTAAACTCCTTGATTATATTATAGTTGAAAGCTCCGCACAGGGAAGAGTTGGAAGAAAAGACCACAACTGCAACCCTGGTGGCGGCAGCCGGTTTTTCATCTTCCTTGAGGACATATGGAGAAGTGAAAGGAGTCTCGCCGGAAAGGAAGTTGGAAACTATGCTGTCCAGGCTTCTCTGGTAAGGCAGCATAGCATTTATCAGGCCTTGCGCCTTATGAAGCTTGGCGGAAGAAACCATCTTCATCGCGGAGGTAACCTTGCTGGTTCCCTTGACTGAACCTATCCTGGACTTTATTTCCTTCAGCGATGCCATAAACCTATGCTATAAACTGGTTGAGAGCCATCTTGGCTGTCTTCTCTATCTTGGAAGTGATATCGTCGTTGAACTCACCCTTGGCCAGAAGGTCGAGAACATCTTCCTGATGATTGAGCCTCAGAGAGTTGATGAAGGTCTTCTCAAAATCCTGCACCTGACTGATGTCTATGTCCTTGAACAGGCCGTGGGTTCCGCAGTAAAGGATTGCCACCTGCTCTTCCACAGGCATCGGGGAATACTGAGGCTGGATCAGAAGACGGGTGTTTTTCCTTCCCTTGTCTATGGTCATTGCGGTGACCTTGTCCATCTCGCCGCCGAACTTGGAGAAGGCCTCGAGTTCCTGATACTGGGCCTGGTCAATCTTCAGTGTTCCGGCAACCTTCTTCATAGGCTTGATCTGGGCGTTTCCTCCCACACGGGAAACGGAGATACCAACGTTGATGGCCGGACGGGTACCCTGGTTGAACAGGTCGGTGTCGAGGAATATCTGTCCGTCCGTAATGGAAATAACGTTTGTAGGGATGTATGCGGAAACGTCTCCTTCCTGAGTCTCGATGATAGGAAGGGCTGTAAGGGAACCACCTCCCTTGACCTTTCCCTTCAGCGATGCCGGAAGGTCATTCATCGTCTCTGCAACTTCCTGCTGGTCAATTATCTTTGCTGCTCTCTCAAGAAGTCTTGAGTGCAGGTAGAAAATATCTCCAGGGTATGCCTCACGGCCGGATGGACGACGGAGGATAAGGGAAACCTCACGGTAGGAAACTGCCTGCTTGCTCAGGTCGTCATAAACTACCAGGGCATCCCTTCCGGTATCCCTGAAATACTCGCCGATGGCTGCTCCGGCAAACGGGGCGAAGTACTGCAGGGCTGCAGGATCGGCAGCGGTGGCGCAAACCACGATGGTATAATCCATGGCCCCGCTCTTTCTCAATGTCTCAACCAGGGCCGCTACGGTGGAACCCTTCTGGCCTACTGCAACATAGATGCAGTATACCGGCTTGCCTTTCTTCATGGCGTTCTTCTGGTTGATGATAGTGTCTATGGCAATGGCGGTCTTTCCAGTCTGGCGGTCTCCGATGATGAGCTCTCTCTGGCCCCTTCCGATCGGGATCATTGAGTCTATGGCCTTGATTCCTGTCTGGAGCGGCTGGTTAACCGGCTGGCGGAAAACAACTCCCGGAGCCTTTCTTTCCAGCGGCATCTCAAAGAGTTCTCCTCCTACTTCTCCCTTGCCGTCAAGAGGCTGGCCCAGAGGGTTGATGACTCTTCCGAGCATGCTCTCGCCCACACGGATGGAAGCAATACGCTTGGTACGGCGCACCGTGAAGCCTTCCTTGATATTATCTGTAGGTCCCAGAAGCACGGCGCCCACATTGTCTTCCTCAAGGTTCATCACCACGGCCATCTCGCCGTTTTCAAATTCGAGAAGCTCGCTGGCCTCGGCGTTGCGCAGACCGTAAATCCTTACAACTCCGTCGCTGACCTGAAGGACTGTGCCCACCTCGTCCAGGGCAATCTTGTCCTGAATGCCTTCCAGTTGCTTGCGCAACACGTCGGAAACTTCACTTGCTTTGATATTCAATGCCATAATTAAACTATTCTCCTGTTCTTGTCTATGAGCTGGCGGCGTATCTGCCTGAGCCTCGACGCCACGCTCGCATCCAGTCTGTAATCGTCTATATCGAAGATGAAGCCGCCCTCGATTGAAGGGTCGACACTCTTCTGAAGCTCGATTCTCTTGCCCAGCATAGATGACACGCGGGAGAGAATCTTGTCTTCCATTTCCTTTTCAAGGGGAACGGCGGTAATTATCTTTACCACCACGATACCTTCACTCTTGCGGTAGAGGTCCATATAGCTGCGCAGGGATGATGCCAGATAGGCTTCCCTGCGCTTTTCTATCATCAGGGAAAAATACCGGAGCATCACCATTCCTTCCTTTCCATCGCCTGAGGCAATGGTGGAAAGCAGCTTGAGTTTTTCTCCCGAGGAGAGCAAAGGATCTTCCAGTGTGGCGGACAGGGTCGGGTTCTGGGCAAAACACTGAAGCACTCTGTCCGAGAGGGCGTACACCTTCTCGGCAACACCCTCGTCACGGGCGTAACCCAGCAATGCCTTGGCATATCTTACAGCCAGTACTCCTACATCCATAATCCTTAATTTCAGGAGATAGCGCCCCCTTGAGCGCTGGTCTCCCTGACAACTTCCTCGAGCATCTTGTCAATCAGTGCCATCTGGCTCTGTTGGTCGGAGAGCTTTTCACGGAGGACTTTCTCCGCGATGTCGCAGGAAAGGCTTGCCATCTCCCTCCTGACGGAAAGCATAGCCTCGTCCTTTTCTCTCTGGATCTGCTCCCGGGCATCCTCCAGAGTCTTGCGGGCCTGCTCAGAGGCTTCATCCTTGGCAGCAGCGATTATTTTCTCCCGCTGGCTGGCGGCCTCGTTGAGTACCCTTCCCTGCTCCTTGTTTGCCTCGGCGATGATGGCCTTGGTATCCTCTTCAACCCTTGCGAGAGTCTCCTTGGCCTGACGGGCATCGCTCAAAGAAGTTTCCACGTAATTCTTCCTCTCCTCGACAGACTTTGTTATCATCGGGAATGCGAACTTGGCGAGGATGAAAAACACCACGCCGAAAGAAATCAGCATCCAGAACAACAATCCGCTGTCGGGAACAAGTAATGACATAACTTATTGTTTCTTAAACTTTTTAATTATCCCTGCTGTACGAAGTATGAAAGCATGCAGACAATCACGGCGATAAGGGCAACACCTTCGATAAGGGCTGCGGAAAGGATCATGCCGCTGCGGATATCACCGGCTGCCTGAGGCTGGCGGGCGATTGCGTCCATGGCGTTGGATCCGATCTTGCTGATACCGAATGCAGCACCGATTACAACTATTCCTGCACCGATTGCAGCAGCTGCCTTGCTCACTGCCAGAGCCATCGTGTACTCAAGGATTACTGAAAGAATTGTTAACATAATCTATAAAATTTAATTGTTTGTATTATTTCTTGTGATGATATATCTGGGCCGACCCTATGAAGACCGCGCTCAGCAGGGTGAATACATATGCCTGGATGTATGCAACCAGAAGCTCCAGCGCATACATGAAGATGTTGAAGAGAACCGAGATGAAAGTCATCGAACTTCCAAGGGCCGCGCCCGCGCTGAATCCGATGAAAATCAAGATGGTCAGGACAAGCATAGCCATATGCCCGCCGAGCATGTTTGCAAAAAGCCTTATCATCAAGGCAATAGGCTTTGTAAAAATACCTATCAGCTCGATCAGAGGCATGAGCGGAACCGGAGCCTTAAGCCAGGTAGGAACGTCCGGCCAGAGGATTTCCTTCCAATACTCCCTGGATCCGAACACGTTCACGGCTATGAAGGTGCAAAGAGCCAGGAACATGGTGATGGACATATTTGCAGTGACGCCCACTCCGCCCGGGAATATCGGGAGAAGGCTCATCAGGTTGCAGGTGAAAATAAAGAAGAAAGCCGTCAGAAGGTATGGCGAAAACTTTCTGTAATTCTCACCGATGCAAGGCTTTATGATTCCGTCTTCAACCATATCCACAAGCATCTCCACAAAGCTCACGTATTTCGTAGGAACGGCATTGCGGTTTCCGCGGTTCCTCTTATACCATCTTGCAGCAGGAAGGAAAAGCAGAAGAAGTATGGCCCCGTTTATCAGCAAAGCCAGACTCATCTTGGTAAGGCTCAGGTCAAGCGGCCTTACAAAACTGCCGTCCGGCATCTTTTCCATCAGTTTGTAGGCGTGAGGCCCGTCCTCCGGGGCGGGATAGAAGCCCTCGTAACTTCCACCGTTCTCGTGCAGTCTTCTGGAAGAGAAGATATGCCAGCCCGATGTCTTGCTGTGGAGAATAACCGGAAGATAAATCACGATATCCTTCTCCCCGACCTTTGTAATGTGCCAGGAGTAGGAGTCTAGCATATGTTCGAAGATGATGTGCTGGACATTTATCTCACCTCCTTCTTCTGAAGGGGATGCAAGGCTCCGCGTCGGGAAGAGAACGCATCCCGACAAAACCATCGCGATTATGACCAGTGCCCTGCGCATCATTTCTTGAATTTCCTTGAAAAATAAATCGTGTCAAATATCAGCATCGCGATATAGAAAAGGACGAAGGATGCTGCAATCCATTTGACTGAGTTCCTGTCTATAAGGAAAAACACAAGAAGCACGCCCACCAGGATTACCATCCTTATCCCCTTAACAGCCATATAGCCGGAAACCAGCGTCCTGTCTCCTTTCTTTGAATAGCGGTCCAGCATCAGTATGCCGAGCACCGATACAACAAAGAACAAAAAGGCCAGAACCGGAACCTTCCAGCCAAAAGCCTCCGGGTACCAAAGGTATGCGGCTCCCATCGCCAGAGCTGCCACAACAGCCAGGCAGATGAATATTCCTATAGTGTATTTCCTAATTCCAAGTTCCATATCAGCATACACATACCGTTACGGTTCCATTGCTCATCTCCACAAAGCCCCCGTCTATCTCAACGCTCTGCTCCCCTCCTTCCTTTGCAACAAATGATACAACTCCTTTCTCCAAAGAAGATATTATCGGGGCATGATGCGGAAGGATCGTAAACGGAGCCACGCTTCCAGGAAGGGTCACCTCGGAAACTTCTCCATTGAACAGGGATTTTTCCGGAGAAATGATATTCAGCTTGAGATACTCCATACTTCCTTAGGCGTTTGCGGCTGCAAGAATCTTCTTTCCCTTTTCTATGGCTTCCTCGATGGTTCCCACGTTCATGAACGCCTGCTCAGGCAGATAGTCGCATTCTCCGTCCAGAATCATCTTGAAGCCCTTGACGGTATCTTTCAGGTCCACCATCACACCCGGAACTCCGGTAAACTGCTCGGCCACCGTGAACGGCTGGCTCATGAACCTCTGCACCCTGCGGGCGCGGTTTACCACCAATTTGTCCTCTTCGCTGAGCTCCTCCATACCGAGGATGGAGATAATGTCCTGAAGTTCCTTGTTGCGCTGAAGGATCTGCTTAACTCTCTGTGCCACATCGTAATGCTCTTGGCCCACGATCCTCGGGTCCAGGATTCTGGATGTGGATGTAAGGGGATCCACTGCAGGATAGATACCCAGTGAAGCGATCTTACGGCTAAGTTCCGTTGTAGCGTCCAGGTGAGAGAATGTGGTTGCAGGTGCCGGGTCCGTGAAGTCGTCGGCAGGCACGTAAACAGCCTGTACGGAAGTGATGGAGCCGTATTTTGTGGATGTGATCCTTTCCTGCATAGTTCCCATCTCAGATGCCAGTGTCGGCTGGTATCCAACTGCGGACGGCATTCTGCCGAGCAAAGCGGAAACCTCACTTCCGGCCTGGGTGAAACGGAAGATATTGTCCACGAACAAAAGGATATCGTTCTTCTGGCCTGTCTCCTTTCCGGCATCGCGGAAGCTCTCGGCAATAGTCAAACCACTCAACGCCACTGAGCTTCTTGCTCCCGGCGGCTCGTTCATCTGGCCGAACACCAGGGTGGCCTGGCTCTTGGCAAGTTCCTCCTTATCTACTTTGGAAAGATCCCATTTGCCTTCTTCCATTCCCTTGCGAAACTCCTCGCCATAGCGGATAACACCGCTCTCGATCATTTCCCTCAGAAGGTCGTTTCCCTCACGGGTTCTCTCTCCCACTCCGGCAAACACGGAGAATCCGTTATGCTTCTTTGCAATGTTGTTGATCAGCTCCATGATGAGCACGGTCTTGCCCACACCTGCTCCTCCGAACAGTCCGATCTTTCCTCCCTTGCTGTAAGGCTCGATAAGGTCAATTACCTTGATTCCGGTAGGAAGGACTTCCTGCACGGTTGTAAGGTCCTCGAACTTCGGTGGCTGGCGGTGAATCGGATAAGTGTTTTCCCTGCTCGGCTGGTCCATTCCGTCTATGGTCTGGCCTACCACATTCATAAGACGTCCCTTGATCTGGTCTCCAACCGGCATCGCTATAGGGCCTCCGGTCCACACCGCATCCAGTCCCCTGCGAAGACCGTCAGTGGAATCCATTGCCACGCACCTTACGGTATCTTCTCCAATGTGCTGCTGCACTTCCAGTACCAGATGCCTTCCGTCCGGCCTTGCCACCTCAAGGGCATCGTGGATGGATGGAAGAGACATATTCTCCCCTCCGCCGAAAGACACATCCACCACAGGACCTACTATCTGGGCTATTCTGCCTTTGATTTCCTGCA
>JAEEGI010030755.1_pt1 | contig 10078 bp, 9 predicted proteins | sample 8958751 | NCBI WGS metagenome assembly JAEEGI01 (sample SAMN16246545, study PRJNA631951) | gut metagenome | biome: gut microbiome; feature: rumen; material: KS-attached | host: Bos | place: Iran: Karaj | collected 2018-10 | reverse complement strand
GTGATGGCGCAGCCACCGGCCATCGGTATCATAATGGTTGCCAGGGCAAATGGAAACACCTGCCAGTTCAAGACAGAGAAAGCCCGGAAATGTAAAAGGCCAAAGCTGACGGCAGAAATCCACATAGCAGGGATAATGTACTTCTGACGCCATTCTTTCCATTGTTCATCCGTTGTGAAACGGCAAATCAACCAGTAGATGACCGCACCTATGGCAGCGAGTCCCAACAGGATATACCAGACATGGCATTTGTGCATGTAATAGGCGCATACAATAGGGAGCAAACCAAGCCATAGTGCCACAGTTTGCCGCTTGAATGACAGTCCTAGACGGAACATAATCTCTTCTGCCAGAGGGGCGACGATCATCAACTTCAGCAGAGTCTTCCACGTCGCGTGGCCCATATAGTTAGTGGGATCTCCACCGAATTTAGTTAACTCCATAGGATTCAACCCCATAGACATATAGATGGAAACACATGCTATTCTTAATAATCCTGCACAGAGAATAAGAATGAAAAGCCACAACAATGACGTACCGAAAATCTTCTTCTTTGACAGAGACAGATAATCATCCGGCCTGTTCAGTATAAACTTTGCCATAGTTCGATTAATCCAACTCTCAAAGTTAAACATTTTTGGGATACACCCCGGGGGGATCAGTAAGATTGTCCAGATCTGTGCGTGGAGGCGAAGAGTCTGAGCGTCAGCTACTTGTGCATTTTCATCCCCCGAAAAATGAGGGGGTGGAAATCTGTATTTAGCTGGTTATCAGCGTGTTGGCCTCCACGCACCAAAAGGGTCTGCCAGCCTCCCCGTACCGAAGGGTTTAGTAGCGCTCCGATTCGCGGCGGAGGTCCTTTTCCTTGATGCTTTCCCTCTTGTCGAACTCGCGTTTGCCGCGGGCGAGGGCGATGTTGACTTTGGCGTAGCCGTTTTCCGAGATGAACATACGGGTGGTGACGATGGTGAGTCCCTTCTCCTTGACGGCACGCTGGAGCTTGTTCAGTTCCTTGCGGGTCAGAAGCAGCTTGCGGTCGCGCTTGGGCTCCTGGCGGCTGAAGGCCGAGCCCCACCAGTATTCGGCGATGTTCATATTCCTGACATAGAGCTCGTTACCCGAAAAATAGCACCAGCTGTCCACCAGCGACACCTTGCCCTCGCGCACGCTTTTTATCTCGGTGCCGCTGAGGACAATACCGGCCGTGAAGGTCTCCAGGAACTCATAGTCGAAGGAGGCTTTCTTGTTGCGGATATCTATCTTCGGTCTCTTTGTCTTTGCCATAGCGGCTGCAAAAATACGAAATAATGCCTTATCTTTGTCTTCCTTTTGAAAATGCGCAACTTATGGGATGCATCTGCTATAGCCTCAAGTCGGTGACGCCGTTCTACTGCCAGTATCTGGCCGAGACGCGGCCCGACTCCGCATTGGAGATACATCTCGACACCTGCCGCTTCACAGAGGACGAAATAAAGGAGACCTTCTCCACTCCCCGCGAATCCATAATGATCGCCACCGGCAAGATAGAAGGCGAATGGGACCGCGACGCCGCCGTGCGCCAGCTCTCGGCCGCCATCCTCGCCGGAGCCGACTGCGTGGAACTGAGAATGGATATGCCCCGCGACATCCGCGAATGGCTCACCACCCTGGCTTTCAACAAGGAATGCCTGGTGATGCTCTCCTATTACAACCCCCGCGAAACCCCTTCCCGCGAGATCCTTGAGCGCACCATCGACACCGCCTTCACCTACGGTGCCGACGTGGTAAAGATAGTCACCGCCGCCCAGAACGCGGAAGACAGCGAAACAGTCCTCTCCCTCTACGGCAAATACAAACCCTCCACCCTGATGGCTTTCGTAGCCGGAAAGGACGCAACCCGTTCGCTGCTGAAGGCGAGGGACCTGGGCGCTCCGTTCTTCTACATCTCCCCCCGTCACGGCGGCGAGACCTTTACCGGCGAACTCTGCTACAGCGACCTCTCCAAGGCGGGCCAGATCCTGCTGAGGGGCGAGGTGAAGATGCCCGGCTCCAGCTCGATGGCGCAGCGCTCCATTCTTATGGCGGCCCTCTGCGAAGGACCGACTGTCATCTACGGCCTATCCCACACTGCCGGGGTCGATGACGCCATCTCAGTGGCGCGCCAGTTGGGAGCGGAGATACTCGAAGAAGGGGACAGGATCACCGTAACCGGCCACCAGGACCTTCAGGCACGCGGCCTGGTCGTAAGCGGCAATGTGCTCTCGGTTGGCGAATCAGCTCTGCTGGCCCGCTACTGCATACCTCTTGCCGGCCTTTCGCGCCGCCCGGTGACCATCGTCGGGGAAGGCGGCCTCCTTACCGCCGAAGTGGACGAGTACAGCGACGCCCTCACCAAGATGGGGCTCAAGGTGGAATACACCTCCGGGAAATTCCTTCCCGTCACAGTCTCCGGCGTGATGGACGGCGCCAACCTGAGCCTGGACGGCACCTTCGGCCCGGAAATGATCTCCGGAATAGTGCTGGCCCTCTCGCAGTGCGCCCAGCCCAGCGAGGTCTATGTCCACGACGAGGGAAGCCAGCTCAACCTCGACCTGGCCGCCACCATCGGCTCCTGGTTCGGTATGGAAGACGATATGTCCTTCTTCGAATACGATGAGTTCAGCCGCACCTTCCACGTCCGCGGAGGGCAGAGGCTCAAGCCCGTGGGCGGAATGGCCCTCGAAGGGGACTGGTGCTGCGCAGCCTATCTGATGGCGGCCGCCGCGATGGTGGGAAAAGTGACCTTCAAGGGGCTGAACACCGAATCCGAGCAGGCGGAATCCCTTATGATGGATATGCTGGACGACGGAGGAATGGACATCTTCCGTGAGGACAACGGCGACATCACCGTGCACCGTTCCATAATCTGCCCCTTCTCGTTCGTCCTTGCCGATATGCCCGGCCTGCTGGCTCCGCTGATGCTTCTCGCCCTCAGGGCAGGAGGAGAGAGCTGCCTCCAGGGGCTGTACGATCTGAGGAAGGACGAAGTTGAGCGCGCGATGCTCTATATCAAGGAGTTCCGCAAAATCGGCGCGGAGATTTGGATGGAGGGGCGGGATCTCTATATCCGCGGTGACGAAAAACTGGAACTCAACGGCGGGCGCTGCTCCTGCCACGGCGATCCCTGGCTGGCGGTGGCCCTCACGCTGGCCGGCCTCATCTGCCGCAAGCCTGTCAAGATAGAAGGCGTGGAGTGCGCCGGGAAGGTCTTCCCGGGCTTTTTCGAGATTATAGAGTCGCTGCGAAGCTGATACCGATCAGGCTACAGGGTGCCGGCGAAAGAAAGCAGCTTGCCGGCGAATTTTTCCCAGGTGTTTTCGGCCTTGAAGGCGGCGATGGCGGCCTTGCAGGAGGCTTCCTGCGCTGTGTCGAAGTCTGAGACCGCCTTGGCGATGGCTTCGGCCGAGACGCTTTCGGTCATTACTCCGATTCCGGTGCCGCCCACGCTCTGGGGCAGTCCGCCGACGGGAGTGGCCACCACGGGCACCCCGAAATGGGTGGAGATGGCGGTTATGCCGCTCTGGGTGGCGCTCTTGTAGGGGAGGACGCAAAGGTCTGCTGCGGAGAAGAAGGCCGGAACCTCCTCGTCGCCGATGTAGCGGTTGAATACCTTTATCCTTTCGCGGGCGGGCGAGGCAGCAATCTGAGCCTCATATTTCTCGAAGCTGCCGTAACTCTCGCCGGCAATTACCAGCTGGCAATCCTCCGGAAGCAGCGGCATCGCGTCAATCAGCAGGTCGAGGCCCTTGTAGTCGCGGATCAGGCCGAAGAAAAGCAGGGTGCGCCGGCCGGGGTCGATGCCCAGATTCACAGCCGCTTCCGTGCGGGAGATGCGCTCTCCGAAGTGGTCGTAAAGCGGATGGTTTACCAGCAGATGAGGCTTGTCGGGAGTGAGGGAAAGCATATCCGCAAGCACAGAATCGCTCATTGCGATGCAGCCGCTGTTCTGCTTCAGGAACCACTTTGAAAAGGGTTTGTCGAAGAACTTCTGCTCATGCGGGATGACATTGTCCAGGATCGTGATCACCTTCACGTCTTTCTTGCGGAGGCGGCGCGCCACCGTTCCGAGAGAAGGGGCGAGATAACTCATCCAGTATTTCATCACCAGGATATCGGGCTTCCAGTCGGCTATCTTGCGGGCTGCGGAGAGGTAGGAGAGAGGGTTCGCCGTGTTGAGGACAGCCTGGCTGTCAATAACTTTCGCCTTGTCCTGATCGGTCACGTACTGGGTCTTTCCGGGGAAGAGGGAAGAGGGGTACTGAACCGTGAAGGTGAATGCCTTGACCTCGTGGCCTGCGGCTGCGAGGGCCTCGTAAAGGTCGGCGTTGAACTGGGCTATGCCCCCGCGGAAGGGGTAGAAAGTGGAGAGATATGCTATTCTCATAATTCTTCAGTCAGTTTGTCGGCGAGGCGGCGCAGGGTGAATGTGCCGTCGACCATAATTCCACGGACCCCGGCGCGCTCTGCAAAGAGCATGTCGGAGGGCTTGTCGCCCACCATAATGCTGCGGCTGAGGTCGGTGTCGGGCCAGTCTCGGAGGACATCCTCCATCATTCCCGGATTTGGCTTGCGGCGGGGATGGGAGTCGTCCGGTACGGTGCAGTAATATATGGCATCCAGATGTCCTCCGGCGCGTTCCACCTCGCTGCACATATATTCGTGGACGGCCTTGAGGTCATCTTCGGTCATCAGCCCCTTGCCCACTCCGCGCTGGTTGGTTATTACCATCATCCGCCTGAACAAAGGGCGCATCAGGGCCAGCGCTTCGAGAGCTCCGGGGATGAACTCCATCTGCTCCGGGCGGCGCACGTAGTCGCCCACGATCTGGACGTTTATGACTCCGTCGCGGTCCAGGAAAAGCGTGTCTAAACGTTTATAAACGCCTCCGGCGAACTCTTCCTGCGCCCTTGCGAAATCCTCCGGAATTCCGATGTCGATGAAATAGCCGTCGGTAACGAATCCGGAGAGTGTTCCACGTGAAACCTCCTTTTCGAAGAACTCCTTCTCGATTGAGAACTTCTCCGGGAGGGCGTCGAGGGCGTTGCGGCGGATGATATAGACACCGCCGTTTATGAGCCCTTCATCGCAGTGGCGCTTTTCGCGGAAAGCGGTGATACGCTCCCCTTCGATGGCCACTTCGCCGTACCGGTCAAAATCACGCATCGGCTTGAGGGCCAGCGTCGCAATGGCTTCGGAGGCCTCGTGAAGGGCCAGCATCCTGCGGAAACTGACATCCAGATAGGTATCGCCGTTGAGGACGAATACATTCTCTTCCGTGGCGCTGGAAAGGGCGTAACGGACGCCTCCTCCGGTGCCAAGGGGCTCATTTTCAACCACGCAGGAGATCAGGGCGCGCCCCTTCCGGGAGGCGGCCCACTCTTCGATATATTCGTGCTTGTATCCAAGAGAGAGGATGATATGGCAGAATCCGGCGGCTTCAATCGAAGTCACCACGTACTCCAGGAAAGGCTTCCCGGCAACCGGCGCCATACATTTGGGCAACTCGCTTACGACGCTGCGCAGGCGCGTGCCCATTCCTCCGGCCAGTACGATGCACTCCATCTTGGAAGATTATTTCCGGCCTCCGAAAATTGCGGTCTCCACCAGCTCGCAGATGATGTGGCCGGCGGTGATATGCGCCTCCTGGATGCGCGGCGTATCGGTGGAGGGCACGTTGACCAGTATGTCGCTGAGTTCCTTCATCTTGCCTCCGGTCGCGCCGGTCAGGCCGATGGTCTTGATGCCCTTCTGCCTGCACACCTCGAAGGCCTTGAGGATGTTGCCTGAATTGCCGGAGGTGGAGATTCCCACCAGTATGTCGCCCTTTCGGCCCACTCCGGAGATCAGGCGCGAATAGACGATGTCGTAGGAGTAGTCGTTGGCCACCGCAGTCATATATGAAGTGTTGCAGTGGAGCGCCTCCGCAGGGAGCACTTCACGGTCGATATAGAATTTGCCGGAGAACTCGGCAGCCAGGTGCTGGGCATCCGCCGCGCTTCCTCCGTTGCCGCAGAAATAGACCTTTCCGCCGGCGCGGAAGCAGGCCTCGATGGCCTCCGCCGCCTCTTTTACCGCATTTTTCAGCCCTTCGTCTCCCGCGAAGAGTTCCATCATTTTCAGATGCGCGTCCAGACGCGCGTCGATTGTCATTTTACCGTCCATGTCGTAAGTCCTTCCTTGCTGAATTCAAAATCGTAGATTTCGCCTATCTCGAGTTTCGAGAGGGCCTCTTCCACAGCGTAGCGGGTGTTGCCGGGGCAGTAGAAGAACATGAATCCGCCTCCTCCCGCTCCGGAAATCTTGCCTCCGGTGGCTCCTGCGGCCATTGCCGTCTCGTAAATGTTGTCGATAAATTCGTTGGAGATGCCTTCGGCCATCTTTTTCTTGTTTATCCAACTTGTGTTGAGGGCGTCGCCCAGTGTTGCCAGATCGTCCTGAAGCAGGGCCTTCTTCACCCGGAACGCCTCCGCCTTGACCTGATGCATCGCCTCCACCGAACCGCTCTTTTTCTGCTTTACGTTGGAGACCTGCTGCTCGATGATCTTGGCCGACTTGCGCCTCTGGTTGGTGAAGATCAGCACGGTGTTCATAGCCCATTCGTAGAGGGTGCTGTCCTTGATACTCAGGGGGTTGACTATCACCCTGTCGCCCTCGCGGAACTCGATGAAATTCACTCCTCCGAAGGTGGCGGCGTACTGGTCCTGCTTTCCGCCCGCCATTCCCAGGTCGATGCGCTCGATTTCGAAGGCGTACTGCGCGATGTCATATTTTCCCAGCGGCAGGTTGAGCCACTCCGTAAAGGCGCCGATTATGGCCACGACCAGGGTGGAGGAGGTGCCCAGGCCGCTTCCCGAGGGGACGTCCATCTGCGTGGTGAGCTCGAACGAGAGCGGCTTGCCGTCGCAGAATTTGCGCACGATCGAATTATAGATACCGCACTGCAGTTCGAGACCCTCGGCGGGAGCGATCTCCGCCACGGAGTCGAAAGTCCTGGTTATCTTGTCGTTGATATGGATGAATGTAATCTTTCCATCATCCGTCGGCCTGATGGTGGCGTGCGCGAACCGGTCGATGGTCACGTTCAACACTGCGCCGCCGTATAGGTCCGAATATGGCGAGACATCGGTACCGCCTCCCGCGATACCCAGCCTGAAAGGAGCTTTGCTTCTGTACAACATATTACAAAGTTAACAATAAATCCAACTAATTAGTAAATTTGCAGATTATTAACAGCTAAAAGAATATGAAACTTGATGACATCCTGCAGATTTTCGTAGTCAAGGAGAAGAAGTTCTATCCTCTCTTTGTGAAATCTGCCGAGAACATAAAGATTGCCGCCGAGCATCTGGTAACCCTTACCGAGGAGGAGGATTTCGACCACAGGGACAGCCTTTCCAAGCGTATCAAGGAGTATGAGAACGCAGAGGACGACGTTACCAACAATATCATCGAGGAATTGCTAAATTCCTATGTGACTCCCTTCGACCGCGACGACGTGCATGACCTTGCGCTGGCTCTCGACACGGTGATGGACCTCATACGCGATTCGGCCAAGAAAATAGCAATCTATCAGCCCAAGGGCGTGGAACCCAAGCTGGTGGAGATGGCGCAGATGCTTGTGAAGGCCGGCGACAAGTTCATCGAGATGACCTCCAAGTTCGACAATATGCGCAAGAACGCCGCAGAAATCGACGCCGTCTGCAATGAGGTGCGCGAAATCGAGCACGACGCCGACGACATCTACTCTTCCTTTATGAGCCACCTCTTCAAGGAGGAGAAAGATACAGTGGAACTCATCAAGAAAAAGAATATCATACAGGCCCTTGAGGATACCTGCGACTCGGCCAAAGTGGTTTCCGACCTCGTAAGGAGCATCCTGGTCAAAATGAGCTGACGATGGTAGTTGTCGTTATCATAGCCGCCCTTATCGCCCTTGCGTTCAGTTATATGAACGGAATGAACGATGCGGCGAACGCCATAGCCACGGTGGTTGCCACCAAGGCGCTTTCTCCCAAGAGGGCCGTCTGGTGGGCCGGAATATGGATTTTCCTCTCCTGCCTGGTCTTTTTCGTGATTCCGCCGTACGTGGCGGAGACAATGGGGCGCGGCATCGTGGAGGAGTGCAAGATCGACCACTTCGTGATTCTCTCGGCCCTGCTGGGAGCGGTCCTCTGGACCTGGATATGCACCCGCTACGGCCTTCCGATATCCGCTTCACACGCCCTTATCGGCGGCCTTATCGGCCCGGTCTGGTTCGTGTATGGTTCGGATTACCTGGTAGGCGGCGGCATCGGCCAGATCCTGCTTTTCATAGTGCTCTCGCCGCTCATCGGAATGGTGCTGGGGTTCATCCTGCACTGTATTTCGCTTTTCTTCCTGAAGAATTCCCGCCCGAAGGTGACGGACCGCGTGTTCCGCCGTCTGCAGCTCTTCTCTTCGGCCCTGTTCTCCTTCAGCTTCGGCCTCAATGACGGCCAGAAGACTATGGGAATCGTGGCTGTGCTGCTCTCAGCGGCGCTTGCTGCCAAGCCCGACAACGCCCTGCTGCAGGTGCTCTACAACGTGGCTCCGGGGCAGTTCGTGCCCTACTGGCTGATGATCGTGTCGTATCTGCTGATTTCGCTGGGTACCATAATCGGAGGCTGGAAGGTCATCAAGACCCTCGGCAGCGGCCTTACCAAGGTTACCCCGCTCACCGGCTTCTGCTCCGAGATTTCGGGCTCCGCCACCCTGATAATCACGGCGATACTGGGTATCCCCGTTTCGACCACCCACACAGTTACCGGCGCCATTATCGGCACCGGCCTGACGCGCGGAGTGAAGAGCGTCAAGTGGCTGACGGCCAAGAATATAATTTCGGCGTGGGTGCTTACGATCCCGGCCACGATAGTCGTGTCCGGCCTCATTTACCGACTTATGGTCCTCTGCGGAGCGCCTATTATCCCTTAACGAGACGATGACAAAACACTATATTGTAGCGGGACACCGCTTCGACTTCACGATGCAGGACGACTGCCCCCTCTGGGCGGGATTGACGAACTACGCCCCCTTCGAGGTGGAGGAAACGGCGCATGAGCCCGTATTCGAGCTGGAGTTCGTCTATTCGATGGAAAAGATGCAGAAGGTTCCAGTCTATGTGGAAAAGGCGGAGGAGCCAGACCAGCCCCGGATCGAGATATTCCACCGCGCGCCCTGTGAGGCCGACCCCGAAGGGCACCAGTGGATCATAGAGATGGCGCCGGTGCAGAATATGGATATCTGCGCCCGCCTGCTGGCATCACCCGATTTCCGTCACGGAAAGCTTGCGGTGGCCCATTCCAGGGTCGGCGAGTTCGCCATCAACAACGCTATGATGATCCTCTACGCTTTCACCACGGCCGACAAGGGCACCCTCGAGATGCACTCCTCGGTAATCAAGCGCGACGGCTGGGGATATATGTTCCTGGGCAAGAGCGGCACCGGAAAGAGCACCCACAGCAGCCTGTGGCTCAAGTATCTGGACGGATGCGAACTGCTCAACGACGACAATCCCATACTGCGGGTGGACGAAAGCGGTGAGACACGGGTTTACGGCTCTCCCTGGAGCGGCAAGACCCCCTGCTACAAGAACGACAGCGTCCCCGTGGGCGCCATCGTGAGGCTCAACCAGTATCCCGAAAACCGCATCACGCGCAACTCCCTCGTGGAATCCTATGCGGCGGTTTATCCCTCCTGCTCCGGCTTCAGGGCGGTGCGTTCGATAGCCGACGGAATGCATTCCACCATTGAGAAAGTGGTGCTTTCGGTACCCTGTTTCACCCTCGACTGCCTGCCCGACGAAGCGGCGGCCCGACTCAGTTGCGAAACCATATCCAGATGACCGAGAAACGCGTCATACCCAACGAGATCCTGCTTGGCGAGGTGACAAGCCTTTTAGCTGAAGGCCAGGAGGTTGTGCTGCTTACCAAAGGCGGCAGCATGATGCCTTTCCTGCGCAGCGAGAGGGACAGCGTGGCGCTCCGCAAACTGGACAAGGTGGAGGTTGGCGACATAGTCCTGGCCCATCTGGGAGGCGGACGTT
>JAEEGI010030753.1_pt1 | contig 10078 bp, 8 predicted proteins | sample 8958751 | NCBI WGS metagenome assembly JAEEGI01 (sample SAMN16246545, study PRJNA631951) | gut metagenome | biome: gut microbiome; feature: rumen; material: KS-attached | host: Bos | place: Iran: Karaj | collected 2018-10 | reverse complement strand
TGGGGCATGCGCTTTGCATGGCAAGCCGCTATCAGCGCGGGCACTCCTTGGGACTATTTCCTACTGCTCAACGACGACACCAACGTGGGCGACAACGTGTTCGCCCAGCTGTTAGAGGCCGACCGCCACGGCGCCACCGTCGGCGGGTGTCATGGTCTCTCGTCGGGCATCACCTGCGAACCCGGCCATCCCGATGTCATTTCCTACGGAGGCCTGAACTTCGTCAACAAGACCCGTGGCCGCCAGGTGCTGTTGCAGCCCAACGGTAGGCCGCAGCACATCGACTTGAGCCATGCCAACATCCTGCTGGTGCATGCCCAGGCCGTGCAGCGCATAGGCATCTTTCACGAGGGATTCCAGCATGGCTGCGCCGACATGGACTACAGCATGATGGCCCACCGCCATGGGCTGCCTGTTTTCTCCACCGCCACCGTTTGCGGCGAGTGCGAGTGCGACCACGGCACCAGTCGCGACGAGATAGACCAGCTGGCCCAGATGACGCTGGCTGAGCGCCGTCGCTACGTCAGCTCGCCCACCCATAGCGACCGCGACTATCTGCTCTTCGTCAGGCGCAACATGCCCCTGCGCTATCCTGTGGCCGTGGTGCTCAGGGGCATGCGTCTGCGCTTCCCCCGTCTCTATCGTTCCATCACCCATTTCCGTGGGGTCTACAAATCGCGCTGACTGCCTGATTCCGCTTTGCAGGTGAGAGAGCACTGCCTCGATGGCCGTTGCCCGTGCCCTCGTTGTGAGCGAATACAAAGATGTATCAAAATCAATGTCCGACAGTTCCCTGAAACACCAGCTGAAAGTCATCACCATCCCAGTGTTCATCGAGATAGCACTGGTGATGCTGCTTGGCGCTGTCGACACCGTGATGCTGAGCCGCTACAGCGACAACAGCGTGGCGGCGGTGGGGCTCGACAACCAACTGATGTCGCTGGTGTTCCTCGTCTATCAGTTCTTCTCCATGGGTGCTGCCATCCTTTGTGCACAGTACATCGGCGCAGGTCTGCACAAACGGCTGGTGCAGGTGGTGGGTATGGCGCTGGTGGTGAACCTGTTGTTGGGACTGACGGTCAGCGCCCTGTTGTTCTTCTTTGCCGAATCGCTGTTGCAGCTGATGGGTCTTCGCCCTGAGCTGATGGGCGACGGTGTGGTCTATCTGCGGCTGACTGGCGCGCTGTCGTTCTTCCAAGCCTTGTCGCTCACGTTTTCCGCCTCGCTGCGCAGTGCCGACAAGGTGGTGTGGCCCATGGCCGTGACGGGCATCGTCAACGTGCTTAACATCTTGGGCAACTATGCGCTCATTTTTGGCCATTGGGGCTGTCCGCAGCTGGGTGTCGAGGGTGCCGCCATCGCCACCGCCGCCAGTCGTGCCGTATCGATGGTGCTGCTGGCCATCGTCCATTTCCGTGTCCACATCCGTCGCTTCCCCTTGAGCTACTTCCGCCCGATGCCGTGGCAAGAGCTGAAGAACCTGCTGAGGATAGGCATCCCGGCCATGAGCGAGAACATCAGCTACAGTCTCTCGCAGGTGGTCATCACTTATTTCATCAACCAAATCAGCAACGAGGCACTCGCCGCACGCACCTACTGCTACAACATGATTATGTTTGTCTATCTGTTCTGCGTCAGCATCACGCAGGGCGGCGACATCCTCGTGGGACACCTCGTGGGGCAGTGGCGACATCAGGCGGCCTACGTGCTGGGCAACTACTTCTTCCGTTGGGCGATGATCATCACCATCACCGGCTCCATCCTGCTGGCCATTGCGGGACCCAGCATCCTCCATGCCTTCACCGACAATGAGGAGATTATCCGCATGGGTGTTTTGGTGCTTGTGGTGGATGTGTTCCTTGAGATAGGCCGCACGTCGAACATCTTTGCCGGCAGCACGCTCAGGGCCACCGGCGACACCGTCTATCCCTTCGTCGTGGGTGTCATCTTCCAGTGGAGCATCGCCGTGGGCCTGAGCTACGTTATCGGCATCCCCCTCGGCTATGGCCTTGTGGGCATGTGGGTGGGGTTCGCCCTCGACGAGAACATCCGTGGTGTCATCCTCGTGCGCCGCTGGCGTTCAGGCAAGTGGCGCAGCAAGGGCTTCGTGAGGGCCGGCGAGGGGCGATAGTGAGGGGAGTGAAAGGAAGCGAAAGGAGTGAAGGGGACGATAGTTCTGCCACGCCCCTCTGCTAAGAAACTATCGTCCCCTTCACTCCCTTTCACTCCCCTTCACTCCCCCTACAAAGCCCCGGCGAGTCGGTGGATGATGATGCCATTGGCGAAAATAGGATGGCATTTTTGGCCAATCCGTATTTTTTTCGTAATTTTGCGCCCAAAATACGAAACGATGAAGAAGATACTCTTGGTTTTTGGCACCCGCCCCGAGGCCATCAAGATGGCACCGCTGGTGAAAGCCCTGCAAAAAGAGACCGACAGCTTCTGCACCAAGGTGTGCGTCACCGGACAGCACCGCGAGATGCTCGACCAGGTGCTGAAGATATTCGACATACATCCCGACTACGACCTGAACATCATGAAGCCGGGACAAGACCTCTACGACATCACCAGTCGTGTGCTGCTCGGCATGCGCCAGGTGCTCGACGAGTGCCAGCCCGACGTGGTGCTGGTGCATGGCGACACCACCACCTCGACGGCTGCCGCCTTGGCCGCTTTCTACAAGCAGATACCCGTAGGTCATGTAGAGGCGGGGCTGCGCACCTATAACATCCATAGTCCGTGGCCCGAAGAGATGAACCGCCAGATCACCGACCGCATGGCCGTCTATGCCTTTGCTCCCACCGAGCTGAGCCGTCGCAACCTGCTGCAAGAGCATGTGGATGAAAAGCTTATCACGGTGACGGGCAACACGGTGATTGACGCACTCTACTGGGTGGTGGACAAGATAGACGGCGACCCGCAGCTGCAGATGCAACTGCACGGGCAGTTGCACAAGGCGGGCTACGATGTAGACCGGCTCAAGGAGGGCCGCCGACTGGTGCTCATCACCGGCCATCGCAGGGAGAACTTCGGCGAGGGTTTCATCAGCATGTGCACCGCCATCCGCGACCTTACCAAGAAATACCCCAATGTGGACTTTGTGTATCCCATGCACCTCAACCCCAACGTGCGCAGCCCCATTCACCAGGTTTTTGGCGAGCGGCTCGATGGGCTGGGCAACATGTTCTTCATAGAACCCTTAGAGTACCTGAGCTTCGTGCTGCTGATGAAGCTGTCGGCCATCGTGCTCACCGACAGTGGCGGCATACAGGAAGAGGCCCCCGGACTGGGCAAGCCTGTGCTGGTGATGCGCGACACCACCGAGCGCCCCGAGGCCGTGGAGGCTGGCACGGTGCGACTGGTGGGCACCGACCACGACCGCATCGTGGACAGCGTGTCGCTGCTGCTCAGCAATGACGAGGCCTACGCCCAGATGAGCCATGCCGTGAACCCCTACGGCGATGGCAAGGCATGTGAGAGAATCGTCAAAGCACTGAAATGAACAAGACCTTCAACAGCATACACGGAATAATTAATACTGAGTATTCTGCGTATTCTGCGAACGACAAAGCCAAATAGGAACATTGCAGCATGAGAATAGGAATACTGCTCCCCACGAATGTTTATTTCGCGCCCTACTCCAGGGTGTACACCGTCATCTTCGACCAGCATGGCATCAGCTACGACATCCTGTATTTCGACAAGCGCAACCTGAACGAGCCGGCGGCCTATCGCTTTGCGGCCAACGTGAGCAGCACCGACGGCAACCTGAAGCGCTTCTGGGGCTATTGGCGCTACGCCCGTTTCCTGGCCAAGGCCATCAAGCGCGAGGGCTACGACCGCCTCATCGTCTGTGGCCCCCAGATTGCCATCTTCCTCTATCCTTTTTTGAAGAAGCACTACGCGGGGAAGTTCATCCTCGACTACCGCGACTTGTCGATAGAGCAGCGGTTTATGAAGCGCTATCGCAAGCTGTTGGCCATCAGTGCCTACAACATGATTTCTTCGCCGGGCTTCAAGCGCTGTCTGCCAGAAGCCAATTACATCTTGAGCCATAATGTGAGCATCGACTTGCTGCGCAAGGCATGCTCGAATAATCGGACTGATCGGAATAATCGGATTACTCAGAATAATCAGAATAATCAGAATAATCAGATTAATCCGACCAATCCTGTCTTCACTGTGCTCACCATCGGCGGCATTCGCGACTACGAGCAGAATGCGGCCGTGATGATGGCGCTGGCCAATCGGCCTGAGTTTGAGACTGCCTACATCGGGCGGGGCGAAGAAGGGGCCGACGTGAAGCTGCGCCAGTTGGCAGAGCGTGAGCACGTGGAGAATGTGCACTTCGAGGGCTTCTATAAAAAAGAAGATGAGCCGGGCATCATCCAGAAGGCCACGTTCTTGAACATCTTCTATCCGCGCAAGCTGTCGCATGACACAGCACTGTCGAACCGCTTCTACAGTTCGCTGCTCTTCCGCAAGCCCATGATCACCACCGCCGACACCATCCAGGGCGACTATGCCAGCAACTACGGTGTGGGCATCGCCATCAGCGACGCTGACCATTTGGCAGAGCGGCTACGCCAGTATATTGATGATTTCGACGAAGCGACATACGAGCGCAACCGCCATCAGCTGCTGCAGTCGTTCTTGAAAGATTATGAGGAGTTTGAGAAGGCTGTGCTGATGCTATGCACAACCTGATTCTGCGTCTTCCGCGTCGTCTGTGGACAAATAGTTTTTCGTCCTAATATTTTCGGAATTTCAAGCGTAGCTCGTCTGTTTGCACCACGAGCCAGTCCTTGCTGAGCGTCTGCACTTGCAGACGGTTGTCGAGGGCGTGGAGTCCGTAGGGGAAGAGCGTCTCAGGGTCGTCGATGCGCGGGTCGTCGATTTCGCGGTTGCTGAAGTGAGGGTCGTAGACGCGCAACCACTGTCCTTCGTGCTCGAATTTGCAAATTACCTCCATGTGATGGAATCCATCACTTTGGCGCAGCATCATGATGCGTCCTTGGAAGGCCCACACCTTTCCGCTCTGCCGCATGTCGGCGCTGCCGCCGGGTGTGCCGTCGGGTGTGCGCAGCGTGTCGGCGGCGTAGAGCTGCCACATACCGTCGAGGTTGCCGTTGTCGCTGGTTTCCAGCTCGCACGACATCAGAAGAATGAACAATGAACAAAGTACAATGTACGATGAGCAATGTACGAGAAACTGTTTATATTTCATTTTTCAATTCTTCAATTATTCAACTTTTTCAATGCTGTTTCAGCAGTCCGCAATGGCCTACGGTGAGTTGGAATCCGATGTTGTCGCCCAGCAGGCGGCCCCTGTCGAGACCAAACCCGCACGTCAGATGCCAGCCTTTCAGACTTGAACGTTCTGAAAAGCGGTAGGTGGCCTCGGCCAGCAGACTGAAGTTGCGGCGTGGGTCGGGATAAAGATGATAGTAGGTGCCGAGTCCTTTCTGCACCGATGCCAGCAGGCGGTAGTGCAGGTTGCAGAGCGGGTCGCCGGCCAGTCCCATGTGCCAGGCCGTGAAGCGGTTGTTCTTCACTTCGATGGTGCCGTCGGTGTTGTAGATGGGCGACAAGAAGAGCGGATTGCCTATCACCTGTCCCCAGTGCTGCCAGCCTGTGAAGACGCTGTGGTTGTAGTAGTCGTCGCGGCCGGTGATATGCTCGCCGATATTGGTGGTGATGTCGTGATAGGTGGGTCCGCCTTGGTATTTCGTGGTCAGGAACTCCAGCACCACATCGTTCAGCCAAGGCAGATGCTTCAGCTTCAGCTCGGCACCGAGCATGGCATCCTTGAAGTCGTAGATGAAATAGCGCGAGCGCTCGTGCTGGTGGGCCGTCTCCTTCTCTCCCCAGCCGTTGTAGGCGATGTGCACCATCATCGAGTTGTCCTCAAACATCTGGTCGCAATAGAGGCCGAGGTTCCAGCTGGGCTGGTCGATGTTCAGGCGCATGTTCCAGCTGCCCACGTGGTTGCCCTCCTTGTTTTTGTATTCGCCGTCGGTGATGTCGGTGCCGCCCCCGTAGAGCGCATTGATGAACGACCCCAGCCCGCTCTTGTTCTTGATGACGATGTCCTTTGGCTGATAGCTTTTGCCCCCAAACTGGCAACCGGCCTCCATCCCGAACTCCATGTTCACCTTGCCCCGTCCCAGTCGCAGATAGGCGGCCTTGGCGTGGAAGAAGGTGTTCTCGGTGCGGTGTGATGGTGGCTGCGCGAAGTGGCGTTGCCAGTCGTCGTCGGTGGTCATGCCATAGGAGCAATAGCCCTTCAGGCCCAGCCATCCCTTGGTGAAGGGCACGTTGACGTAGTCGGGGAATCCTATCCTGAGCTGTGGCACGGGCCGTGCGTTGATGCCGAAGGTCTGCGAGCCGCTGCTCAGCTCCTGGTTCTTCAGTTCCATGGGCTGCTCCTTGCTGCCCAGCGTGGCCCTGACAATCTTCCACTGCGCTTCGGCGTAAGCCTGTTGCACCACCAGCGTGCTGGTGAAGCGGCTGGCTATGGCCACATCGGCCCCATAGCCCCACGACAGAGTGCGCGTGGTGTCGGCGTCGATGCTGCGAAACAGTCCGCCCCGCACATAGCCGTTGGTCGAGGTGAGGGCGCTCAGACCGTGCTTGTTGGCGTTGAGCCACAGCGGTGAGTGGTCGCCATCGGAGGCGGTGAATTGCGTTTCAAAGCGAAACACGGCTTGTGCATGCACCGTGGTGGTACATGCACAAGCCGACAACGTGATGACGCATAATCGCCTGAGAGAAAAAAGCGCTTCTTTCTTCAACGGCAGTCGTTGGTGCTCGCTCTTGGCGATTTACAAATCGTTATAGTCTGAGATCTGGAAGGTGGATGTCTTCATGTCGCCCGTTTGGAATCCCTTCTTCAGCCAACGCTTGCGCTGCTCGCTGGTGCCATGGGTGAACGACTCTTCTACGGCTCTGCCTTGTGCCTGCTTCTGCAGCCAGTCGTCGCCGATGGCGTGGGCCAGCTCCAGGCCTTTCTCCAGGTCGCCATATTCCATCGAGTGGTTCATCTGGTCTTCGTAGTGAGCCCACACACCGGCATAGTAGTCGGCCAGCAGTTCCAGGCGCACGCTGATTTGGTTGGCCTTGGTCTTGGTCGTCTTGCTCATCTGCTCGTGTGCCCTGGAGAGCGTTCCTGTCAGGTACTCCACGTGGTGTCCAATCTCATGGGCGATGACATAAGCGTAGGCAAAGGTGCTGCCCTCCACGCCCAACTGGCGCTTCATCTGCGTGAAGAACGACAGGTCGATGTAGAGCTTCTGGTCGCCAGAGCAGTAGAATGGGCCTACGCTGGCCGTGGCGCTGCCGCATGCCGACTGCACGCTGTTGGTGAAGAGCACCAGCGTGGGGTTGGTGTAAGTGCCCGACTGGTTGGTCATGCAGTTGTTCAGGTTGTACTCTTTGAACACCTTTGTCCATACGTCCTCGGTGCTGCCCAGAATCTGCTTGCACTCCGTGGCCAGCTGCTGCTCCTCTTCGCTGAACTGTGAGGGATCCACCTCCTCGGTCTGTCCGCCGAAGACATTGCCCAGGCCTCCGCCCTGCGTCACGGCGCCAATCACCTGGCCCAGGTCGATGCCACCGCCGCCACCGCCGCCGCCTCCAAGGAGCGACATCACAATACCGATAATCACTGCCAGAATGCCACCGCCGGCGGCTGCCTTTCCTGCGCTCAATCCGCGGCGATCTTCCACGTTAGAGCTCTCACGTCTTCCTGTTAGCTTCATAATTATTTGTTTTAATTAGTTTTTTCCTTTAGCCCATAGTCGTAAAACCGAGAAGGGCACTATTCGGGCACAAAATTACAAAAAAACTGCGAGGGTGCAAAAGAATTGGTTGTTTTTTTCTATTTGTATGGTTGAAAATAGTCAAATCCTTTCATGGGTATAGGTGTTTACACCGCACTGATGGTCTTTACCAATCCTTTTCTTAGTCCCTTGCAGTACAGGGTGCGCAGCACCCCTGCTTTTCCTTCTTGCCTCTTAGACTTCCTGTCCGTAGTGACTTCAATTTCTTGGGAGTTTAGGAGTAAAAGGAGGGTGCACCTCGTAGCCTATAGCCTCGGCTATTGAGAGGATACGGCTTCACCGTCTTTTCAACCGCAGGTCGAATAATTTTAATTCAACTTTCTCAAGTTCAGCTGAGCGCGCCCCGAAGGGGCAATAAGCCCATAGCCCAGGGCAACGCCCTGGGTAGGACGATGATGGCAACCTCGCCCTACCCAGGGTGCTGCCCTGGGCTATGTGCTTGTTGGCCTTTCAGGCCGTTTGTACATTGATATTCCATCACGTACAAAACTTGAATGATGGAATGATGAAATAAAGTTTATTTCTCGTCGTGAAATTCTCGTTCCACGTCGTGGTTTTATCATTCCACGTCGTGGCTTTATCGTTCCACGACGTGGAATAAACTTTTGCTACGGCTTTTTCAAACTTTGAGTCTGGTGTTAATTACTAATAACCAACGACCGATTACTAAAAATGAACGTTAAAGATTAGGCCTTTTCGCAATATTCTGGGGCTACTAAGCTTTTAGTTTTCTAAATTGTTAGTAATTTTGCCCTCGCCAAACAAAAAGAGCAAAGCGTATGCAACAGAAGACACTGACCAAAGGCGAGATGCAGGTGATGAACATCCTGTGGGACATGCAAGGGGGAGTTTGCGTGGCCGACATTCAGAAGAAGTACCCCGAACCGCAGCCTGCCTACACCACCATTGCCACGTTTCTGAAAATCATGGAGCAGAAGGGGTTTGTGGAGAAGCGCAGGAGCGGCACGGGCAAGACGTTTGTGTATTCGCCGCTGCTGACCCGCGAGCGTTACCGCCGCATGGTGATGGACGATGTGAAGGACACGTTCTTCGGCGGCTCGGTAAAGTCGCTCGTCTCTTTCTTTGCCGAGGAGGACGAACTGTCGCAGGAGGACATCAACGAAATACTGACCATGCTAAAGAACCGTAGCCATGCTGAATGACCTCATTTACTACGACCTGAAGGTGGCAGCGCTGATAGCCGTGTTCTACCTCTTCTATATGTTGCTGCTGGCCCGCGAGACCACGCACACGATGAACCGCTTCGTGCTGCTCTTGGGCATCGGCCTTTCGGCGGTGTTGCCCCTGTGTGTCATCACACTACATAAAGCCCCATCCCCAGCCCTTCTAACAGAGAGAGGGGAGTGGCAACTTTTGCCATCGGACGCTCCGGTTGAAGAGCCTTATACCCCCCTCTCGCTGGCTGAAGGGACAGGGGTGAGGCTGGAGGGGCTTCTCGCCGCCATCCTGCTGGCAGGTTTCATCATCCGACTGATATACTTTGCAAAAGGCATCTGGAAGCTGAACAGGATGATTCGTAGCGGCGAACGACACACGCTGCCATCGGGCGCTCGCGTCTGTGTGGTCGATGCCCCCATAGCCCCGTTCTCGTGGATGCAGACTATCGTGCTGTCGCGCGCCGACTGGCTGTCGCAGTCGACACCCATCCTGGCCCACGAAGAGGCGCATGTGCGCCATCGTCATAGCTACGACGTTGTGGTCGTAGAATTGCTCACGGCTCTGCAATGGTTCAACCCCGTGGTGTGGTTCCTGCGCCAAGAACTGCGCACCCTCCACGAGTATGAGGCCGACGCATCCGTCCTCTCTTGCGGCTTCGACGAAAGCCAGTACATCCATCTGCTGATGCAGAAGGCGACGGGTATTCAGGCCTGTGCCCTCGCCAATGGCATCGGCACCCAGAAAACTAAAAAACGAATCCTAATGATGCTAAAAAAGAAATCGAGACGCACGGCATGGCTCAAGGCCCTGTATGTCGTGCCCATAGCACTGGCCTCACTGGCCATGACGGCCAAGACGGTTGTGGACTATGAGATGAACGAGCCAGAAAGCACAACGGCAGTGCGCGTATTTACCGACCAAAAACGAGGTGACGCCTACCAGATACGCCATCTACCTGGCGTACGCTTCTTCCGCAACGATGTGGAAGAGCAAATCCCTGAAGGTCGCAGCATTGCCCTCGAAGCAAAGAAAACCACCCTGCAGGTGAACGGCACTCC
>JAEEGI010030751.1_pt1 | contig 10078 bp, 7 predicted proteins | sample 8958751 | NCBI WGS metagenome assembly JAEEGI01 (sample SAMN16246545, study PRJNA631951) | gut metagenome | biome: gut microbiome; feature: rumen; material: KS-attached | host: Bos | place: Iran: Karaj | collected 2018-10 | reverse complement strand
CCCGTTGAAATCGGCAATGGCGGAACGATGGGGCGGGGATATAAAAAAAGCACCAACTCTTTGCAGAATCGGTGCTTTCGTTTTGCGCTCCCTCAAGGACTTGAACCTTGGACCCTCTGATTAACAGGCTATCGTTCTTTTCCTTGTAACCACCTACACACAAAGCCGTTGCGCTAAACACCCACAGCAAATTAGTGAACTATTAGTGATTTTTGACAGATAAGCTGTCAAAAATGGCGTTCCTCTTTGCCTCGATTCCAACGCTGCAAAAATACAAAATAATCCAACACGCCCGACACGGGAACCCAGGGGGCCACGGGGGGGGCGCGTCCCCCTGAACCCGCAAGGGCGAGTAGGGGAAAGTCCCCCCACCGCCCCCGCGCTCACGAACTATCCGCGACAAATACGGTGGTGGTGTGTGTGTGTGCACGAAAATCGGATTGCAAGATTTATAGAGTTTGCATTCCAATTTTCGTGTGATGGAGTGTTCGCGGATAGTTCGCGGTCCTTTATATGAGAGGCGGGCGGCCTTAAAGAGCCGCCCGCCGCATCGGTCGGGTCACCCCCTGCGCTTCTTCTCATAGGCCCGTTTCTGCTGGCGCAGCCGCTCGGCCTTGTCTCTCCCTATCCGCTCGAGGCTGTGCAGGATGCCGTCGTCGGCGTAGAAGTTAACGAGGTCCAGCTGGAGGGAGCCGCTCCCCTTGTCACGGTATCCCAAGGCAAGCACGAGGTTGGCTATGTCGGAGGGGACTGCCGTGGGGTTCGTCGGGAGGACCGAGGAGATGAAGGAGACCAGCTGCGCCCTGTTGTCCCGTGTCAGCGTGTTCCTGTTGAAGGGGTAGCGTGCGGTTAGGAGGTGGGAGGAGATTTTCCCGAAGAGCTCGGGGGCGTCGTCCTTAACTTGATTGTATAGCCGTTTCGCGTTCAGAACCCTGCGGACGTCGAGCACGGTGACATTTGAGTCAGGGTCAACCGCCATCTCATAGGCGCACAAAGCCGCTCCCCCGAAGTCAAGAATGTCGTTCGCCAACTGCCGATGATAGTCGTTATAGAAGAGGTAGTGTTTGGCGAGTCTCATTGAGAAGACGTCCTCGCCTTCAATATGCACGCTCATCTCGTATTCGTCCAGACCGCTGGCTATCCTCTTGAGCGGCTCGTTAGGGTTGTCATCGGTAGCGGCATCCGTGAAGGCATACCTCATAGACATATCCTTGAGGGCTTGGATGAACTTCTCCCGCTCGCTCTCGGTTATCCGTTTCCTGCTTTCTGCCAGCAGGTCGTTAACGGCTTGTGGGTAGTCCTCCGTCTGGTTCACGGTCCAGCCATATTCATTGTGGAGCAACGAGAGAACCGTACGCGCTCCTCTTTCATAGAGGTCGCCCTGATAGGTGTATATCATATACCTGTCCTCAGCCTTCCTTATATCTATGATATTGCGAACCTCGTCAAACTCCTTGTAATCTTTTAGTTTGAGAAGTTCAATGTACTTGGTGTGCGTGAGGGAACCTTTCGCCTCCAAAGCCTTCTCCCTCTCAATGGAGTTCCAAGAAAGGCTCGCCCCATAATAGTAAATACTCGCGGATAAACTTTTGTGGCGTATCCGCTTGGAGAACTGTTCTATTTCATTGGCCTTGAAATTGTTAATGGGCGACGGCAGGAAGAACACGCGCCACTCGTTGTTGTCTTTGACCTCGTTGCCTACCCCCATATAGCTTGTCAGGATAATGCCGTCGTAGCCGTCGGGGATTCTCGCCTTCTCAACGACATACCTCACCTCTTCGTTGGTTTTGTTCTTTCGATTGAAGTCGACGAGTTGAATGCCACTGCTGTTGAGGTAATCGGTCAGCACGGCATTTCGCTTGGTGTCATTCTCTACGATGAACGCCTTCCTATGTTCGCCCACCCACCTCTTGACATCTTCAATCATAATCTCAACAGCCGACGCATAGTTGCTGGCTATCACAGGGGTTATGTCGTATGTGAACTGGCTCTCCTTGATGACCTTCACGAAACAGGTTCTCGCCTTGTCGAGGTAGTTGATTTCGATGCTGGGGGTCCCCGTCATCAGAATCAGTTTCGTGCCGCCGTGAGTGCCGAAGCCTTCTATAATTCTCAACAGACTTATCATCGTTTCCTTCCTGAATGCCTCATCCGCCAAGTGTATCTCGTCGGCTATAACATAGTCGAACCCACCTGTCAGCACATCCTTGGCGTGGGCAACGAACCAGTTCAGGGAGGCAATTAAGGACTTGCTTTTATCCTCAAGGTCGGCATCTTTCGCATACTTCCCGTAGCACCTCGTCACGTTCATCCTGTGGAACTTGCCATCCAGAACCGTGTTCCTGCCACAGATATAGCACACCCTCTTGCCTTCCTTTGTCATCAGCCACTTAGCCAGTTCGGTCTTTCCCGTGGACGGGGCGGAGTACAGGTAGATTATATTCTTGTCGGTCTTCTCCAAGAGCTTGAGAACCCGACTCTCCTTGAGGAAATTCTCCATCAGGTATTCGTCCCGCCCAAGACTGATGGTCACATCATAATTGATTTCGGTCAGCGGGCGGACGGCGTCGTCAACCTTGATAATCGGCTTGATAGAATAATTGATATTACAGGCTTGAAGATAATCCTTTAGCAAACAGAGATTATGTTCCAGATAGACATCGTAGCCGTGCGCCTGCGCCGTACTATAGTATCTTCGCACCTCGTCCATATCCTCCGCTCGGAACCCGTATTGGCACAGGCGACAGGTCTCGTCCTCATCCACCCCCAGCGCGTAAAGTGCCACAACGACAGGGAACCTGTGGTCGTAGCTTGCGTGGTCCGCACCGTCAGGTTCCCAAAGCTTCTGGACCGCGTCTTCCGTGTCGTAGACGAATTGAAACTCGGTGCTGCCCGTGTTCCTTATCTTGAGCTCGTTGTTGTTCATAATCTCAAACGCCTTCTGTTTCTGTTCCTGAACCTTACACTCTTGTTCTGCCTCCGCATATTCATCAGTGTCAAACACGTTGAACCTACTGTTCTCGTTGAGCACATATTCAGTTTTCCACAGAGACATCCCTTGGGTGATGACCCGAAGAGCGGTGTCAGGTTCTACGGACTTCAGGCCGTTCTCATCCAGAAGCTTATTCAAGAGGCGGGAGAAAGCATCAAAAGCAACTTGGAAATGCTGTTTGGTCTTCTGCTCATCGGTTATCGCTGTCCTACATAGAATATGTATGGACCCGCTACCGCTGTGTTTAAGCAGCTCCATCCAGTCTGGCATAGCGTCAACAAGTAAGCCGTAAATCATCTTGGAGATGGCGGGCGACAACTTGTCAATGTCAAGAAGGATATGCCCGTCCCATTTGTCATAGTCATCGGCTGTCGGTCGGTATTTGCAGCCATCTACGAACCATAATCCAGGTACGAACTTATTCTTGAAATCCGTGTAACTCTTCGTTTTTTTCCCATTGCCGTCATAAACCGCTCCGTCGTAAACGCCCAGTTCGATGAACTTTGAGTCAAGGTTCGCCTTGTTCAGCACAAAGGGCTTTGCCCGAGACCATTTCTCTTTTCTCTCGTAGTCGTCTGTTCCCCTGTACGTCTCTAATGTTTCAGAACCATAGGTTCTTGTTCTGTTTGTGATTATCATAGCAGTTTTTTCAGCAGGTGCCACGATGACCGACATAGGTGGGCGGGGCACCTGCTATGAAAAACCGCCCACCGTCGGCAGAATATCCTATAAGTATAATATAATAAAAAATCACAGGAATTATCACTCGGGGGTCGTTTTTTTTCTCAAGGGCCACCAAAAAAATAATATATTGTCCTTATAATCAGTTTATTATGCTATATATGAAGTGGACAAATGACTTGCAGGGGAGTGTGCCAAAAGTAGCCCTGCAATTTTTATCCACTTTTTTGCGGTTTTTCTACAGATTTATGCAGATTTTATATGGATAAGTGCAACTTTTATAAAAAAGAAACACTCGAAAAGTAGCATAAATGTCAATGTTTTTGGCGTTTTTCCTGATGTTTTTGTCATCGGGTTCAAAACAGAACCCTAAAAAGCACAACAACAAACAATCCGAAAAATACCACTTCTGCCACGTTCTGTGCCACTTTCTCACATTTTATTACAACTTCACGACTTTTTAACGCTTAAAAAAAATGCGTTTCCCGCCTGTTTTTTTGCTATTTTTGCACCGTAATTTACAAGGATGAGTAACGTTGACATAAACGAGGAGCTCCTGCGCACCTACGACCCCGAGGTGCTTGACCTGCTGTTGCGGGACCGCACCACGGGAGGCAACATATTTTGGGCGACCAACGACTATCGGAAGTTGGGCGGTCGGTACGGCTATTCCTCCCCCATACTGCCCGAACTCATTACAGGCAAAAATGCCACCGTGATACGCCCTCGCATTTTGAAGGCACGGGAGGAGCAGTCGGCTCGCGCCAAGGAGATGGCGGAGGTGTTTACCCCCGCTTGGGTTTGCAACACACAGAACAACCTTATTGACGAGGCGTGGTTCGGCAAGGAAGGTGTTTTCAATATTGAGAACGAAGACCATACTTGGACAACAACGGATTTCCCCATTGTTTTTCCCGAAGGCAAGTCGTGGCGTGACTATGTTATGAACACCCGTCTTGAAATCACCTGCGGCGAAGCCCCCTACATTACCAGCCGCTACGATGTGACCACGGGCGAGTACATTGAACCGAAGAACCGCATCGGGCTGCTCGACCGCAAGCTGCGTGTGGTCGGCGAGAACACAGTCACCCCAGAAGCGTGGATAGCCGCTGCCCTCGATGCCTACAAGAACATCTACGCCTACGAATGGCAGGGTGACAACCTGCTCTTGGCTCGAGAGGCGATGCTGTGGACCTTCGGTGAGTTCTACTTCGACAAATTCCAGTCCGACCCGCCCAAGGACTATATACTTGAGGCGGCGACCATAATTAGCTGGAACGTGTGGCAGATGGACGGGTTGAAATGCGTAGTACCCGACAGTTGCAAGGAAAAAGTATCAGACCAACTTGATATGTTCGGTGCGCCGCCCGAAAAGAAGCCGTGCAAGGCGTGTAAGGAAAATAAACTGAAAGGGCATACGGGAAAATATTGCATTATCAAGGACTGGTTTGCCAAAGGCAAGGACGGTACGGTGGGAAAGAACGTCAAATTTGTGGATTTAGTCACCAAAAAATAGGAGCGATGGCGATATTTGAAAGCACATTAAAGCCGAAACTCATTTACGTTTTCACGATTTGTGATGAAAAGCATAAGGGCTGCTTGAAAATCGGGGAGGCTACGCTGCTTGACGGCAGCAAGGCGATGGATTCCCCCAACAGCCACGCACTGAACCAATCGGCGAAAGCGCGAATCGACCAATATACCAAAACGGCGGGCATTGACTATCAGTTGCTATACACCGAGTGTACCCTGTATGTCAGCCCTGCGACCCATACACTTTCCTCGTTCAACGATAAGCAGGTTCACCAGGTGCTTGAGCGGTCGGGGGTCATACGGGCTGATTTCGGCAACCAAGGCGTGGAGTGGTTTCACACCGACTTAGAAACCGTAAAGCGTGCAATCGCCGCCGTAAAGGAGGGGAGGCTGTCGCTCACGCCTAACGAGATTACCCAAGACCGCACCCCAATCATATTTCGTCCTGAACAGCAGACGGCTATTGACAAGACCGTAAAAAAATTCAAGCACGGAAGCCGTATGCTGTGGAATGCCAAGATGCGTTTTGGGAAAACCTTGTCCGCCTTGCAGGTAGTTAAGAAGCTGCGGTTTACCCGCACCCTGATTCTCACCCACCGCCCCGCCGTGAATTTTGGTTGGTACGAGGATTTTGAAAAGATTTTCTTCGATGACTCCGAATACCATTACGGTTCAAAAACCAACGGCGAGACCTTGGACACTATGGAACTGATGGCGGAGATGGGTACGGGCAAGTATGTGTATTTCGCCTCGATGCAAGACCTGAGAGGCAGCGAGACCGTCGGCGGCAAATTCAACAAGAACAGCCAAGTGTTCGCCTGCCATTGGGATTTGGTCATCGTGGATGAGGCGCACGAGGGAACGCAGACCCAGCTCGGGAAGAACGTAATGGCGGAACTCACCAAACAGAATCCCAAGGTGATGCAACTATCGGGTACGCCATTCAACCTCATTGACCAATATACCGAAGAAGAGGTCTATACGTGGGATTACACGATGGAGCAGACTGCAAAGGCAGCGTGGGACGTGGAGCATTTTGGAGACACCAACCCCTATGCTGGACTCCCCACGATGAACATCTACACCTACGACCTCGGTAGGCTGTTATCCCATTACACAGACGAAGACGTGGCGTTCAATTTTACCGAATTTCTGCGGGTGAAGGAGGACGGCACATTCGTTCACTCCAAGGACGTGAGCAATTTCTTGGATATGCTAACCAAGGAGGACAAGGAGAGTTGCTACCCATTCGCCAACCAAGAGTACCGAAACAACTTTAAGCACACCTTATGGATGGTTACGGGCGTGCGGGCGGCGAAAGCGTTGAGCAGGATGCTGAAAGACCACCCCGTGTTCGGCAACTTTGGAATCGTGAATGTGGCAGGCGAGGGTGACGAGGAGATTGATACGCACGACGCGCTGAAGGCCGTGAAGGAGGCTATCAGGGAGAACGAATATACTATAACACTATCGTGCGGGCGGCTCACAACAGGTGTGAGCGTACCCGAATGGACAGCCGTGCTGATGATAAGCGGCTCCTTCAGCACCGCCGCTTCTTCCTATATGCAGACTATTTTCCGCGTGCAGACCCCTTGGGAGTGCGAGGGCAGGCGCAAGGAGCAGTGCTACGTGTTCGACTTCGCCCCCGACCGTACCTTGAAGGTGATTGCCGAGACCGCCAAGGTGAGTGCCAAGGCGGGGAAGACCAGCGAGCAGGACCGTGTCATACTGGGCAAGTTCCTCAACTTCTGTCCCGTGATTTCGTTTGAGGGCAGCAAGATGAAGGAGAAAATCACCGCCGACAAGCTGTTCACCGAGTTGAAAAAGGTGTATGTGGAGCGTGTGGTGCGCAGCGGGTTCGAGGACAACAGCCTGTACAGTGACGAACTGCTGAAAATGGATGACCTTGCGTTGCAGGATTTCGAGGACCTGAAGGGGATTATAGGAACAACCAAGGCGATGCCCAAGACGGGCGATATAGACATAAACAGCCAAGGGCTGACCAACGAGGAATACGAGGAGAAAGAACGGCTGGAGAAGAAAAAGAAAAGCGACCTGACCCCAGAGGAACAGAAAAGGCTCGAGGAATTGAAGAAGGCGAAGAAGAACCGTGCCACCGCCATCAGCATTCTGCGAGGCATCTCAATCCGTATGCCCCTGCTGATATATGGAGCGGAACTGAAAGAGGAAATCAAGGATGTGACCATTGAGAATTTCACCTCGCTCATCGACAACGATTCTTGGGAAGAATTTATGCCAAGAGGCGTGAGCAAATTGGTGTTCGCCAATTTCCGCAAGTATTACGACAAAGACATATTCCTTGAGGCAGGCAGACGCATACGCGCCAAGGCGGAGGCAGCTGACAAGATGACCGTAGAGCAGCGCATAGAACGAATAACGGGTCTGTTCGCCAATTTCCGCAACCCCGACAAGGAGACCGTTCTGACCCCGTGGCGGGTCGTGAATATGCACCTTGGAGACACGCTTGGCGGTTACAACTTTTACAACGAGGACTACACAGAAACGATAGAAGAACCGAGATATGTAGAACACGACAGCATCACCACCGAAGTGTTCAACCCGAGCAGCCACATACTTGAAATCAACAGCAAGACGGGGCTATATCCCTTATATGTGGCGTACAGCCTGTACCGTGCAAGTGTGAAGAACGAACTCACCTCACCTGAAACCGTTGAAGAGCAGCAGGCGATTTGGGATAAGGTTGTACGGGACAACGTGTTCGTAATTTGTAAAACCAAGATGGCACAGAGTATCACAAAGCGCACCTTGGTCGGGTTCAGAAATGCCAAGACCAACACCCACGCTTTCGATGACCTTATCAACCAAATCACCAATAAGCAGACCGAACTTATAGAACGTATAAACAAAGGACAAATTTTCAAAAATTTCAAGAATATGAAATTCGATGCCATAGTAGGCAATCCGCCATATCAAGAGCAACTTGACGCAACAAGAAGTTTGGCAAAGCAACATTTCCCATTATTTATAGAATTTGGAATAAGATTAAAACCATCCATCCTTTCTTTAATTACACCAGCACGATGGTTTACCGCTGATGCACAAGACAACTCATTTCCTAAATTAAGGGAATTTGTAAAAATGAATAATCATTTTGAAATGATTCATAGTTACAAAGGAAAAGACTTATTTCCCTCAACAGAATTGGCAACTGTAAGTGCTTTTCTTTGGAATAAGAATTATACAGGTGACACTAATTTTGTGGAACACTTCGATAATACCACTAATTCATTATTTAGACCGTTGTTTGAAAATGATTTGGACATCATTCTTCCAAGCAATGAACAAGTATCTATACTTAAAAAAGTTATTTCATCGGCTGATTTTATCCCATTAAACAAAATTAGTACTGGGCGTGATGCTTTCGGTATTGTTGGTAAAGATTTTGACAAAAAATCTACCACAAACTTTTTTGAGGGTTCTATAGCAGTTCAATGTGCATACGAAGAAATACGTTACTATAAAAAAGACTTGGTAACTAAAAACCTGAACATTCTTAATTCGTATAAGATTTTTACTTCCAAAGGAAATGGTGGTGCAGGATTATTGACAGATGGCAAACCTGTATCAATTATTGGAAAAGCATTTGTAGCAAAGCCCAATATGGCTTGTACAGATTCTTTGATACCATTTGGATGCTTTGACAATGAAGAAGAAGCGTTTAATTTAAAAAAATATTTCGAGACCAAGTTCTTACGCTTTATGGTTGGTATTTTAAAAGTATCTCAAAATTTATATCAAAATGTATATGAATTTGTCCCGATGCAGGATTTCACGGCAGATTCAGATATTAAATGGACTGGAAGCGTGGAAGAAATTGACCGCCAGCTGTATGCCAAATATGGGTTAAGCGTGGACGAGATTGCGTTTATTGAGGAGAGAGTACGAGAGATGAAATAGGATGATATATTCCCGTATTCAGAAATTGAATAAAAAGTTCAAAATGGAAAAAGACGATGAAATAATTGCTGAAGCAGAAAAGACATTGAGGAAAATGGAAAAACTTGAAGAAAAGGCAGAACACTCGCTTCATAATATTGAAAAGTATTTTGACCGAATCAACGACAAGTTGTTTTCGTATCAATTGTTTCTTCTCGCTGGGTATATCTCACTTGTTGTTCTTCCTAAAATCAGCATTCATCCACTATGGTTACTTATTCCATTTATTTGCGTTATCAGACTTATACTGGTTGATTACAAAATGATGGAATATCATCGAGCGTTTTCAAAGATTATGGATTTGTCAGCCGAACAACGAAAACAAATTGCAGAAAAATCCAACAAGGCAACTCTTCAATCTTTAGAGGTAATTTTGGAATCCTTAATCTCAACAGTGGTTTTCATTGTGCTACTTTTTAAAGTATTATGTTGAAAAGACATCTTATAATTTGAAATCACGTTTGAGCTTCTCTAATAGGTACAACCTGAAAAAGATTTCTATCGCGTCTTTGTCGTTGATGTAGTGTGCTTTCCTGTACCACTCGTCATCGGTGCTTATTTTCTCCAATTCTTTTGCCAGCGTTCCCCTGATGCCATAGAATCTTGATGAGACTGCTATGTTACTAATGTTGGTCACGTTGGCAAATATCTGGTTGAGGTCCTTGCGGTCGAAATCACCTACTGGTTCCATAAGGAAGTCGCTAAGGTCAAACTCCTCATAAAATCTGTTATAATCAATCCCGTTCATATCTTATTTTTCTTTTTACTGTATTTATCGCGGTAAGATTTGAATCTGCTCTCCTCGGTCCTCCCGACGAACCCCACGGCAGTCCCCTCCGACATAGCCAACCTCGTGCGTGCCTTGGGATACCGTGACAAGGGGAGCGGCTCCCT
>JAEEGI010030749.1_pt1 | contig 10079 bp, 5 predicted proteins | sample 8958751 | NCBI WGS metagenome assembly JAEEGI01 (sample SAMN16246545, study PRJNA631951) | gut metagenome | biome: gut microbiome; feature: rumen; material: KS-attached | host: Bos | place: Iran: Karaj | collected 2018-10 | reverse complement strand
GCGCAGACTACGCGTTCAGTTCCGGTGTATTTATACGTCGGCGCTACTACGTATTCCGTTTTTGAAACGTGAGCCTTAGCGGGGATCGTTTCTGTTTTGGAAGCGACTTTGCACGACGTGCATACGCTCTGTTTCAATCCACTTTCGGTGCAGGTAGGTTCAATAATCGTTTCCCATTTGCCGTAGGTGTGGTCTTTCTGCGGAACAATATTTTCGTTAAAAGTCTTTCCGCAGACGGAGCAGGTGTCAGCCGTTTTACCGGTGTGTGTGCACGTTGCTTCCGTTATTGTTTTAATGCCTGTGGAAGTGTGACCCGCTGCCTTGATCTCTTTTTCTTCAACGCGGGCGCCGCAGTCAGAGCGCTTGCAGATTCTTGCCTGAAGCCCGTCTTCCGTGCAGGTCGCAGGGACTACGACCGTCCATTCGTCTTCTCCGACGTCGTGGCCAAGCGCCGCGGTCTCTCTGGAATCAAGCTTTGTTCCGCATTCGGTGCAGAGCAGGACTTCAACGCCGTTTGTTACGCACGTGGGTGTTGAAAGCGTTGACCATTCCTCTGCGGGAGTATGATCTTTTTTGGGAATAATCTCTGATTGTAAAGTCTTATTGCAGTTTACACAGTAAACAGCCTTATAGCCATCCTCGGTACAGGTTGCATCTTTTGTAACGAGGTCTGATTCTATGTGACCTTTTGCGGGGATTACCTCGTAGCTGAGCTTTTCTCCGCAGTTTACGCATACATAGTATTTTTCGCCGGGCGCTTCACACGTCGCGTCAACAACAGTCAACTCTTCCGCTGCTTTATGTTCGCCGAATTTCTGGATTGTTTCGGTTTCATAAACCTCATCACAGTATGTGCATTTAAGCACTTTTTCGCCGTCTTCCAGACAGGTTGCCTCTTTTATTGTAACCCAGACCTTGTTGTGATCAACAACAGGGATTTCTGCAGTTTCTTTGACGTCTCCGCATTCGGAGCATACGTATATTTTGCTGCCGGTTTCTTTACATGTCGGCTCTTTTTCGGTTACCCAATCGTAATTGTGCGGAAGCTTTTCTATGGTTTCTTCCTGAAGGTGCTTGCTGCAGTCGGGGCATACAAACGCTCTTAATCCTTCGCTCGTACAGGTTGCGTCGCTGATTACTTTCCATACGCCTTCACCGTGCTCTTTTGCAGGCAGGGAGAATTCTTTGGTGTAACCGCATTTAGAGCAGTGTTCAACATATTCGCCGCCAAGCGTGCAGTCCTCATAAGTCGGTGCGGTTCTTGTAAAGTATTCGTTGCCGTCATCGGTGTGGTAAGGGCAAAGGATATCAAATTTATATTCAAGATATCCGAAAACCACGCCGGCGCCTTTGATAATAACGGTACCTTGACCGATTTCAATATTATCTTTATACTCAACTATATAGTCAACGCCCTCTGTAAGAGCCGCACCCTCTTCGGTGGTGATGACTATGGAATTCATCGTGATCGGCGAGCCGTTGTAATTCCTCTGTGTTTCAATGCCTTCTATTGTGCATTTGCCGAGGTCGCCGAAATATTCAACTGCTATTTCGTTCAGCTGAGCGTATTCATCCGCGGGCGAGCCTTTGACGCATCTGATAACGAGATCCTTTGACGCACCGTAAAAAGCGTTGGCGTTGATCACAGCAGTTTCTGAATAAATGAGCGCGCGCTTAAGCTGGGAACAGCTTGTGAAAGCGGCGGATGCGACGTTTTTAATGTTGTGACCGAGCGAGATTTCTTCGAGCTTTGTGTGATATTTAAAAGCGCTCGTTTTGATGTTTGCTACGGGATGTTCGCCGTGTACGCCGTCATCAAAAGTGTCGGGAACGGTGAATCTGGTTGCTTTGGTGTCTTTAAATCTTACGAGGGTATAAGTCTGCGTTTCGGCATCATATTCCCAATCGCACAAAGTTGCAAGGTTGATTGCGATAGTAGCTTTGTTTGTATACGGAACAAAATCGTTTGTGCGGTCAATAATCGTCTTTTTGTCGGCGCTGAGCTTTGCCGCGCTTGTGACCTCCACTGTGAACGCGGGGCTGTTTTCAAGGTTTGACGCATCTTTGATTTTAACTCTGACAATGGCAAAGGCAGATCCTTTTGTAAAAGTGAAGCCCTCTATTGTTGAAAGGCTCCATACAACCTCGCCGGGGACTTTTGCGCTGTCGGAGTATATGTATCCGCCCGTGTCAACGCCGAGGTTGCCTTCTTTAAGCGCATTGAGAGCCGTAACAAGACCGGCTCCTTTTGAAAGTGAAATCACCTCAAAAACGTCCTTGTCATATTTCAGCGCAACGTCAAGAGCGTTGAGCTGATTGGCAGACTTTGTTACGTTCTGTGCAAAACTGATTGTTAAAGCAACTTCCTCCCCCTGTCTGGAAGAGAAATCGTTTATGGTGAACAGAGGCGTCTTTCCTGCCGCTGCGGCGCCTAAAGGCACTGCTGTGAAGACCAGAACGAGAGCCAGAATAGAAGCTATGATTTTTTTAATCTGTTCCGTCATATTATCCCTCCTGATAATAATAAAGCTATGATATTTATACTATTACTATAAATCAATAATATTATAAAAAAAATGATATGTCAATAAAAATGTTCAGTTTTCAAAATTTTTAACAAATTTTTTGTTTTTTTTCACAGTTTATGGTATAATAAAATACAATCTCTTTCAGGGCGGTCAGATTATGAAAAGCAAAAAAATTGTAATGGGTATACTTGCGCATGTTGACGCAGGCAAAACAACGCTTGCGGAAGCAATGCTTTATAAAACGGGCAAGCTGCGCCGTGCCGGGCGTGTTGACAATGGCGACACACTGCTTGACACCCATTCACTTGAAAGAGAACGCGGGATCACGATTTTTGCAAGCCAGGCTGTTTTCAGCGTTAATTCGACGGAAATTACGCTGCTTGACACCCCGGGGCACGTTGATTTTTCTGCCGAAACGGAAAGAACGCTCCGTGCGCTTGATTACGCCGTGCTTGTAATAAGCGGGCTTGACGGCGTACAGCCGCACACAAGAACGCTGTGGAAACTGCTTGGTTATTATAATATCCCGACGTTTGTTTTTGTTACGAAAATGGATTTTGCCCGCCTGACAAAAGGCGAATTGCTCGCTTCGCTTAAAAATGAGCTTGACGGTAATTTTACAGACTTTGATTCCAATGAGCGCGATGAAGAACTTGCCATGTGCCGCGACGATCTGCTTGAAAAATACCTTGCGGGTGAAAAAGTGACAGACGCCGAAACGGCACAGCTTATAAGAAGCAGGCTCTGTTTTCCGTGCTTATTCGGCTCGGGGCTTAAGTTTGACGGTGTTGACGAGTTTCTTGACGCGGTGGACAGATACACGCTGATGCCCGAATATCCGGAAGTTTTCGGCGCAAAAGTGTTTAAAATAAGCCACGATAAGGCGGACAGGCTCGTTCACCTGAAAGTGACGGGCGGGAAGCTCAGCGTAAGGGACACGGTAAAGCACGGAACGACTCAGTCAAAAATCAGCCAGATACGCATTTATTCCGGTGAAAAATATATAACGGCAGAATCCGTCTGCGCGGGAACGGTCTGCGCGGTTACCGGTCTTGATGAAATAAAGAACGGCCAGGGACTCGGCTTTGAGGCGTCGTCAAGCGAGCCGGTGCTGGAACCTGTTATGAATTACAGAATCGTTCTGCCGGACGGGTGCGATCCGCAGAGTTTTATGGCAAAGCTTCGTCTGCTGGAGGAGGAAGAGCCGCTGCTCCACGTAAAATGGAACAGCCACCTGCAGGAAATATACGTCGGGCTTATGGGCGAAATACAGACGGAAATATTAAAAAGCCTTATCGCCGAACGTTTCGGTATAGAGGTGAATATTGATTCCGGCAAGGTTTTGTATAAAGAAACGATTACTCAAAAAGTTGAAGGCGTCGGACACTACGAGCCTTTGAGGCATTATGCGGAAGTGCACCTTATTATGGAACCTCTTCCGCGCGGGAGCGGGCTTGTTTTTGAATCAAAGTGCAGTGAAGACAACCTGGACAGAAACTGGCAGCGCCTTATTCTGATGCACCTTGCGGAAAAAGAGCATCTCGGCGTGCTTACAGGGTCGCCGATAACGGATATTAAAATTACGCTTGCCGCCGGCAGAGCGCATATAAAACACACCGAGGGCGGCGATTTTCGCCAGGCAACGTACAGAGCTGTGCGCCAGGGACTTATGCAGGCTCAAAGCAAGCTCCTGGAGCCATATTACAATTTCAGGCTGAAAGTCCCGAATGAATACATAGGCAGAGCAATCAACGATATACGCATGTTTTCGGGCACGTTTGACCCTCCGGAAGAAAGCGACGGCATGTCCCTGCTCAAAGGCAAAGCTCCGGTAATAACTCTTAATCCTTACGCAGCTCAAGTCGCTTCCTATACCGGCGGCAGGGGAAGCCTTGTTTTTGAAAACGCGGGGTATGACGATTGCCACAACAGCGAAAAAATCATTGAAGAAGCCGGATATTTCCCCGAATCAGACCTTGAAAACACACCGGACTCCATGTTCTGCGCTCACGGCGGCGGATTCAGCGTTAAATGGAACAAGGTGACGGAATACATGCACCTTGAATCCTGCCTGAAAAAAGAAATTCCATTCACGCCCGCGGTAAACCACAGGAACCTGCATATTGACGATAAAGAGCTTGAAGCTATAATGGAGCGTGAGTTCGGCCCTGTTAAATATAACCTGTTCAGACCGAAAGCGCGGGAAGTTCAGCAGGAAAAACACGTGGATTTTGAAAAGAAAAGTCAATGTATTATCGTTGACGGGTATAACGTGATTTTTGCGTGGGATGACCTGAAAGAACTTGCGGAGCAAAGCCTTGAATCCGCGCGGAACAGGCTTATGGAAATACTGTGCAACTATGCGGCTTTTACGCATTACAACGTGATAGTGGTGTTTGACGCATATAACGTTGCGGGCAGTCAGGCAAACAGGTTTGACTACCACAACATTCACGTTGTTTTTACAAAAGAGCGGGAACTCGGCGACGTGTATATCCAAAAACTTGTTACGGAAATCGGGAAGAACGAAAACGTGCGTGTTGTGACGTCCGACGCGCTTATTCAGCTTACTAGCGTTCAGGCAGGCGTGCTGAGAATGTCTGCGCGCGAGTTTGAGGAAGAGGTGGATTCCGTTCACGCGAAAATAGGCGAAGTCCTCAAAAACATCAAAGAAAAAACCCCTAAAACAAATATCGGAGAAATTATAAGCGAATAAATGCACCCCTTGTGCGGCATAATAAAAAGCACAAGGGGTGTTATTTATGATTGAACAAGATACCATTAAACTGCTCAGGGAATGTGACGCAGGAATAAAAATGGGTGTTGATTCCATTAACGAAGTGCTTGATGACGTAAAAAACGAAAATTTTCGATGTTTGCTTACAGAGTGCAGGGACAAGCACGAAAAGCTCGGCGATGAACTGCGCGAACTGCTGAAAAACTACCATGACGACGGCAAGGATCCGAACCCTGTTGCCAAAAGCATGTCCTGGATAAAAACAACGGCTAAGCTTGCCGCGGACAAATCCGATAAAACCGTTGCCGACCTGATGACCGACGGCTGCAACATGGGGGTCAAATCCATCAACCGCTATCTTAACCAGTATACTGCGGCGGATGAAAAATCGAAAAAAATCGCTGAAAGGCTCAGCTCGCTTGAAGAAGAACTCTGCGTTTCAATAAGGAAGTACTTGTAACAGAATTCAGACAATTTAAGCAAATGTAAAAAAATCACCGCCCGATTCCGGAATGTTCTGCGAATCGGGCGGCGCTGTTATGTTAATCTAAATTATTCGATTTTTCCTTTGTGAACTGAGTCGATGATTTTGGGAAGCTGATCAAACGCAAAGTTTCCAATTACCACCATCGGACCGGGGAAGTATCTTTCAACGTCCTGGGCGAGGTTTGCGGCCAATGCGTAGATGCTCTGCTGACTGCTGGGTTTGAACGAAACGTTGTTGCTGTTTTTTGAGAAAGCGAACTCTATCGTTCTGCGGCAGGTGGCTTCAATAGGTCTCATGTTTATTACAAGATGCGTTTCATCTTTCCACGCTGCGGTGCTGTAAGCCGTGAAATTTGTTTTTGCAAGGCGTATAGGCGATACGCGGTATTTGCCGTCCATTCCGCAGGCGATGATGTTGTGCTCTGCGCCCTCATCCCATTCCATTGTGCATTCGTTTTCGCTGAAACGGAGTTTGACGTTTGTGATGTTTCCGGCTTTTTCAGCGGACATGAAAACAACAGGCAGCGGAAGCATGCTTACCGGGTAATGCGCCGTGTTTAAAATGAGGTTTTTCCTGAAGACCATGTTTCTGCCTTCGATTGTTTTTTCCATAGGGCTGCGCTCTGATACGGGCAGAATGTCGTTGAGCGGCGCAAGCGCGATTTTGTGGTCGGCTTTCGGCTCGCTGTCCGGCTCAATAAATCCTGCGGGGAAGTGACGCCACAGGCAGTCTCTTGTTTTCTGCTCGTCAAATTCGCCGGCGGTCATGATTATGGAAGCGTCTCTGTCCTTAAACATAAATGCGAACTGAGAGAAAACGCCGTCCATTCTGTAACATGCGGCGCCTGCGCAGTGCCATACGCAGTAGCCGTAGCCGCAGCGGCTGTCAATATCGCTGTTTACGGTTGAATTGTCGGCATGCTTCTGACGGGTGAGATATACCCATTCCTTCGGAATAATCTGCTTGCCGCCGAATTTGCCGTCGTGCTGGTAGCATGTAGCGATTTTTGCAACGTCTTCTGTTTTAAGGAAAAGTCCCCAGCCGCCTGCTTCAATTCCGTTTGGTGAACGCTCCCATTCGGGTCTTTCGATTCCGAGCGGCTCAAAAAGCCTGGGCATAAGGTAATCCGTAACGCTCATTCCCGTAACTCTTGTAACGGCGGAGCAGAGCATATACTGGTTTTCGCTTATGTACTGGAAGTGCCCGTCGCACGGAGTAAATCCCCACGGAGAGTCAAAAAATGATTTTTCCCATTCGCCTTTTGTTTTATCGTCGGTTGAGCTGACGTTTTTGCCGGACTGCATTGTAAGCAGTGCGTGAATTGTAAGCTTTTCAAGCTTTTCGTCCGGCTTTTCGGGCGCGTATTCCGGGAAAAGGTCGATAAGCTTTGTGTCTGTGGTGAGCAGACCTTCCGAAACGGCAAAACCTACGGCACAGGATGTAACCGTTTTGCTTACCGAATACATAGCATGGGGATGCTCCGGTCCGTAAGGCTCAGCCCACGATTCAAAAGCAACCTTGCCTTTGGACATTATCATAAGGCTGTGAACTTCAACGTTGTTTTCCTTGAAATCCTCCAACAGCGCCTCAATTGCCTTTGAGGAAACGCCTACCTTTTCGGGATAGGAGGCTCTTCTAAGCCTTATTTCCTTTTTTGCTTCCGTAGTCATATTATCACTCCTGCATTGAAATTATATTAAACAGAAAACAATTTACCGTTACTGTTTTTCTGTTTGTCTGCGTTTGTAAAAATAAATCTGCGCCGCCAGAACAGCGGTAAGGCAAAGAACAACCGTAATTATTCTGCCGACCGAAAAGCGGAAAAGCGATGCCGCCGTTGACTCGTTGCCCGCCTGTTCGAGCGCCTGCGCCGCTTTTGAAAGGTCCGTCAGCGCGTTCCCGAGCTGTGACAGAGATGAAACTTTTCCGGCGACGGCTTCTGCTGATTTATATGCTTTGGTAAATTCATATTTTAAATCTTTCGGATAATTTCCGTCATTGTAAACGGAGCAATTTTCCATAAGACTGTTCAGCTCGCTTTTAACTTTTTCACATTCGGAAATATAGCTGCCGAGCAGTTCCGGGAAGTCGGTTTCTATAACGGTAAACCCGTGTGAAATCGCGTCGTCCCAGCCCGTTATATTATCTTCCCTGCGGGCGTTGTAAGGCTCTGTCATAGAAAAAACGGCTGTGAGCTTGTTTTTGTTTATCCTGTTTTCAACAGATTTATAGAAAATAACGCCGTGGTGGTTTTTTGTGCCGAGCTGAACAAGCCTGAGCCCTGATTCAGCGGCTTTTTTAATTGTGGAATTAACGCTGAAAATAATATTGCCGTTGTATTTTAGGATAACGTTAGGCACCTTGCCCGCCGCGCTGAGTTTATCAATTATTCTCTGCGCTTTTCCGTCAACGCGCAGAATGGTTTTCTGCCTGATTCCATCTTTGTTTACAACCTTAAGAACAGCGTCGAGGTCGTCATATTTTACGTCAACAACAATTACCTTATCGCCGGCAACGCTGAAAAGATCACTGAGCGAGGGAACGCGTGAGTCTGTTTTTTCTGACGAGCCGCCTGTTCCGCTTTTAAGACAAAACTCTTTTATTTCATCAAAAGTGTAGCTGTCAACCCTGCCGCTGACGCTTTTTCCGTCTTTATCAACGCACATGCGATCAACCGTTTCGTCCGCCATAAGAACGGGAACGCCGTCCTTTGTAAGCCTGACGTCAACAGACACAAACTCGCTCGGCGCGGCTTTTACCGCGTCCAGTGAATTTTCGGGGAGCTGAGTGTGAAGCCCTTTGCTTGTGCAGACGATTATCCTGTCATATGCAACGGTTGTTTCGGTTTCTTCAGCCGTTTCAGCATCCTGAACGGCGTCTTCCGGATTTTCGGAAATCAGCGCACAAACAGGCACAGCCGATATAATCAGCAGAATAAAACTTATGAAAAAAGCCATTATACGGTTGAATTTTTTACACATAAATAAAACTCCGAAAAAATTTTTTAAAAATGGCAAACAAATGTTTGCATTTGACGAACATTTGTGCTATAATAGTAAAAACTGTGTTGAAAGGCGGTATTTTTATGGCAATAAACGATATGCAGCGCAAGATATATGACTTCCTTGTTGAAAGGAGCACAGACGGCGTTCCCCCTTCGGTGAGGGAGATCTGCTCCGCGGTAGGGCTTAAATCAACGTCCTCCGTGCAGGCTCACCTTGACATTCTTGAAAGGGAGGGCTACATTTCGCGCGACCCGCTTCTCAAGCGTTCTATCAGAATAGTCGGCCAGGCGGACAATATTGTTCAGGTCCCAATCCTCGGCACCGTTACTGCCGGTATGCCCATACTCGCTGTTGAAGCGATCGAGGGTTACTTCCCTTACACGGGCAGAATATCGAGGGACAAACCTCTTTTTGCACTGCACGTCAAGGGCGAAAGCATGATAGAGGCCGGCATACTTGACGGCGATCTTGTTATTGCCGAAAAAACATCCTTTGCGCGCAACGGTGATATGGTTGTTGCCCTTATCGAAGACGAAGCGACGGTAAAAACGTTTTATAAAGAAAACGGTCATTTCAGACTTCAGCCGGAAAACGAAACATACGAGCCGATTATAGTTGACGATGTTTCGATTCTCGGCAAAGTTGTTGCGAGCATGAGATATTATTAATAATATATTTTATTTGTAAGATGAGCTGCCTTACGGCGGCTCTTTTTTTAATTTATAAGAAGCGCTACCAATGCGCCCGCGGCGGCGGAAACAACAACTGACGCGGCGGCAACGATTGCGGCCGTTCTTCTGAAAACCTTGTCCGGCTTGTTGTTGCGTTCCTGTTCGGCAATAATGTTTTTCATTATCTTGCTGCCGGCGAGTATGAACATATTTTCAACCGCGGCGGCGGAAACGTCTTTTGGTGTTTCTTCACCGTCGGCAAAGATTTTGGTAATTACAGTGTCGTTTTCATCGCAAGCGGCATACATCACAAAAACGGTGTTGTCTTTGTTCCTGACAAACGGGCTTGAAACCGCGCAGGCATAACTTACCTGGCTGTCAATCCGGGCTTTCTGAACGGCGGAGATTATGTACTCCTTGCCGGGCTGGTTGACTTTACGCGCTTCCGGCTTTTCGCAAAATGAAATAAATCTGTGCTCGGCGTCGGCAAATTCAATATTCTCTTCAATAAGCTCTTTGCCGCCCAAAGGCAGAAAAACAAGCTTTGAACCGCTCTGGCTGAGCAAAGAAACCAGCCTGGTCGTCATGGCGGCGCGTTTGAATTTTACAACGTCTTCCACGTTGCTGATGCCGCTGAATTCGGCTAAAAAC
>JAEEGI010030748.1_pt1 | contig 10079 bp, 7 predicted proteins | sample 8958751 | NCBI WGS metagenome assembly JAEEGI01 (sample SAMN16246545, study PRJNA631951) | gut metagenome | biome: gut microbiome; feature: rumen; material: KS-attached | host: Bos | place: Iran: Karaj | collected 2018-10 | reverse complement strand
TTATGGGGTCTATTTATCGCCACAATCATGTCTATTGAAAATGCCTTTAAAAAGCCGATTAGAAAATTTGCGGCAAATCACAACATCAATTACCATAAACCTTGGATTAATATGATTAGAAGAGTGTTTATTTTCCTCTTATTAGTGCTATCGACATTCTTCTTCAGAGCACAATCGATTAGTGATATCGGTTTAATCTATCATCAACTATTTACCAAAGTTGGCTTTGGTCATGAATACTTTATGAGCACTCTTGCTTCATTAAATATGAAAGTGCTCGATATTATTGAAATCGCATTAGTGCTAGTGGTTATGCTTAAATTATATGATTTGGCATATGATAAACCGCTAGTGGATATAAATGTTGAACAAAATAATGAAAGGATGATAGCTAAGAAAACTTACGCTAAAACGCTGATTCTTTCCTTGATGGTTTTGACCATTGCTTTAGGATGGTTCATGCTTATTTCAAGCGATGCGACAAGTGCGTTCGTTTACTTCCAATTTTAATATGAAAAGAAGATTAATTGTGTCATTTATCATCTCGTTAGTTTGCTTACTAGCAATTCCTTTAACAATTGCTTCTTTCGGCTTTATTTGTCCCGCTCAATTTGATGAAACATATTATGGTGAATTGCCTTATATGTTCAAGCGTTTGAAAAATGGTAAAGAAGGCAAAATCGTCATTGTTGGTAATAGCGCAATAGCATTTGCGAGCCGTAGTGACTTGATTGAAAAAGAATTAAATAAAGAAGTGGTGTCTTTTGCTCTTTACGGTGCGATAGGTACAAAGGCAATGATGGATTTATCAAAAGTTGGCATTAAGAAAAACGATATTGTCATTCTTTCTCCTGAAACTAGTGATCAAGGATTATCTTTGTATTTCTCTAGTGAGAACATGTGGATGTCGATTGATGGCCACTATGACATGCTTTCTTATGTTTCTAAAGATAACCGCAAAAACATGATTGGTAACTTTGCTCACTTTGCTTCTTCTAAATATGGTTATTTCTTAAAAGGTCAAAAGCCAAAAGTCGACGGTGTATATCAACAAGCCTCTTTCAATTTGGATAATAAAGAAGTTGGCTATATGACTTATGAAAGAGAATATAACATGATGCTCAATGGATTCGACGCCAACGCTCCAATTATCTTTGATAAGGAATATTTAAAAGACGACTTTATTTCCTATATGAATGATTATGCTAAATACGTGGCCAAAAAAGGTGCCACCCTTTACTATAATTTTGTTCCATATAATTCCTTAGCTGTCTCTTCGAGTAATGAAGAGATTGATGCCTTCTACGATGAACTCGTTTCTAAGATTGATTTTCCTGTTTTAGGTAACCCTCATGATTATATTTTTGATTATGAATGGTTCTACGATAATAACTCTCACCTTAATAGTGCAGGTACACATTTATATAACCGCCAGCTAGTGGAGGATTTAAAAGTTGTCCTAAATGACTCAACACCAACTAATATTGATATACCAGAAAAACCAGACATTCCAGTGCCTGAATATGAAGATGGTGATAACAGTGATTTAGATTGCTTTAACTATGAAACCATCGCAGACGGGTATCAAATCACTTCTTTGACCGAGAAAGGAAAAGAAAAGAGCACCCTTATTATTCCATCTACTTATAATGGCCTTCCTATTATCGCTTTCAATGCAAACACATTCAAAGATAACAAGAAGATTGTTCAAGTTGTTGTTCCAACGAATACTCGCACTTTAAGCGATTATGCTTTCGAGGGTTGTTATAATCTTAAGAAGATTATTATTCAACATGATAATCCGAATAAGATTAATGTTGGAACTGCTTTGCTCTTTGGAGCGGATAACTGTAACGTCTACGTTAAAGAGTCTTGTTATGATATATTTACAACCCATTACAATTGGGGTTATTATCGAGATAGGCTCAGAAAGTATTAAAACATCACGATTATGAAAAGAACGACTCTTCAAAACAAGAAATCATTAAGCATATTCTTTATGTTCTTTTCGCTATTATTTGTTCTTGCTTTAACGAGCTGTCAAAAAGCACCCACCCCAACTGTAAACAAAGACATAGTTACCGCTATATTGGTGGATAATGAACAATTCGTTGTCTTAAATAATGATGGTGATTCATTTAACGAAGAACAAAAAACACCTAACATAGCGCATCTTCATCGCGGTGAAGATGTCTCTTTCCTTTTGTCTACACAAGATAATTATTATCCCGACACATGTAGTTATGCTGACCATCAATTCCTTAAAGCTGATGAAAATATTTACGCGATTAAACTATTTAAGATTAAGTATTCTTTAAGGTTTGAAGTTACTTTTAAATATATTGAACCAGCAGGTCCTGATGGTCCTGATGGTCCTGATGGTCCTGATGGCCCCGATGGCCCAGATGGCCCAATTATACCACCGACATACGACACTATTACGATTACTTATGACGCTAATGGTGGTTCTTTAAATGACGCGAATAATGGTGTTTATACCTACACCAATGAACATCATCCTCGTCCAAACACATCAAGTGGTGTCGATATTGTAAAAAGAGATGGTTATAACCTCATTGGTTGGAATACGAAGAATGATGGGACAGGTGAGCATATTGGTTTAGGCAGTCGTTATCTCGACCCTAATAACCTTTCCTTTACTTTATATGCTGAATGGGTCAAATATAGCAACAAACAATATTTCCAATATAATGTGGACACTAATAACGAAATAACAATTACTAGTTATTTGAATAACGAACAAGTTATTTCAATTCCAGAATATATTGACAATAAAGCCGTTTGCAACATCGCTAAAAACGCATTTACTTATTGCAACGTCGAAACACTTATCCTTCCTAAAACTATTAAAAAAATAGCCAAAGAAGCTTTTGTTAACTGTGATATCAAAGAAATATATCTATACGATAATATTGAAACTATTAATGACGATTGCTTTATTAATTGTCCTAACTTTTCAACTGTTCATATTAACGCTATTGAAGGACCAAGATTCGTTAAGGCTGATAAGCATTCTCCTTACGCCGATAAAGTCGATAGATTAATTCTCAATAAAGATAAACAAAAATTAATTATCTTAGGTGGAAGTGGTGCTTATTATAATGTTGACGCTTGCTTGCTAAATGAATTATATCCATCTCTTGAAGTATTTAATCTAGCTGTCAATGGTTGGTTTAATGGTGCCATGCAGATGGAAATTGTTTCTCATTACATGGGTCAAGGCGACTACTTGTTACATTGCGTTGAAATGTGTGGCCGCTTCCAATTCATGAGTAATATAGCGATGGGCGATTTTGATGAAGTGTCGGAATATGATTATCGTTATTTTTGCTGCTTAGAACTTAATTTTGATCTTATCTCTTTAGCGGATATCCGTCATGTTACCCATTTCTTTGATACTTTCAATTCATTTAATACGGCTAGAGACAGAATATCTCCAGTATCATATACTGATTATATCGATTCAGCGGACGAAAGAGGCGACTTTCTACCAAGCGACGAAAGAACTAAAGTTATTCCTGAAGATGGTAGCAGAATCATTACTCATGAAGGCGAGATTAATCCTGACGCCATCACTGAAGAAGGTGGCTTAAGATTAGCTAATTACTACCAAGAATTGCAAAATAAGGGTACGGGTGTCTTGTTTGCGTATTGCCCAGTCAATAAAGATTCTTTAAGTGAAGAAGACTTGAGCAACGATAACATGATGGAATTTGCCTCTCGTATTAATAACTGGCTTAGTCCATTTTGCCGAGTCGTTAATTCTTTAGAAAGTGTTCTATTTGATTTTGAATGGTTTGCAGATAGCGATTGGCATTTAGATTATGAACATGCCTTGATATTTACTGAACAATTAGGCTTTGCTATCGGCGCTCTTTAATAAGCCTTTGCTATATTAAAACTAAAACATATTAGCGGTTTTTCCTTTATGTATCGTCTAATTAATAGGAGGCCAATAAATGAGACTAAACAAAATAGCCATTCTTCCTTTCTTATTTGCTCTTTTTATGCTGGCTTCTTGTCCAAATAATCAAAGTAATCAGTCTGCTTCTATAAGTAAAAATGATTCTATTTATCAAGGAACTTATTATTCTTTAACTGTCACCGGTAAAACAGAACTATTAATTGTTGAACCATTTCAACCATCAACAGATATGGAGGTTACTTCTTATAGTTATCGTCCTAATGATTGGGTGGTTTTCGGAGTTAGTAAAGTGATGGACGCTGATGTGGTGGTTAGATTAAATGAAGAAAAGCTAGAATCTCATCAAGAAAGTATAGAGTGTTATTATTATCAGTTTTATATGCCTGCAAAAGATAGCGTAATAGATATATCTATTGAAGGCGGAATATAGAACATAAATTAGATAAGCAAAATCAAGCAAAAACTTCATTCCACGACAAAAACAACTATCAAATTATGTAAAAACCAAAAAATGGTTTATAATCTAAATAGTTTCGAAACAAGTCCCGTTCTTAAACATGCCGAACACGCAACAAGCTAGTTTACGACAGGACGCAACCGCAGCTACCTTGTGAGAAAGGCCGCTGCTTTTCTTTTTGAAATAGAATCTAGTTATTTGATTGTCTAATTTTTGAGTAAGCATTTGAGATACAGCAAGATATAAACAAGATCTTAATATTCCATTACCTTTTCTTGTGATTGAATAATGTTCTCCATCATTTGTTCCCGATTGCAATATCGATGGATCAAGACCTATGTAAGCAACAAATTGTTTTGCTGTTTTAAATCTAGTATAATCACCAATCTCCGCTGACATCTGGATAAGAAGATTTTCTCCTACCCCAGGAACTGTTTTTAAAAGTTGATAAACAGGACTTTTTCTTAATAAATTATCGAGTTCTAGATTTATCTCTTCCATTTCATTTGTAAGACTTTTAATCTTGCCATAAGAATTAATCAAAGCATTTACATAATCGGATTTTTCATCAACACCAGAAACGCAATTAGATGCATAATCTTTAATCTTGTAGGCTATATCGAATGCTCTATTTTTGGAAAAACGGCCATTGTTCAATAAGATTTCTACAACCATATTTACGCTTCTTCTTTTTATTACATACGGATGCTTATAAGTCGAAATGATGATGTCACAAACTTTGCTGTCTACATCAAAATATTCATCAAAACAAGGCCAAATCAAGTCGAGATACCTATGGTATACACCTCTTTGACGTACCCTTTCTTCTCTTATGTCTCGTTTTCTTCTAGATAAAGATTTGATGTCGTTATTATCGCTTTCGAATTTTCTAATGCACCTCGTGTAATAAACAGTTGCTATATTTAGACAATCTTTGGAATCCGTTTTAGTAACTCGAATTTGACTTTTTCTCACTTTCGCTGATTCTAAAGGCGATATTGCATAGAGATCTAATCCGAGAGTCCGAATATATTTCGCGATACATTCATGATAGATACCAGTAAATTCAAAGACGAATTTTGGTTTCTTATGAGCTTGTTTTTCTAATGATTTCGCTAATTCCTTTATCAGCTTCAAATCACTTTTTAAATGTCGAACCACAAATGGATTTCCAATAGGATTTGATAGTCCGATGAACCCCTGAATGTGAGATTTTCCTTTACTCACATCACACGCAATTATAGGGTTTTCCATTTATTTATTCCCTCCTATCTGGCATTTCTTTTTCTTGGCTTTCCGTTAACTAGATGACAGAACTGTTTTTTAAAAGATACACGAGATCAAGTCCCATTTAGATTAAACGAACTCACTCTATCTAGGACGGAAACAACATTTTTTGTTACGAGATTAAATCTCTAAAACGCCCACGTTGTTATTCCGCTAGGAAGAAGCATGCCTGCTCCCACCTACTTAGGCTTAGCCATTAACCCAAGAAACATAACAATATTGTACTTGAGCAAAAGAAAAACCCTATATTTAGGGTAAAAAAAAGACCAAGTGTTTAAACTTGATCTTCTTTATTAATTAATAGTTATTTATTATTTACCCCATTTGGTATCGAGGTAAGCAAGACGTTTAGTTAACCAATTGATGGTTTCTTCTTGAGCGGCTTTACGTTCATTGACATTAACGAATGGTTTTCTTAATTCACCACTGTTGACACCATCACCATTGAAGTAACTAGAGACGTTTGGATCAGAAGCTTGTGTGGTTGTCCATTTAGCAAAGTTCTTTTGATATTCGCCATCTAAATACTTGTAGTAAGCATTGACTAAGCTAAGCATATTTTCGCTCATCTTATTAGCTTTAGCGGCTTGCCATTTTGGTTTGACATAGTCATTCATGAAGAAGTCTAATTTACCTAAGAGTTGTAACCACATATTAGCGGTTCTATCCATGAAGTATGGATCATAGGATTGACCACCACCCCAGCCACCGCTGGATTGGCTAGCGGTATCTGGTTTTTCAATGAAGTTTCTTCTATTACCGAAGTTACTATCGAAATCCCATGGTACGTCATATCTTAATTTGTGATCGCCATCTGGAGTATTGTCATATGAGAGATAGAATGAAGAATAACCGACATCTGGTGGTAAGCAAACACCATTGATGATGAAGCCTTCCGCCCAAGCGTTGAGGTCAAAGTTCTTTTCAATTGTTTGTCTAACTGTCAATGATGTAGAGACAACATTGTTATTAGCATCAATATCTTTAGCAACTTTATTCTTAACAGCTTCGCCTAAAACATTAAATAAGGCTTGTAATCTATTCTTAATGAATTTAACTTGATTACTTGTCTTATCATCGGTATGGGTATTACCTGTAGCAGTGCTATCAATAATATCGGAATTCATGGTATAAGTTTTAACTAAGCCTAAACTGGAGTTAGCTAAGCAACTTTCAATCTTATAATCGCTACTTCTGAAGTAATTACCGTAATCAATTTCAAATGTTGGATCACCATCAGCACCTTTAGCGATTTCATTTTTAGCGTAGTAGTCTAATTCGAAGTTATAACCGATTTCAACGGTGTGTTCCTTGACTGGTTTACCAGTTTCAGGATCAATGACTGGTTGACCTTCACTATCTACGACTGGTACATCTTCAGCTTCGTCTAATTTGATTCTGCCATCTTTAACTTCTTTTTGTTCGGCTAACATATATAAGCCCCAGTATTGATTATTTAAATAAACAGAAACTGGTGTGAAGTTACTGTACCAAACTTTAGAATCTTCACCGACAACCGCTTTACACATGGTTAAACCTAAAGCAGTTCTAGAAACAGTTGTATCTTTAGCGTCCGCTAATAAGACCCATTTCTTAAAGCCTTTACCATCTAGTCCACCATTTAAACCTAATAAGTTTTGTTTCTTATTAAATTTGATTTGGAAACCTTTCTTATCAAAACCAGCGGTTTGATTACCTCTAACTTTAAAGGCATCAACAGCAAGTTCTTTGCCTTCTTTGGTGTTATAATCACCAGCATTAGCGATAGTGATTTTACCTTCAACAGTTGGTCTAGAAGTATCGTTACTTCTTGCGATTGTCGCAAAATTCATTTCTTGAGCTTCACCAGCGGCATTAGTGGCTGGGAAATCAAATCTAATTTCTGGAACAACGGCTTGATTCTTATCTAATTCTTCGTAGTTACAAACGGTACATTTTCTCATTTTGACAGTTTCAAGATTGAAGCGTTCGTCGTTAAGAAGAGTACCTAAATTAGATGTTTGCCATTCACTAAATGTGTGAGCGGCGTTATCTTTCTTTTCATTACAACCATCACATGCGTGCCAGTGATTTGAGCCGTCTGATGACCATTCACTTGCCCAGTTATGTTCATGTTGTGCAGCGGAAGAAGAAGGAGCTGGTTCACTACTATCATCTACTGAACTTGGCTGTGGAGTTTCACTAGAGGAAGGAATTTCTTCTTCACTTTTGCCTGATGGAGCGGGTTTACTACAGCCAACGGCCATAGAAGCAATCATCAAGCAAGTAACTAAGGATAATACTTTTTTCATAATTAAAACCTTTCTTACTTTTTTTATTATTATGTTTGATGTGCATCACTAAAAAAGTGATTTATATAGGCTAAATATAACATTGCTATTTTTGTTAAGATATGACTTTTATGTTATAAGTCATTTACAATTAACTTATTTAATGATGAAAAAAATTAATATTTTTACTACAATTGAGTAGAAGCATTATGAAAGTATTACTTTATTTTGAAAAAGAAGAAAAAATAAAAACTTCAGGTATCGGTAGAGCCCTTAGACATCAAATAGCCGCGTTAACAAGTGCGGGTATTGAATATACTTTAAATCCTAAAGATAACTATGATATCGCTCATATCAATACTTATTTTCCTCATTCAAAAAGATTACTGAAAAGATTAAAAAAGAAACATATACCTGTTATAGTACATGGTCACTCCACGATTGAAGACTTTAAGAACTCTTTTAGATTATGGAAACTCATGGCGGTTTGGTTTAATCCAAATTTAATGTATTTTTATAAGCACGCTGATTTGATTATTACCCCTACTGAATATAGCAAAAGATGTATTGATGCTTATAAATTAGGAACAGAAGTAAGATATGTTTCTAATGGCATTGATAAAAATGAACATGCTTATGACCAAAAGAAAATAGATGACTTTAAAAAGTACTTCAATATCAAAGAAGGTGAAAAAGTCATCATCGGTGTTGGTTTCCCATTTAATAGAAAAGGTATTAAAGATTTCTTTGAAATTGCTAGAAATAGACCAGATGTTAAATTTATATGGTTTGGTCATTTAGCAAAATCATTAACTCAATTAAATGTTTTAAAAGCTATCAAGAATAGACCAAGTAATGTCTTAATGCCTGGATATATTGATAATTCCATTATTAAAGGGGCTTATCGATACGCGGAATGTTTACTCTTCACATCATATGAAGAAACAGAAGGTATTGTCGTTTTAGAAGCTTTAGCCTCATCTTGCCCAGTATTAGTGAGAGATATTGGTGTTTATTCTGATTGGTTAGAAGATGGAAGAGATTGTTATAAAGCTAAAGATAATGAAGAATTCTTAGCTAAGATTGATCACATCATGACTCATGATAATTCTTATATTATTAGTAACGGTGAACAAAGAATGTTAGAAAGAGATATTCCTCTTATTGGTCAAGAACTTAAAAGGACTTATGAATATCTTCTAGATAAATTTAAAAAGAACAATAATAAATAATATGAATAACGATATTAAGAAATTTCAAAAAGCTTATTTATTGTTCGCTTTAGCGCAGTTCTTTATTATTCTTTCTTTGTTTTCTTATGGGGGAAATATTAAAGCCTTAAGCGAATTATTTTTCTTATTTGATTTCTTTTCTATCGTTGGTTCTATCTTATTGATTGTAGCGGCGACTAGACTCGTATTTATTAACCGTAACTGCTTCTATTTCTTTGTATCGACAATGTTTTATTTCTTTATTTCTTTGTTAGCCACTTTTGGTAGTGAATCCACAGAAGATTTAACAGTGGCGATTGCTAGAGGACTTAGAACTAGTTCGACATTATTAATATGTATGGTCTATGTTTATTTCTTTTTAGGAACAAGAGATTATTTTAAAGAAAATGGACTCACGGGTAACATAAAAAGTAGTAAGCTCGGTTATATTTGGGTTATTACATGTACCGCTTTATTAATGATTATTGGCATTATTAAACCATGGAATTCAGTGAAGACTAATTATGTTTTAACTTCTATTCTTAGATATGGTTCATTACTTCTTGAATTAGCATTATATGTTTTCGTGCTCGTTATTTTAATAATGATGCTTATTTATATGAAAAAGAGAAGAAAGGAGATTGAAAATAATGGAAAAGAAGAATAAATTCATCTCCTTTATCACTAAATATCCAGTTGTCCTAACTCTAGTTTTAATCGTGCCGATGATTATTAATATTGGCCGCTATGTCTTCTCAGATGAAACAGTTTTCTATAACGATTATTATTCCGGAAAAGAATTAGATGTTGATGATGCCTCTTTTAGATTAACGGGTATTCATAAGATTGGTAAAGTCGCTCAAGCATCCACGAACTATTCTTATCAAGGAGCGGATTGCTATAAAGAT
>JAEEGI010030747.1_pt1 | contig 10079 bp, 6 predicted proteins | sample 8958751 | NCBI WGS metagenome assembly JAEEGI01 (sample SAMN16246545, study PRJNA631951) | gut metagenome | biome: gut microbiome; feature: rumen; material: KS-attached | host: Bos | place: Iran: Karaj | collected 2018-10 | reverse complement strand
TCGTATATTTTGTTATATACTTTGTCTACCCAGTGGGCTGCTTGCTTTAAGTAGTCTATTTTGTTGTCTGCTTCAAAAGTTAATGTTAGAAGAAGGATATTTATTAGGATATTGTATTTCATTTTTTTTATGTTAATTTTTTATAAAAAGTTTGTATATTTTTTGATTTAGAGAAATATATTTTTAAAATAAATGATATAAATTAAAATTATAAATAAATAAATAAATCATTTTAAACAAAAACCAAAAAATTGACACATAAAGTAGAATCAAATAAAAATTTGAAAAAAATAAAAATTAGAAAAAACATACATTCTAATTAATATAATTTTTTATAAATGGAATAAATTGATTTAATTAAAGTTCTTAAATTAAAAAGTGATTATTAAAAGTTGAAAATATAAATAAATCCAAAAAAAAACTAAATAATAATATACATTAGTAAAACCATCAAATAAAAAAAAATAATTAAAATTTAAAAAATAATAAATTATTTTTTCAAAAAAAAAAAAATGGGATGTCATTGTAAACACAAAATATCAATTGATTCTCTTTTAAATTTATTTTGGAACAACCTAATAATTCGTGAAAAGACTTTTGATGAAATAGTAGATATAATTAGAACAAAGAAAACAGGAACAATAGAAATAACAAAGAAAAAATGGGATTTATTTATAGATTCTTTATTAACAAATCCCGATTATAAAGACATATCAAAACAATATTTTAATAAGGTTTTAAATGAAAGTAGAAAAAGAAAAAATGAAGGATTATTATTTTTAAGTATCTTATTTTTAGGAAAAGGAAATGATTTAGAATTAACCAAAAGCTTTTTAAGTATTGCTTTAACACAAGGAGGATTAAAAAATTCAATATATTTAAATATGAATAATAGAAATAATTTAATTAAGAAAAAAGATTTAAATGATGTTATTTTTTTTTATATTGAAATGATTAGTTTAATGTGTATTGATTGTTTATCTTCTATTAGTGATAATAAAGAAAATTTTATTAGTGAATTAAATAAATCATTTTGTTTAGATAATCTAGAAAAATTTATTCAATTAAGAATTTTTGAAAATTATTGCTTTGATGATTTAATTGATATTGAAAATTTCATTAGGGAAAAACATAATATTCTTTCTAATGATTCTTATATTAGAGATTGGTTATTACAATATGTAAATAATAGTATATCAAGTGAAAGTTGATTTTTTTTTATCAAATTGTTTTCAAAGGGAAAATACTTTATTTTGTGAAATTAATATTTTATAATTTAGAATTTATATAATTTATTTATAATTAATTTATTTATATTACATTTTTTTTCAATATATTTTCTTTAATCATTAGAGTTTAAAATATTATCAATATCTTCTATTTCTTTATTTAATTGTTCTATATATTTATTTTGTTTATTTATTTCATTTGAATATTTTTTATTCATTGTATTTCTAGAATGTATAATTATATCTTTTTTTCTTTTTAATTTTTCCATTTCTTCTTCTTTTTTTTTTGTTTCATTATAATTTTTTAATTTATTTTCTATTGATTGTGGAGTTTCATCATAATAATTTATAATTTCTTTATATTTTAAATATCTATCATTTAAATGATTAATTGTTTTATTTTCATTTTCTAATAAATTTTCCATTTGAATAATATTATTTTTAATTTGAGAAATTTTTTGTTCATATAATTCATTTTTAAAAAGTAAATCATCTGAATCATACATAGAAAAAAATTCTTGTTTTTTACGATTTTTTAAATAATTATCATTTTTATTTATTTGTTCTTTTAAATTTTTAATTAAATTTTTATTATCATTATATTCTTCTTTAATATTTTTAATTTTATTTTCTAATTCATTTTGCATTTCTATATCACATCCTAAACTAAATTTATTATAAATTGAATTATATTCTATAATTAAATTAGTTAATAATTTCTTTTTAGTTATTATTGTATTATGTCTTATTATTTCTGGAGAAGGTAAATTTTTTCTTTTTTTATATTTACTATAATTTATTATTGCTTGTGGAAATTGTTTATTTATTAAATCTGTTAATTGAACATTTAACTTTTGTAATTCTTGAATTAAATTTAAATGTTCTTTTTGAATATCTATTAATTCATTGTCTTTATTGTTTTTCTTAAATAAAATATGAGGTTTTTGTGGTAAAATTAATTTTTCTTTTTTTTTATTAGGTATTTCAGATTTTAATTGTTTATGAAATATATTTTTGTTATTTATACTTGGCTTTTTTATTGATTGTGATGATGAAATTCTTGGTAAATAATGATTGTTATAATTATTATTATTCTTACTTATGTAATTATTATTGTTATTATTTTTAGAATTATTAACACCAATATATAGTTTTGTATTCGTTGATAAATTTAAATTATTTTTTGGATTATTGTTTAATTCATTTAAAGATGTAATTAAATGTTTTTTTGGTGATAATTTAAAAGAATTGTTTAATTTCTGTTTTTGCTTTTGAATATTTTTTATTTTTTCTTTTTTAATATTTTTGGGAAAAATATCTGTATTTACATTTTCAATTTTATTTTTTCTTGAACTTGATGATTCAATTATTATTTCTTCTTTTATTTCTTCTTCACTATTATTATTTTTATTATCATCATTAATTTCTGGACTTTCATTATTTATTTTTTCATGTTTTTCTATCATTAAATTTTTATCTTTATATATATTATTTTGTTTTTCTGTTTCTAAATTTATTGTTTCTTCTTTAATATTTTTATTTTCATAACTATTATTTAAATATTCATTTATTTCTTTTTCATTCATGAATTTTTTTTATTTTTAAATAAAAATTATATTAAATATAATTTTATTTTTCTAAATATAAATCAAAAAAAAAACGTGCAGAAAAAGAATAAAATAATATCAAATAATATATATTTAAAAAAATTATCTAAAAAGAATCAGAAAAATAAATTTAAGCATTATAACATCTATGACTCATGCATTTTCTTCCTTTTTTACAATGATGGAACCAATCACATTTATTTCCAGCTTTTTTAGATTTATCCCATCCAACTTGATTATCTTTTGTTGCTTTAGTTGTACATCTATAATCTTTACATACATATTTTGAACAACAATAAGAAGTGAAATCACAATCTCCTCCTGGAGCTACACATGATGCTTTTGATTTAAGTTTTTTTGAAATAACAAATGATAAAATAGCAATAAATAATAAAAAGAATAAATTCTTCATTTTTATTTGAGTCAATTAAATAAAAATTTAATAAATTTACTATCATATATATAAAATAATAATAAAGTAAATTTTTATTAACTGATTAAAAAAAAAACAAAAAAAAAATAAAACAATAAAAAAAAATGTCAGATGATAACTCCCAACATAAATACCTTGAAGATATATCATCAAAACGTGAAGAGACAAAAAAAAGAGTATTAGAGCAAATAGCACAAGAGCGTAATGAGAAAGACTCAATGTCTCGTTTTGGTTATTTTTCAATTCCCTACCCTGCAATTGTAGGAGATGAAGCATATAGTCAAAACCAAGAATACCAAAACCACAAAGTAGTAGATCACAAAGTAATAATAGAAAAACGTGGAATATACACTCGTCCAGGTAAACAAGGTAAAACAAACGATGTATATTTTGCTCCGATAGAACCATTACCAGATGATAAAATAGAATTATTTAAGCAATTAAATAAATCTGAAAATGAAAGATATCTTCAAGCAATAAAAGATAGAAAAGGAAAATCAACTACTATTCCTTTTAAACCTCCAGGTTCAGGAAAATTAAAAGGTTATTATGATGAAGAACATGAACCAAATGATGGATTATTATTTAGTGAACCTGATAAAAAGAGATTTATTAAAGAAGGGAAAGTTGTTACTGAAAAAAGAGGAATTTATACTGGTGCTACTAAAGTTAATACTAGTTTACCAAGTGATTTTTTTTCTTATCCTCAAAGAGAAGATTCTTATCAAGAAATATTAAAGAAAAAAGCAATTGATGATTTTGAAAATAAAATGAAAGCAGTTAAAGAAAGAAAAGAAAATAAAAATTTTAAAAAACCTTTTCAACCAGCTGCTTTAATGAAGTGTGAACCTTTTGCAAATAATGAAAAAACTTATGGAATGTATTCACAAGATGAAATTGAAGAAAGAATGAAAGAATATAAAGAATGGAAAAAAAATGGAAGAGGAAAATATAAAAAAGTTTTACCTGAAGGAAGTGTTAAACATTTAAAAGCTTTTTCACCTGCAAAATTAGTTTCTACTGGAAGAGATGCTTTATTTAATGATGATTTATATAAAATTCCTGATAGAGAAGATTTAGTTAATGCTATGAAAGAAAAAAATAAAAGTGGAGGAGAAAATGAAAAAGAAATGAGTATTAGGGAAAAAATGGCTGAGATGAATAAAAATAAAAGAGTTCCTTTTACTTATAATAAACTTATGAAAATTTCTACTTTTTCACCTCCTATTACTAGCTTTTCTGTTAATTTAAAAAGGGAATTTCCTAGTATTAAGTTTCATTAATTTTGGATTTTGTGTTTTTCTTCCTTTTTTTATTGGTTAAATGAAAATTTAAAAAAAAAAGTTTTTTTTTATTTTTCTATATTATTTCTTTTATAGTTTTTTCAAATTATTTTTTATTTTTTTTTTTCGTTTTTTGTTTATTTTTTTCTTTAATTTTTTAACATTTTATTTTTTATTTTTTTAGGTTTTAATAGTTTATTCTTTGTTTTTAAATTTAATTATTTTTTTTAAAAATTATTTATAATGGGTAATAATTGTAATGTAAATTGTAATAAAAATACTATAATTACTTATCAAACTTTAACTACTATTTCAGAATCATATGATTTTATTCAACAATATACTCTTTTAAAAGATAATTATTTAATTGCTGGGCAAAAAATATGTAAATTTATCAATTTTAATTATAGAAGATTATGTTGTAAACAAAAATATAGAAAAATGATTTTAAAATTAGAATCAATTTTTGATGTAGAGTCAATAAATTTTCCAAAAAAAAAAGAATATTTCATTGAATTATTTAATAAAAAAATTAATTTTTTTTTTGAAAATAAAATTGAAATTTTAGAAAATATTTTTGAAGAAGAAAAAATTTTAAGTAAAATTCATGATTTCGAAGCTTTAAAAAATATGATAAAAAACTATTATGCAAATGAAATATGTTATAATAGAATAAACTTTTATCAAAATTTCTTTGATTACATTCAAAAAAAGAAAAAAACAAAATCTTTTTTTAATAACATATATGAAGAAGAAAAAGAAGGAAAATTAAAAAGCTCAGTTAAAAAATTAATGAGAATACAAAAAATATTTAAAAGTGATAAAGGAAAAGATGATTTATTTAATTCTCAAATTACTTTTATTGAAAAAGATTTAGATAATTTATTTCAATTATGTTTATCAACAGATGTAAATAATTTACCTAAAAAAATTGATGAAATTGAAAATAAATCTTATTTATTAATGTTATTTTCAGATGAATTAAAATTAAATAATGAATTTTTTATTTATGAAAAACTAAGAATTTTTCTCAAATTCTTTTATTATCTTTATCTTTTAAAAAAAAATAATTTTATCTCTTCTACTAATAAATTTAATAAAATCTCAAAAGAAGAATTTAATTCAACTCTCACAAATAAAAATTTTTATTTAAATATAAATGATATAGAATCATTTAAATTATTAAAAAAAATTAAACTTTTTCAATTAGCATTTAATAAAAACAAAAGAGCTAAAACTGTAAATCCAAGTAAATTTAATTTATTAGATTCTGAAATAAATACAAATATTTCAGAAAATGATGAATTTAATTTTGATATTTTAAAAGAAAATAATATTTATTCTCATAATAAAATAAATATTGAAGAATTTACTGAAATAAATACATCAAATTACATTCCAGTAATAACAGAAGCAATGAATAAGAATAATATTGATAATGAACATTTTATAAAAAGAAAATCAACAATAAATCAAGTTTCACCTTTAATGATAGAAGAAAAATTGAAAAAAATATACTCAAAACAAAAAAACAAAAGTCCAAAAAGATTAAACCGTATAGTTAGAATAAATAGTTTAGAAAAAAAACCTATATCAAAAAATATAAATTTCAATAATAGATTATCTGCAAATGTAATACCAACAAATAATATAAACTATAATAAAACCTTAAATATAAATTTATTAAATAATAAAAACAAAAATGAAGATACTAAAATAGAATTATATAATGGAGAATATGATAATACATTATATTTATATGCTGGAATGGGTATTTTAATAAAACCAAGAAATTCATCTTTATATAATGGAACATTTAGATATGGAAAAAAAGAAGGTTTTGGAATTTATTATAGACAATTAAGTGAATATCATTTTAAATATTATATGGGTGAATTCACAAATAATAAATTTGATGGTTTTGGTTTTTTATTAGAATTAAATTATAAATATTCAAAAATATTAAAAGGAATTTTTCACAAATCTAATTTTATTAATGGAATAATTGTTACTTTTACAGAAAATAAAAATGATATTTTAGAAGTTTTAAAATACGAAGGTGAAGTAGAAGAAAAAGTTAATAATAATAATATACTATTTAAAAATTATGGTCATTTAACTAAAATAAGTTATAGATTAAATAAAAATAAAACAAAATATGAAAAAGAAAGTGAATATGATTATACAGGATATTTTAAAGATGGAAAAGAAAATGGAGAAGGTTATTTAAAGTATAATTTAAAAAATCAAGGTTATTATTATGAATATCAAGGAAATTTCATAAATGGAGAAATTAATGGTTATGGAATAATAAATTTTTCAGATAATTTTTTTATAAAAAAATACGAAGGTTTTTTTGATGGAAATGGAGAAAAATCTTTTTCAAATTATGGAATTGTATATTTTAAATCAGGAGATATTTATGAAGGATTTTTTGATGAAAAACATTTAAAAACTTTATGTGGAATTTATTGGCATTATAATAATAAAAATATTGATAATATGAATTGTAAAAATGATAATTTTTTTGGAGAATTTTTTGAAGATATGAAATGTGGTTTTGGAAGATATATTTCTTTTAATGAAAATAACGGGAAATTACTTATTGGAAAATATCAAAGAGGTGCTAAAAATGGTGTTTTTGAATTAATTTATGAAGAAGAAGATGAAAAATTAAATAATGATAATAAAAAATTTGGGATTGGAAATTTTTTTAGTAAAAATAAATTTGTTACTAGATTTAATTTGTTAACTCAAAAAAAAAAATTTTATGTTTTTGAAGAAGGGGATTTATTAGAAAGAAGTGATAAGGAAATTAAACCTTTTTGGATTAAAATTTTGGGATGATTTTTTTTTTGACTTTTATTTTTTATTAAGTTTTATATATTTGGGTCAAATTTTTAATAATTTATTTAATTTTTCTTGGAAATATTATATCAATAATAATTAATTGTAATTATCTTTTCTTTTTTTTATTTATAATTTAAGAAATGTCTTTATATATATAAAAAAATTTTATTAGTAAAGTTTTTGTTTTGTTGTTTTTATTTTACATTTTAGTTTTTTTTATGTTTAGTATTTATTTATAAAAACAAGAATTAATCAATCAATAAATAATTTGTAAACAATATAAATCTATTTAATATTTTATTTGAGAGTTTTTTGTTTTTTTCTCTTTTGATATTTTTTATCTATTTTTTATTTAAATTAATTCATTGATATTTCATCTTTTTGATTATAAATTTTTTTTTTAAGAAAAAGCAAAGAATAATATTTTAAATGAAATAAATTTATTATAACAATTTAAATATTATTTACAAATTTTTGTAAAATTCCATCTTTCTATTATTTAATTATTATTTAAAAAAAAAATTATTTATAACCACAAAATAAAGTATAATTTTTATTTATATAAATATTGAGGAATTTTTTTATATTTTATTAACTCCAAAGCTAATTCTTTTTGTCCAGTTTCTAAAAGATAAAATAAAATTAAATTATTAAAATAATGAGGAATATTCTTAATAGATTTATCATAATAAATATTTAATCCACTTTTTATTCCTTGTAAAACTTCTTCATAATTTTTATTTTTTAAATTAATGAAAATTGAATTAATTATTAAATTAATTTTAAAGTAAACTTCTTTAGAAATTAATTTATGATTAGAAATAAAAACTCCTTCTAAATCAGAAATAGATTTTTTATTAATTTTATTTAATTCATTTTTTGCTAATTCAATTTGATTTGTGTTTAAATAAGCTAAAATTAAATAATTTTCAATAGCATAATAAAATGTTTGATTATTTTGAATAATATTTTTTATTTGAGGAAAATAAATATATTTAACAATAAATATTATTTTATTAAAAGAATTCGTCAAAGAAAAACAAAATAATAAATTTAAATATGATAAAATAAAAATTTCATTATATGAATCATAATGTAAACTTTGAGAGTTGAAAATATTTTTATTCTTTATTTCATTATTTTCTCCTAAATTTAAAGCTTTTTCAATTAAATTAAATTTATTATTTTTTGTTTTTTTATTATTCTTAATTATATTATCACATAAAGTTATTACTTTAGAAAACATTTTAATTGGTTTTTCTAAATCTTCTTTTAAATTGTTTGTCTCGAAAAAATTTTGATTAATATTAAAAATATTATAATCATTATTAGAATCAATAAACAAAAAGAGTTTTTTGTTTTTTTGTTCTGAATTAATTTTATTTAATAAAATTTCAATTAAACATAAACCAATTCTAAAGTAAATAAAAGGATTATTTTTAAAAATTTCAATTTTTTGAATTTTTAATAATATATTTAAGCATTTATCAAATTTTTTTTCATAAAAATTACAAAGAGCAATATTGTATTTAATCATAAATCCAAATCTTAATTTAAAACCATAATAATCTTCTTTAAGAAATTTATTACATAAAAAAAAATAATGTTTTGCTAAATTGATATTTTTATTTTTTAAATTTAAAATTCCATAAGTATTATAATAATAAACTTTAATATAATTATCATTTGGAAATTTCATAATTAATGAATTTAAATGTTTAAAACATTTAAAAGTTGGTTTATTTAAATAATCATATCTTATTTTTAACATATTATAAATTTTTTTCATTCTAATAAAAAGAGGATAATTTCCTTTTGTTTTATTAGAAAAATTATACATTGATTTATAATCTTCTAAATTTTTTTTTGCTTTTTGAATATAACCTTCATTTAAATTAATATAACTTCTATATAATCTTATTATTTCAGGAAAATGAATATTTTGATTATAAATTTCAATTTCATTTAAATAATTTATTATTATTGGATCAAAATTTATTTCTGTTTCATTTAAATTTATATTTTTATTTATAAAAGAATCTAAAATTTGAATCATTTTCTTTGAGAATTCATTTTCATTTAATAATAATCCAATTTCTATTAAACATAAAAGTGCATTTGAATTAAAAATAAAATAATATCTTAATTTGGTATTAACATTTTTATTTTCTAAATTATAATTTAAATATGATAAATAAATGTCAAGAACTTTTTGGTAATTCCCATTTTGAAAAAAATAAAATAATTTATTTAGATAAAAAATATCAGTGATTTCATTATTATTATGAATTAATTTTTCATTAAATTTAAAAGAAATATTTTTATAATTTTCATAATTTTTATCTATAAAATAATAAATATAATTTTTATTCCATTCTGAAAAAATATTCAATTTATCATTTTTAATTATTTCTCTTAAATTATTATTCAAAGTAATAATTGGAAGAATATCAAATTGAGAAAAAATATTATTATTTTTTTCAGATTGTTCATCTTCTCCTTGTTCTTCTTCATTAATTTTTATATTATCATTGATTATTTCATTCATATTATTTATTTTTTTAAATATAATTAATATTATTTTATTAATTTAAATTTCTCATTTTTATATATAAGATATTAAAAAGTAAAAAAATGAATGATTTAATAATAATGATGTTAAAAACACTAAAAAATG
>JAEEGI010030736.1_pt1 | contig 10081 bp, 5 predicted proteins | sample 8958751 | NCBI WGS metagenome assembly JAEEGI01 (sample SAMN16246545, study PRJNA631951) | gut metagenome | biome: gut microbiome; feature: rumen; material: KS-attached | host: Bos | place: Iran: Karaj | collected 2018-10 | reverse complement strand
CAAAACTGAAGCAGGGTAATATAGAATATGAGTTTATCTTGAAGGCGATGCGACTCGCTACCTGGCACATCGATCCTTTGCAGCGTACGTTGTCTATGGATAATGATTTCCGTGATGCCCAGGATAACTATACGCCTCCTCCTGCTACTAATCTCGATGTTCTCCCGAGTATGATTGCCAAGTCGGATGCCGATCGCGTGAAGGCTGCGATGGATGATATCTGCACAGGGCGCATCAATACTTACCACCAGCAGTATCGGGTCAAGTCGGGTAGTGTTACAGGTCTTACCTATTGGGAAGACAGTATCGCCACGATTGTTGATCGCGACAGTGAAGGGCGCCCTACTAGGATTGTAGGCACCTCTCGGCGTATCGATGATCAGAAGAATATGGAGGCTGCCTTGATCTCGGCTCGTAACAAGGCGGAAGAGAGCGACCGTCTGAAGACCGCCTTCATTGCCAACATGGGTCACGAGATTCGTACGCCGTTGAATGCCATTGTGGGCTTCTCCGACCTTTTGCCTGTGGTGGAGAGCGAAGAAGACCGCAACCAGATTATCAAGGAAATTCAATTTAATAACCAGAAGCTGCTCCGCATTATCAATGGTCTTGTGAGCATGTCGAAGATTGAGGCCGAAGCCAAGAATCTCGTGAAGTCTCAGACTAACTTGGTGTCTGTGCTTAAGGATATTGCAAATGTTCATGCAGCAACTGTCGATACCCAGAACGTAGCGCTGGTCACTCAGTTCCCTTATACCGAACTGATGATCAATACCGATGTGAACAAACTGAGGGAATTGGTCGATAATTTCATGTCAAATGCTGTGAAGTTCACCCTCAAGGGGCGCATCACCTTAGGTTATGATCTGCCTGATGGTGAGCATGTGCGTATCTGGGTGACGGATACGGGCTTGGGTGTGGCTGAGGCCGATCGCCAGCGTATCTTCGATCGTTTCGTCAAGGTTAATGAATATGTTCCAGGAACAGGTCTTGGTCTGTCGGTGGCAAAGTCGCATGCCGAGAGTCTTGGCGGTAAGATTGGTGTCGATTCGAAGTTGGGTGAGGGTTCTACTTTCTGGGTAGAATTACCATTAATCTGATGAGTCTTGCAACTTTTTGGCGATTGCTTACGTCAAACAGTCAGAAAATCAATTTTTAATGTTATGTAAGTATGAAGACAAAAAGTGTTTTGATGTACGCCATTTCGTCAATGGTTGTGTTGTCTCTCGTATCATGTAGGCATGAGCAGAAGGTGCTCGAGGTGTTCGACGAAGAGACTGTCACTGAGAAGCGTGTGCTGAAAGGTTTCGAGGAAGTCGAAGTGCTGGGCTCTCCCACCGTCTATTATGTACAGGCCGATTCGTTCTCCGTCGTTGTGAAGGGACCTAAGAGTCTTGTCGAGAACATTCTGACAGAGGTCGATGGCACCACGCTGAAAGTGCGTAATCGTGGGAAAATGGGCATTTTCAATATCAGGGTCGATGATATGGATGCTTCTGTCTTTGTGACCTCTCCCGACATTGTGGGTATCCGTCTGAGTGGTTCTGGCGACTTTATCAGTGAGCGCCCTATCGATTCTGATAAGATAGATATCCTGTTGCGTGGTTCTGGTGATATTAGTATCGACAGTTTGATCTGCGACGATTGTACGACCAGTGTCGTGGGGTCGGGCGATGCCACAGTCCGTCGGCTTGAAGCCCGTCGTGTCTCTGCCTCGCTGGTAGGTTCGGGCAATGTCAGGTTGGGATTGTGGAAAGTGGATGACACCAATCTCCAAGTGACGGGTTCTGGCGATATCGATGCTTATTTCAACGAGGGCTGCCAGGCGGCCGATTGCGAACTGCGCGGCTCTGGCGATATCACGTTGAAAGGCCATGTGGCGCGTTTCACAAAGCATAAGACGGGTTCGGGGGATATCAATACAGACAAGCTGGTCGTCAGGTAGAAACAGGCTTGAAACCTCTTATAAAATAAAAAAACCAAGAGTGTCATCACGACAGTCTTGGTTTTCATTTTCTAACTAACTTATTATCAACTATTCATTACTCATTCTGAATTTGCTGGTGCAAAGGTACGCAGTTTTTTCGAGATAATCAACAGTATGACCTAAAAAAATAGACGTAAACGTTTGCGAAATCAAAAGATTTTCTTATCTTTGCAGCGTCTGTTTATATTTTATTGAAGATATGGCAATCGTTAAACGCAGAACATCCTTGAAGGATCTGGCCAAAGAGTTGGGTGTAAGTATTGCTACCGTCAGCCGTGCCTTGCGCAGTTCTCCCGAGATCGGGCAGGAGATGCAGGCGAAGGTCAAGGAACTCGCCAAGCGTCTGAACTACCGTCCGAATCCCTTTGCGCAGAGCCTCCGCAAAGAGGCGCCTCGTGTCATCGGTGTGGTGGTGCCAAACCTCGTGACTCATTATTACTCTGCCGTGCTCGATGGTATTGAGGAGGAAGCTCGTAAGGCGGGTTATTCCATCATCAGCGCCAACACCCATGAGGAGAGTGATGCTGAGGTCAGAGCCATCGACAATTTTATCAGCCTTCATGTCGAAGGCATCATCGCCTGTCTTTCCCAGAACACGACTGATTATTGCCATTTCGAGGAGATATCCGAGATGGGTATCCCCTTGGTGTTCTTTGGGCGTACCTGTCTGCCCGAGAAGTTCTCCAGCGTAACGGCTAACGGCGATATTGCGGCTCAGGAGGCCACCCAGCACCTGATCGATACAGGTAGTCGCCGTATCGCATTCATTGGCGGTCCCAATCATCTGGATATGGTGAAGCGCCGTAAACATGGCTATCTCGAAGCGTTGAAGGAGAACAGGATACCAATCGACCGCAACCTGGTGGTCTGCGACAGAATCGACTATCAGTGGGCGCTCGAGGCAACTGTGAGGTTGCTGCAGCGAGAAGACCGCCCCGATGCCATCCTGGCTTTTAATGATATCGTCACCTTCGCAGCCTTTACCGCTATCAAGCAGGTAGGCCTGCGCATTCCTGATGATGTGGCGCTTATCGGGTTTACCGATGATGCGCATGCCGAGTATGTCACACCCAAGATGTCGGCTATCGTCGATCAGTCTTTTGAAATGGGAGGTGAGGCTTGCCGCCTGCTGTTGAAGAATATCAATGGCGACCATCAGATTTATAAGAAGATTGTCCCTCAGAAACTGGTGATAAGAGAGACGTCTGCCAAAAAATAATTGCATTTAGAAACCAAACTTGATATGAAGCAACTACTAACTGTCATCATGTTACTTTGCAGCCTCGCCATCGAGGCTGGGAATACACAGATTCCTGACATGAAATTCCGCCGCCTAGATACGCGCGACGGCTTGTCTAATTCACAGATTAACTATATCTTCCAGGATTCCAAGGGGTATGTCTGGATTTGTACATCGTATGGTCTGAACCGTTACGACGGCTATCGTTTCCGTACGTTCTTCTCCGACGCCCGCGATACAACCACACTGCGTAACAACTACGTCGATTACATGTGGGAAGACATCGATGGTAATCTGTGGCTCCGTCAGGGCATGAACTATAGTGTATTCGACCCTGTGACAGAGACGGTAACGCGTAACCCCTCGTCGATCCTGGCGAAAATGGGCATCAAGGGAGGTATAGACCGTATCTATATCGACTCCAAGAAGAATTTCTGGGTGAAGACTTACGACCATGGGCTCTTCTGCTATAACCCCAAGACGAAGCAGAAAACCTTAGTTAAATACGGCTACGATCCGGAGCAGTTAGCCTCGGAGTTCTGGATCTCCTCGTTTGCCGAGAATAACGACCTTCTGATTGCCTCCTCCAGCAATGGCGGACTGATAGCCGTCGATGGCAAGCGTGGCAAGGTGGTGTGGCGCGATGACTATATCCGTGAGCATGGTGGCAGCCAGAACAATGCCTATAATCTCGTGGTCGATAACGATGGCAACTATTGGGTCCAGGCGCCCGATGCCAACTATATCTACTGTCAGAAGGAGAAGAAATGGTATAATTCCATCAATAGCTTCATGTCATCGAGAGGCATCACCGGGCTGCCCGAGGGCCTCATGGCGTGGGATGTGCTCATGGATCACCGCAACTGGATGTGGCTGGCCACCGACCATGAGGGACTCTTCATCGTGGATATGAACACCAAGGAGGTGCGCCAGTTCACTAACAACAAGTTTGACGAGTCGTCGCTCAGCGAGAACACCTGCAAACACCTCATGCTCGACAAGGCCGGCAACATGTGGATAGGCGCCTATCGTAATGGCCTGAACCAGTATGTCGAGAAACTGTCGGGTATTAAGAACATCGAGGAAGTGGGCGATGTCAACACCACCGTCGAAGACAAGAACGGCATCTATTGGCTGGGTACTGATAATCGCGGTATTATCAAATATAACGAGGCGACGGGCGAGATGCAGTTAGTCGATAAGTCGAATAGCGGCATTGCCTCCAACACGATGGTGGCTTCCTATCGTTCACGCGACGGCTATCTCTGGTTTGGAACCTATAATGGCGGTCTCATCCAGATAGCGCCCGATGGTCATATCACCAATTATCTGGCCAAAGGCGAGAACGACGGGTTGCTCAACAATAACATCTGGTCTGTCACAGAGGATAAGTGGGGCGATATCTGGCTGGGAACCCTCGGTAGCGGTGTGCAGCGCATGAATCGCAAGACGGGTAAGTTCAAGACTTACAACAGCTACAACTCTACCCTTCGTGAGAATTTCATGACCACCGTGTCGTTTACGAAGAAGGGCTGGCTGCTGGCAGGCCATTCTTACTATTACTCGTTGATCAATCCTGTCAGCGGGCGCATCATGAATATCGCCATACCTGAGATACCAGGCAAGGCCTCTGCGGCTGCCACCACCGTCTGTGTGATGGAGGATAGTCGCGGACTTATCTGGCAGGGCTCGATGTCGGGCTGCTGCGTGCTCGACCAGAAGAACGGTTGGCAGACGCTGCTCGACATGAACAGCGGTCTGTATGGCTCCAGCGTCGTAGGTATTGTCGAAGACCTGCGCCATACGGTTTGGGTGGTTACTGAGCATGGCATCACTAATGTCACCCCGCAGTCGGATGGCAATGGCGGCTGGACGTTCCTCGTGCGTAGTTTCAGTTCGAAAGACGGCTTGCAGCAAGGTCCCTACAATCAGCGCTCCATTAGCCTCACACATGATGGCAAGGTGCTCGTGGGCGGTCTTGGCGGTCTCGATATCATCGATCCCAAGCAGCTCTCTGGGGCCGACAGTAAGGAGCGCCCTGTCTTCAGCGGCCTGAAGCTGTTTGGTCAGCAGGTGGCTGTCGGCAAGGCGTATGAAGGACGTGTCATCCTCGACGAGGCACTCGACGTCTGTCGCGAACTGACGCTCCGTCACGATGAAAATCAGTTCACCATCCAGCTTGCTACGGATAAGGGTCTGATGCACAATCCCGCCCGCTTCATCTATCAGCTCGAGGGCTTTAGCGACAAGTGGATCAAGACTGAGGAGCAGGATCCTAACATCACTTATATGTCGCTCCATCATGGCGACTATGTGCTCCATGTGCGTATGCTCAACGACGACGGTTCTATGGGCGAGATCGAGGCCACGCTGAAGATTACCATCACCCCGCCATTGCTGCGCAACCGCTGGCTCATGGTGGCCTTCCTCCTCTTGGTAGGTGCTGGCCTCTACTTCTGGCGTCGTCGCTTCATGAAGAAGCAGGAGGAGCGTATGGAACTCGAGCAGCTGCGTCGCGAGACAGAGAAGAAACACTGGATGAGCGAGATGCGCAAGCAGATGCAGGCCGAAGCCGAACAGTTTATCGCCTCTGCACCCAAGCCCGACGAGTCGATGGCTCCAGAGCGCATGGAACTCATTGATCTCGTGCCGCTCTGCCAGCAGACGTGCGATGCCTTTAAGGGCCCGAAGGATAAGGTCATCCGCCTCTCGTTCTTCCCCTTCGCTGATCATCTGCCCATCATGGGCGACAAGTTGCACTTACAGAACATGCTGCAGATCCTGCTCGACAATGCAGTCAACTTCTCGCCTAATAATAGTAAGGTGAAGGTGTTTGCCGAACAGGATAAGGACAAGGCCATCCTGCGCGTCGCTGATAATGGCGTAGGTGTGCCCACAGAGGTCATGCCACATCTCTTCGAGCAGATCGTGGGCGACGACGACAGTCCTAACCTCCATAAGGTCTTCGACATCGTGCAGACGCATCATGGCACCGTCAGTGTCCAGGAGAACAAGGGTGGCGGCACCGTCTTCACCATCGAGTTCCCGCTTGGCGAGTCTGATATCGAAGAGGCTGTGCTGATGGATGATAACGAATAGTCAAAACTAGCAACTAACAACGATATAAACAAACCTATGAGAAAAATTGTAATGATGGCTTCTGCCCTTCTGCTGGCCCATACGGTGGTGGCTGCAGAGGTGCAGACTCAGGGAAACACCGTGACGATACGTCCCGACGGTGGCCAGGCAAAAGTGGTCTGCCTGGAAGTGATTAACGACAACATTATCCGCGTGCGTGCCACCTCCCAGGCGGCTCTGCCCGTCAAGCCCGCCTCGCTGATGATAGTGCCACAGACGGCGCCTGCCAAGGGCTCCTACGCTGTCGATGAGAGCGGTGACGAGGTGATCGTCAAAGCCCGCAACGTCAAGGCTGTCGTCTCTAAAGAGAATGGACGCATCAGATTCTACGATGCTGAGGGTAAGGAACTGCTCAAGGAGGCCGACGAAGGCAAGAGGTTCTGGGATTTCACCGTGCCTGAGCGCGAACTGGGCATCAAGACCGGCTACACGGTGCCCGAGGAGCAGAAGCACGGCCTCTCGTGGCAGATGAAGTTCGACTCGCCCGACGATGAGGCTTTCTACGGACTGGGACAGCACCAGTCGGAGGAGTTCAACATGAAGGGCAAGAACGAGGATCTTTTCCAGTATAACACGAAGGTGTCGATTCCCTTCGTCCTCTCGAATAAGAATTACGGACTCCTGTGGGACAGCTACAGCTATTGCCGTTTTGGTAATCCCAACGACTATCTGCAGCTTAATCGTGCCTTCAAACTCTACGATCGCACAGGCAAGGAAGGTCATCTGACGGGAACCTACATTGATGCACAGGGCAAGAAACTGGTGCGCGATGAAGATAGTATATATTATGAATATGGTACGCCCGAGAAGTCGGCCATTGCCCTGAAGACCGACAATGGCGGCATCAAGAACTTCCCCAAGGGTGTGAACCTGATGGGAGCCAACGTCACTTACGAAGGCTTTATCGAGCCCGAGTGCTGTGGCAAATGTAAGGGCAAGAGCCAGCTCTACCAGTTTATCCTCTATTATTCAGGCTACGTCAAGGTCTATATCGATGGCTGCGAAGTAGTGCCAGAGCGCTGGCGCACAGCCTGGAACCCCAACAGCTATAAGTTCAGCTGCGAACTCCAGAAGGGCAAGCGGGTGCAGTTGCGCATCGAGTGGCGCCCCGATGGCGGTGAGGCCTATTGCGGCCTGCGCGTCGCTGAGCCTCGCAGTGCCGAGGAGCGCGGCAAACTCTCCGTCTGGAGCGAGATGGCCAAGGATATGGACTACTACTTCATCGCTGGCGAGAACCTCGATCAGGTTGTCTCCGGCTATCGCACCCTGACGGGTAAGGCCTCACTCTATCCCAAGTGGGTGCTGGGCTTCTGGCAGAGCCGTGAGCGCTATAAGACGCAGGATGAGATCGAGGGCACGCTGGCTGAGTTCCGCAAGCGCCACATCCCCATCGACAATATCGTGCAGGACTGGAACTACTGGCCCGAGGATCAGTGGGGCAGCCACAAGTTTGAGGCTTCGCGCTATCCCAATCCTCAGCAGATGCTCGACAACGTCCACAAGATGCATGGACGCTTCATGATCTCCGTATGGCCTAAGTTCTACGACACCACCGCCAACTACAAAGAGCTCGACGCAAAGGGTTGGATGTATCGTCAGGCTGTCGAAGACGATATCCACGACTGGCTGGGCTTCCGTGGCTCTTTCTACGATGCTTATGATGCTGATGCCCGCAAGATGTTCTGGCGCCAGATGGACGAGAACCTCTACACCGGCCTGAGCAAAAAATCTCAAACCTCAAACCTCAAATCTCAAACCTCCATGGTCGATGCCTGGTGGATGGATGCCTCAGAGCCCAACGTGCGCGACTGCACCCCCATGTGGTATCGCAAGGCCCTCAGCGGCCCCACAGCCCTCGGCACCTCTACTGAGTACTTCAACGCTTACTCTACCGTCAATGCCGATGCCATCTATCATGGTCAGCGCTCCGTCTGGAGGGGTAAGATGAACGAGCCTCGCGTGTTCCTGCTTACTCGTAGCGGCTTCGCTGGCGAGCAGCGCTTCTCTACAGCCACGTGGAGTGGTGATATCGGCACCCGCTGGGAGGATATGCGCGCACAGATGACGGCAGGTCTCAACTACTCCATCTCGGGCATCCCCTTCTGGGGTATGGATCAGGGCGGCTTCTGCGTCGAGAACCGCTATGTGACAGCCCAGCAGCTCTACGATCGCACGAAGGTCGAGAGCGAAGACCTCAAGGAGTGGCGCGAACTTCAGACCCGCTGGAATCAGTTTGGCACTTTCATTCCCCTCTTCCGCAGTCACGGTCAGTGGCCCCTGCGCGAGATCTGGAACATCGCTCCCGAGGGGCATCCCGCCTATAAGTCGTTCGTCTATTACGACAAGCTGCGCTATCGCCTGATGCCTTATCTCTACTCGATGGCAGGCTGGGCCCACTTCAAGGACTACACGCTGATGCGCCCGCTGGTGATGGACTTCAATGGCGATCGCGAGGTCGAGAACATCGGCAACCAGTGGATGTTCGGCCCTGCACTGATGGCTTGTCCCGTAGGCTATTACAAGGCCCGCAACCGCAGCGTCTATTTCCCAGAGCAGTGCGGCTGGTATAACCTCTATTCAGGCGAATATGTCGTTGGCGGTCAGAACCTCGTGGTCGATGCACCTTACGAGTGCATCCCTGTCTTTGTGCGCGAGGGTGCTATCATCCCCTTCGGCCCAGAGATGGAGTGGAGCGACGAGAAGCCCGCTGAGCTCATCAACCTCTACGTATATGCAGGCAAGGATGGCGGCTTCCAGCTCTACGAAGACGAGGGAACCAACTACAACTACGAGAAGGGCAAGTATGCCACTATCGACATCTCTTACAACGATGCTACCCGCACCGTCTCCTTCGGTGCCCGTAAAGGTCAGTTCCCAGGCATGCTGAAGAACCGTCGCTTCAATGTGGTGCTCATCTCGAGAGATGCCCCCAAGCCCCTCAACCTCGATAACCCCGAGGGCCGTCTGGTTCAGTACAACGGTAAGGCCGTCAGCGTTGCCCTCTGATCGTCATCAGTGGTCTGACATTTAAAGAAGGGAGCCTGCTCGTTCAGCAGGCTCCCTTTCTCTTTGTCTCTATTTGTTGGGCTTCAGAAACCCACACACGAGGTCGCACTCAAGGCCGTCACGATGGCGGTCGCCACAGATGCTATGATCTGCACAATCCACTTAAAGGTCTCTTTCTTTGTCATACGCGTTTAATGTTTAATTAGTTTTTAAATAGTGGGGGAGCGGGTGCTCCCCCGTTAGGTTAAGGCTCCTCTTCGCCGCCTCCCTGATTCGGCTTGCCGCCGTTGTCGTCACCGCCCTGGGTATCGCCGCCACCAGTCTGGCTTCCGCTGTTATCAGAGCCACTGCCCTCTGAGGTGCCACCTCCTAGCTCAGCAACCTTGGCTGCAGCGATCTGCTGGGCAGCAGCGTCAGTCCAGCCCAACTTAGCCACCTTGTTCAGCTCGTCACGGGTGTACTCGCCAGTAGCCTGAGCAAGCAGCTTCAGCGAAGCGACTGCAGGACCAGTCATCTCGTTCTGGTGCGTCTTCGGGTTGTAGAGTGATCCGAGCGAAGCCGAGATGGTCTTGTCGGAGTCCTTGTCATACAGCTTGGCGCAGCCGTTACCGATGACGCTCACCTTGAAGATCGCCAGGTCGTCCACCTTGACGGTGTTACCCATCAGCGTCTGCTCACGCGTACACTTCACGAAGTCGCGGAGGATACCC
>JAEEGI010030729.1_pt1 | contig 10083 bp, 7 predicted proteins | sample 8958751 | NCBI WGS metagenome assembly JAEEGI01 (sample SAMN16246545, study PRJNA631951) | gut metagenome | biome: gut microbiome; feature: rumen; material: KS-attached | host: Bos | place: Iran: Karaj | collected 2018-10 | reverse complement strand
CAAGCAGCAGGCTGATAATGACTGCTCTCAAGCCGTTTATTAAGACAATCAGAAATACGCATGCCGTAATGAATTTCACATCAGCGCCGCCGAATTTGCTGTTTTTCATGCTTGCAAACAAGATGAGAAAGAAAAATGTTCCGGCAGCAGAGACAAACCGAAGCACCAGCGTTTTGCTTTCTGTTCCGATACATCCTGTAAGCAGAAGCATCAGCGAAACGCAGTCGGCAACCATTCGTTCACGGTAATCGCACACAGAAGCATAGATAAAAATCACGGCAGTTATGATTCCCTTCAGCTTTTCATTCCACGAGCCGAAAAAGAAATACATGGTCAGAACAACTGCCGCGGTAATCATCAAGCACACTGCATTGAGTTTACTGCCTTTTTTGTAATCCGGTGTTCTTTTTAATGCAATCCATTCTGCAAACACTGAAAATCCGACAGTGCATACCGGAATCAATAATTCAATACCTATCATTCAATCGCTTCCATTCATTTTTGAAAATCGAGGCAGGGTGTTTTAAGCCCTGCCCGACATAGTTGTGTTATCAGCCTGCGTAGTTAAAGAGTTCCTCGACTTTTTCAGTTACGGTCGGCATAATGGTATCTCCGAACAGAGCATAGAGCCCTGCGAGGAGCAATGCGCCCACAACAACCGCGATCAGGATTTTCACGCCGGTATCGACATACGCTTCACCGTCTGTTGCCGCAGCGAGGCGGATTGTTCTTCTGAGTCCTACGGTCTGGATCATGGAAACAATCGTGAGAATGGCTGCAAGATGTCTTGCTGCTGCTTTAGCAGCCTTCTTAAAAAACTTTCTGATTTTTTCAAACATGGTAAATTACCTCCAAAAAATTACTCATTTGTTGATTTGTAAGTATCGTAAGCTCCAAAAGCGGCGTCCGTAAGCATTTGACGGACGTTTTGAGAAAGCGGATGAACCGTATCTCTTGTAATCGTTTCACCCTGCGCGTTTACCCAGCTTGTATTGGGCATTGCGATGTTTCTTTTGCCGTCTTTTTCATAGAGCTTTACGCTGTGGATAATTACCGATTCATCAATGACAATATCGGCAATCGCTTTGAGTGACGTACTTGTGTCCATCACTTTTTTGATTTTTGCGCTGATGTTCATGTGCTTGTCCTTTCTTTTCTGCATTTCCGAGATCATTTCTTTCTCGGTAGGTTACAGTAAGATAAAGAGGGATAGGTGCGGAAAGGGGGAAAAAGAGAAAACGACAGTCCTGTTTTCCGAGTTGCGCCGTGTCGCTTGACTTCTTGTTTCTCTCAATGCTTACCTGTTCTGCTGCTCCCTCTTGCGGGCGAGAAATCTGTTGTAGTGTTCCAGAGCTTTTATGACGTAATCGCTCTGCCGTTCTACCGGAACAGACCTCGGAATCAGTTTCGCAATGCGATCGTCCCGGAAGGCAGACTTCTCCCTTTGATTCGGCTTTTCTTCTTCCATAATGGAATCGACAACCTCTTGGGTCAGTTTCCCTTCGTTAAAGAACTTGCGCATTTTGATAGCTTGAACGTGAGAGGGTGTGGCAAACGTGTAGTTGATTGCTTCATTCAGCCATTGCTGTGCTTCTTTCGGCAGGTAAGACAGCTCGACTGCCGGTCTTAAAGCGATCCGCTTTTCATCCACAAGCGCGAGCAGTTCGGGAATCAGCTCATTCAAGCGGATATATCGGCGTATTTGCTCATGACTTTCTCCAACAGATTCCGCAAGTTCATCTCTCGATGTTGTTTTCTTTAACTTCTGCTCCACTGGTGCAGAAGTTAAATCTGTCCGCTCGCCCTGTCGTTTCATAACGTCAAGCCGCATTTTATACGCTTTTGCTTTTTCAGAGGGTAAGATTTCTTCTCTATGTAAATTAGAATCCAGCATCATTAAAATCGCCTCATCTCTTGTAATTTCGTATATAACTGCCGGTATGGTTTCAATCCCTGCCAGCTCAAATGCGCGTTTCCGTCTGTGACCGGAAATCATTTCGTAGCTGTTATCGTCTAACCTGCGCACAAGTACAGGCTGAATCAGCCCGTATGTTTTTATACTGTCAACCAAATCTGTCATACTATCATCGTCTTTTACTTGATATGGGTGATTGGGGAAATCGTGTATTTCTGTAATCGGAATGTTTATCCTTTCATCAGCCGTATTTTGAAAAATGTTGTTTGCATCATTGTTTGCCATATTCAACCCTCCTTTCATTTTTCAGATTTTCTGAAACGTCACGGTTGCTAATATCCGTGAAGAATTATCTTCACAAAATCATCTCCTCTCATTGAATCGGGTATGGTTCAGCCTGTATGTTTATTGATATATAGCTTGTCTATATTGCGACAGGCTTATTCCGTATTCATTAAATACCCATAAACTGAATGACCATATACCAGATCGGCAGTACCACGTTAAACGCGAAGCCCTGACCGACGGTGTATATGATCGTTTTTGTAATCTCTGACATTAAAATCACATCCTAAATTTTTTATTTTCAGAATTTATCGTTCCCCCTGAAAAACGGGAGGGCATTTAACGGCTGTTTGCTTACAGCTCCATGGGAATCTCACCCCCGCTTCATCTCGTGACCGGCCTATACGAAGGAAGTATCATTAGCCCCTATACACATCTTCGCATTACAGAGAGCAACTCTGTATTTATCAGCAAGTTTTATCGCTCGTTGCTTTTTCAGCAATATCATGGCGTACTTCTGATCGTGCTCAATATATAAGGAATGTATTAAATGCCCTGCTATTAACTTTTCAAACTGCTTTGAAGGTCAATAAATTGCTCTATTTCTTTGTCCTTCACTATCTACTGGACAAAAAAATCGCCAAATGTTGTGATTTCATGGAAATTTAACAGTGAGTTAACAAAAAATTAACATTTTTTGCAAAAAAATAGCCTATTCCAATTGGAACAGGCTAAAAAAATAAAAAAATCTTAAAATCAAATTAATAAATTTATGTTGAATTTATAAAAGTTTAGCTGTATAATCAAATGCAGGATAATAATTAATTATCTTATAATAACTATTAATTATTTAAAGAAAGCATTGACCGTATTAGGAGTATAAAATGGGTATACAAGATGATATCTCAAGAACTGCAGCGGAGAATTATGCATCCGCATCACCATGGCCCGATAATGATGTTTGGCATAGATTCACATTTATTTCAGAGAAGAGAATGGTTGAATCATGGCTTTCAAAAGTCGCAGAAGATAATATGGTGATACTAAATGCTGGGTCAGGTGGCACGGATTATAAAATAAAAGGGACGATAATTCACCTCGACATTATTGAAGCTTATATAAAATCTCATAAGCATTATATTGTTGGTTCAGTAGAACAGATAAATATACCATCACAATCGGTTGATGGAATAATTTGCGTAGGTAGTGTTCTAAATTATGCAGACGCCCAACAAGCTATTTCGGAATTTTCACGCATCTTAAAACCAAACGGGTTCTTTATTGTTGAGTTTGAACGCTCAAATAGTGCAGAATTCATTGCATCGAAAAACCATGGGAAGATGATTTTTTCAAAAGAATATTGTTATAATAATCAATCGCATTTGCTTTGGTTGTACAGCGAAAAACACATCAAAAGTATATTACAAAATTATCATTTAAGCATATTGAAACGCAAACACATACACACCTTATCTTCACTTGCCAATCGTTTAGGTGTGCCTGAATCAAAAGCAGCCCCATTATCACGCTTTGATCGTGCGTTTGAGATTATATCCTATCCTTTAGCGCATAATGTAATGTTATTTGGAACCAAAGATTTCACGTCGGAATGAGACAATAGCGATAATACCTGCTAAAATTGTAAAGAATGAACATAGAACGGTAGAAACGCTACTTAATTGTGGGATTAAGCAAAGAAAAAATGTACTAATAGAAAGAAGTACCCAAAGTATTATACTAATTAGTGCTTTGCGTTTTCGCTTTCGTTCCTTGGGAATACTTATATTCTCAGCAGTAAACTTCGGACAGTGTCCATCTTCAAATAAATGACATTGAATTAATGCAATTCCATCGCTACTTTCGTTTTTGGGTATTTCTGCTTTAATGCGAGATAAAAGATTTTGAATGATTTCTGGATACGATGCATCATTCATAAACCAAGCTAGATAATGTGAAGTGTACAATTCTTCAACAATTAAAAGGTACTGATCTTTTGTCAAGAAAAAAGCATTATTTTCGCTAGAGATAAGTTTTATAGCCATATTGAATTCTTCAGCTTTTTCATGTTTAAATAAAGGCGGTTGATAATACGGATATTTAAGCAACCGATAGTTCTCATTTGACAACAAATGCCGAAAATAGTTGCTGTCAACATCAATTAGTTTGTCGCCTTTTTGCTTCAACGAAAGCTCTGTTATAACATAGCGAATAAACTGACCATTCTTTTTTAACTCATCAGTTATTTCGTTTAAAACCATATGGTAGAAGTTATAAAAAAGCATGTGATTGCGTTGTGAAGTACATAGGTAATCTAGAACTAACACTTGCGTTTGAGGTAGGTATGCATACTCTGCAAAACCAATTACTTCGTGATTAGTATCATACATTAAGTAAAAGAACATAGTTCTGTTTTCTTTTATATGCTCTTTAGAATTCCATATATAATCCTTAATCTGATTAGTGTCAGTCATAGATTCTTGATCTACAGTTTTGCAATATATCTCAAGAGCAGTAATTACATCTTTCTTTGGACATTTTTTTGCCGGTAGTACACTAAACTGTAAAACCAAAACATCGCCCCCATAGAAGAATAATTTGAATACTGCTTTATCATACAATAATTAATAGTTATTATAAGATAATTAATTATTATCCTGCAAAAGCGACAGCAATCTTAATTGATTAGCTGTCGCTTTTATGTGTATAACCAAATTAATTTCCCTCTTCACGGAAAGTTGGGGGATTCTATTCAATCGGACGAGATCTCGCTTCGCCAAAATATGAAATGCACTCTAAATGCATATGGTATTACACCTTATTAGCAGGCATCGCGTCAGCGATGTACATTTGTTCATCTTAACTGAAAGCAATCGGCTAAAAGACAATCCCCCAACTTTCCGTGATGAACCATTTATTTTTACCATATTTCTCGGGTGATTTATCATGCATGTAAAAATCGGTGGCTTAAACGGACCGTTATTTACAATGCATCTTTTTTTGCATTCAAACTTTTGGGAGTAAATCTGAGTCACTAGTAATTGCACTATACTCTAAAAAATATTGCATAAACTAATATCTATATCCTTTTAAACAATAAAGCATCAAAACAGGAGCACAACATTAAATTCTAAAGCCTGCAATGTTATAAATATTGTCAATGGTTTTCACAAAAACGACAATTTTGCCGTATTTTTATACTTTTTTGTAGACTATATTGCAAATAAGTGTGAACTGGAGTATAATATTTATAAATAAATGAATGATAACTAATAATTATCCTTTATATCGAGGAGAATGAATATGGACAACTATTTAAACAATAATACATATTATAATGATTTTATAAAAACCACACAAAAGTTTAATGAATTCAAGAATCGCTCGATACCGTTATGTTCCGCAGAAAATGCCGTTTCGAAATTTGTAAGGCTGCCCTTGTTAAGTTCTGCTCAAGAAAAATATGTAATGGGTGGATGTTTAGAATATATTAACGATGACAATTTTATTGGTGGAGAAACAATCTATCCATACTATTATATAATAAATAGGCAGTGCAATTTATTGTTTAATTCTAATTATGCAGACGCAAGAACACTTTCGGGAATGAATTCAGTTACTACTTTGTTAATGTCTATAACTCAACCAGGAGATACTGTTGCTATCACTTGCCCTGATTGTGGAGGGCATGCGTCTATTCCCGATATATGTCATCGTCTGGGTCTAAAGACAATAGATTTACCATTTAATTATGATAATTTTGAATTAGATTATTATGAAATAAATAAAACAATAAATGAACAAAAGATTTCTGCTATTCTCATCTCCCTTTCAGACATTATAGCTATTCCCAACTTTTCTAAAATTGATCTTTCCAAAGAAGTTCCCATAATATATGATGCGACTCAAACTCTTGGACTTATTGCCGGTAGCAAGGTAAAGAATCCATTTGAAGACTTTGATGATATGTATCCATTTATCCTAATGGGAGCAACTCATAAGACAATACCCGGTCCAAGTGCGTCTCTTATAATGACAAGAAATCTTTTTATAGCTAATAAAATAGAGAAAAGAATAAATCCTATGTTTATACGAAATACTCAAATGAATCAGAAAATGAGTTTAATTTTGGCTCTACTTGAAATGGAATATTTCGGCAAAGAATATAGTGATTTGATAGTTTCTAATGCTAATTGTCTAAGCAAATTGCTTTTAGATTATTCTTTCAACGTTCCAATACTCAAAAATGCTTTTACTGAAACACATCAGGTGTTTTTTTGCTGCTCCGAAGAAGAAATGAAAGAATTTTATAAGAATTGTGATTACTATAATATTACACTAAATTTTAAAACTAAAAAACTATTTAAACAATCCGGAATTAGAATAGGAACACAAGAAGTCAGTAGATACAACTGGAATGAAGATGATCTAACTATTGTATCTAAAGTATTAAATATGCTAATGGAACATCCAGCAGCATATAAAAATATCAATATAGATAAACAAATAGAAGAATTATTGTTTGAACTTAGGAACAAAAAAACTATTAGTTTCACTTTTAAAGAAGAGTTTTATGAACAAGCATTTAAAAATGTTAGATTATGGATTGAATAATTTGAATTTAGAAATATCTTCTTTAGCAAGATTACTAGCAATATATTTAGCATATTGATAATTTAAGTTTAAATCTTTCATTCTTGCATTTTTTGAAATGTTTAATAAATTCTCTTTATAATTATTGTTTTTTCCACTATAGAATTCCGAAATAATCTTTCCTATTTCACTTAATGATTGTAGGTTATAATCAGAATTTGATATTGAAAATTCAATGCATTTCTCATAATATTCGATAGATTTATTATAATATCCCTGCAATCTATATAATTCTCCAAATTCAAAATAAACATCGTAGATATTCCTTTTTTTTATTTTAATGAATCCGTTTAAAGCATCACATAAATACTTTTCAGCAGTGGAGTATTTATTGCAAACACTCATAAAAACACCTTCGTATTTTAATGTCATATATTTGTATTGCTCCCATTTATTAGGATTATCATTATAAATATCATATAATTTCGAGAATGCTTCTTCAAAATTAAATTCCAAATCATTTTGAATAAAAGAGATGCATATTAGTCCGTGTAAAGATCTAATTATATATTCATTAGAATTTTGCTTTATGCTCTCATTAAAGCACTTTATATAGTATTCTTTTGCGGTTTCAGGATAAGACCACTGATGTCTTAAACAATGTGCTTTCATCCATAAAAGCTGCGGCAAACGTTGGGGATTTGAAATAGTTGTTTTTACAATAAGACTATCTACAATATCAATTGCCTCCTTGTAATTGTTCAACAAATGTTCTGTATCTGCCCATAAAAAATAGAATTTATAATCGAGTTCACTTTCTATTTCATCAATACGCTGTAATAATTCTCCATCCACGATTAAATCGTCTAATATTCGTTTTGCTTCAATATATTTTCCTTCAATATCAAATATATAAACGCAAACGTATACCAGTTTAAGGTATAAAGAAGGGTATATGTTTTTTATATCTACTTTGTACTTTATTATTGGCTCAACAAAAAAAGATAATGCTATATTATCTCCAAGAGCGATTTTTCTATTTATGTATTCACTAATAATATTGATTTTACTATTGCCGCACCTAGACAAAGTCAAATATAGTATAGCCCGATCTTCATCATTTAAAGCTGTATATTTATAGTATAGTTTATTGCACTTCGTATTTGAAACGGGTATGGATCTATTCAACTGTTCTAAAACCAAACGATTCACGACCAAATTATTGTCACTATAAACATTAACTAGCCCCTTTTTTTCTAAAGACTCAATAGTGATTTTTGAAGAAGAACCCAGTAAAAAGCTAAATTCTTTTAAATCTATACTAGAGTTGGTAATACTTAAAATACAAATACTTTCTAGTATATCAAATTCTTCTTTGCTTAATGATGGTATAATGATATTAGATAAATAATTAATCAAATCGGTTTTCTTTAAACCTTCAATAGAATCATAGTACCTAATTAAAAGGTAAGCAAACATAGGAATGCCATTTGATAATTCCAATAATTCAACTTTCTCGTGTTCTTTTAACTTAATATTATGAACTTTTGCTAGTATAGTTAGCTCGTTAGGACCAAATCGTAATATCTCTATGTAGTCGTATTTTATTTGATAGGATAGATTTTTTAAATGTGTTCCAATTATGTATGATGTTTTTGGTGAATGTTGTGACAATTGTATGCAGAAATCTTCAATTATCGTCATTTGGTCCCTTGTTTTTATTTCATCAAAAATAAGAATATATCTAGCTTTCTTCCTGCATAAGATTACAGATAAATTTGGAATGTTATATGAAATATTGCTACTAATAGCAATAGAATCTGATACAAGCTTGCACAAATCTTCTATTGATTTTATTCTTGACACATTATAATACCTAGATTTGCGGTTAAATCTGAAAACAGCATTAATCAATCCACTATATTTTATGCGCCTAAATAATGAAGCTTTTTTGTTAATTAAATCCGCTAAAAATTGGAGGGTGTTTGTTACACCTATTCCATTTTCTCCATACACATTTATTATCGTAGTGTTATTCAAATCACTTATTGTTCTTTTTATTAATTTATAGCGATCAACAAAATGTTTGTGATTATTATAGTATTGTGGCGTCTTTAGCCATATAAAATGTAAAACAGTATCAAACGATATAATTGCGAGTGCTGCTAAAATAATACTTACAGGTGTACTATACGAATTAAAGTTAATTGTGGTATTTAGAGGTGAAATTCCTATTATTGAAAATGCGATAGCTAAAATAGCGATTATATTCATTGCTTTTTTCATAGTATTAATGCCTCAATTCCACGTTTGATTTTTGATGACAATAAATCATTAAGGATAATTATTAGTTATCCTTATTTAATATATTTTTATATCGACAAAATATGCAGAATACTCCATAATTGTTTTATCAATTATTGGAGGTTAAAATATGCAAGAATTATCGATTAAAATTGAAAATTATTTAACTGTTTGCAAAGATTTGAAGGGATTAAGCTCTTTAACTCTAAAAGCATACAGAATTGACCTGAAACAGTTTAATAAGTTTATGCAGCATAAGGATTGCTTGTCCAAAGAATGTATGATTGAATATATTGATGTGCTACATAAACAATACAAGCCTAAAAGTGCAAAGCGAAAAACTGCTTGCGTCAAAGCATTTTATCACTATATGGAAATGGAGAACATCATCGTATTAAATCCATTTAATAAGATAAAAATCAAATATAAAGAGCCGATCGTGCTTCCCAAAACAATTCCAATACCAAATGTTGAAAGTATAATAAAATATGCATATCAGCAACATTATTCGGCAATAACAAGTTACCAAACTGAAATAACTCTCAGAAATCTATTGGTTATTGAGCTTTTGTTTTCTACCGGAATGCGTGTGTCAGAAGTAAGCAATTTAAAAATCAGTAATATTGATTTAAAAAGCAAGAATATTAATATTTATGGAAAAGGCTCCAAAGAACGCATAATGTGTCTTACAAACGATTGTATCGCAAAACTATTAGAACAATATTTAGATATTAGAAACAATAATAGCGAATTCTTTTTTATAAATAAACTCGGAAATCCATATTCAGATCAATCAATTCGCAATATGATAAACAGTTATGCAAAAGCGGCTGGTGTGGAGATACATATAACCCCTCATATGTTCCGCCACACCTTTGCTACCGCTTTGCTTGATGAAGATGTGAATATCCGTTACATACAGCAACTGCTTGGACACAGCTCAATCGTAACAACGCAAATATATACCCACATCAGCACCAACAAAATTC
>JAEEGI010030724.1_pt1 | contig 10084 bp, 7 predicted proteins | sample 8958751 | NCBI WGS metagenome assembly JAEEGI01 (sample SAMN16246545, study PRJNA631951) | gut metagenome | biome: gut microbiome; feature: rumen; material: KS-attached | host: Bos | place: Iran: Karaj | collected 2018-10 | reverse complement strand
TGATGCTATGGATTTGAAGGTGTTTAGATATTTTTACAAACCGTTTGAAGAAAAACGACTGTATGTAAGTCTTGATAAAGCAATGGAATTTCTGGATGAAAGTTATGTTGATATTGTTGTCAAGGACGGAAAAGAGCCCCGAAGGATTTCGGTTGACGATATACTTTATGTAAATAGAGAGAACAGAAAAACAACAGTATTTACTGTTAACGGGGAATACCCGTTAAATATCAGCTTTGACGATATAGTTTCGAAACTGCCGAATACATTTTTCTTTCTCGTCCACCACTCTTTCTTAGTTAATATTCACCGTGTAACAAAATACAGTTATAAAGAAATATATATAGGAAACACCCGTATTCCCGTAGCACCACGCAAACAATCAAAATTTCATTCATTTTGGTTTGAATATGTAATGAGGTGATAGTGTGAAAGAATTAGGATTTGATCTTTTTCTGTACTTTTTTGAATTTTTGGTTGCGCTGATTTTTATCACTCATCATCACCAGCTTAAATTTAGCATTTTAAAAACAGTTATATTTGGAATTGCTCTTTTCTCAATCGGAGCATTTCTTTTAAAATTCATTAACAATGATATCGTTAATTTAATTGACTTTTTAATAATTCATCTTTTGTTCTTTTATGTGCTTTTTGATGTAAATATAAAAGAAGCGTTTATCTATTCAATTGTATTAGATTCGGTAATGTTCTTGTCCGAAATAATAACGGTAAACCTTTCAGCAATAGTATTGAAAACACCTGTTGATATATATGTTGATAACTTTTATGCCTTTGTTGTTTTAACAATCATAAGCAAAGCAATCTATTTTGTGCTTGCTGAAGTATTCTCATTTATTGTTGAAAAGAAAAAGAAAAATGAGTTCTCAAAAAGGTATATGCCTTTATTTGTTTTCCCTTTTCTCTCAATAGTGTTTGATTTTCTGTTTTTAAAGCTATCCTTGCAAAACGGCTACAGTTCAAAATACAGTATTATATTTATAGCTATCAGCATTGTTATGATTCTTGCAAGTCTGTTGACTTTTGTCTATTATGCTCAGCTTACCAACAAAGACGAAGAGGTCCATTTTTTAAAAGCAGAAAGAATAAAGAATGAAGCGGATATGCAGTATCTCGCATTGCTTGAAGAGAAAAATCAGCAAATGCAGATAATGGCGCACGATTACAAGAATCATCTTTTCGCCTTAAGCCAGATGAGCGACAGTCCCGAGGTCAAAAGCTATATTGAAAAGATTTCGGGTGAAATCCAGAAAGCAGGAAAAGGTTGCGAAAGCGGTAATCATACGCTTGATATCATTATCAACAAGTATGTTGCCGAGTGCGATAGAAAAGGTGTTTTATTTGATTATGATGTTGCACTTGCAAACCTCTGCTTTGTCGATGATTATGACTTGGTAAATATTGTAAGCAACCTTCTCGACAATGCGCTTGAAGCGGCGGAAAAGTCAACTGAAAAGAAAATTGCATTGAGTACATCAAAGGTTAACACTTACGATTCCCTAACTGTTACGAACTCCTGTGACACCTCGCCGGATAGATATCTTAAAACCACAAAGAAGAACAAACAACTCCACGGACTCGGAATCAAGAGTATACAAAAAGCCGTCAAAAAATATGACGGCGAGATGGCTTGGAAATATGAAGACAACAGGAAACGCTTTAAAGCAACGGTAATACTTTTAAATAAAACGGTTTGACTTAGTCAAGCCGCTTTTATTATTCCTTGCAATTTGACATAGTTTTTATGCATTTCTGCACGGAATATTGCTTTTTAAAAGTATTTTTAATATTTTAAATGCGAAGAACGAAATCCGAAAAGGAGGAGTTTACATGAAGAAAATCACATCAGCATTTCTTGCAATAATACTGATAATATTTTCTCAAGGTGCAAGCTTAAATGTTTACGCCGAGGGATTTGTTTATTATACAGATACAAAACAAATTCAAAGAATAGCAAAAGAGCTTAATGAATTAATCGAAAAATACGATGCAGATATAGATTTTGCTTCCCTAAACGAAGAAGATAATACTCCCATTACAGATGATGGTGTGTATACAGAAAACGATTTTATAACAGCAAGACTAATTATTCATACCGATAAAAAAATCAATGAATTCGGAGCTATAGAACACATCTTTGGATATGATGATATTCATATTCTGCGATATGCATGACCATATGCCGCTGTTTTTGCATATAACAATTACTTTAATGATTCTAGCATAGAATCTATCCAGCCCGATATAAACATTAGTCCTTTAGAAGAAAGTAACGAGGATATAAATCCTTCTTGGGCTGAAGACTGGCATTCATGGGGATATGACAGAATACGAACCGAGGACGCTTTTAAATATATTCTAAGTAATAAAGATATTGATGATTTACCCGAGATAGTTGTCGGCGTTATTGATGATGGAGTTGGGTATAAATACGGCAATCAGGAATTTAAAAATAGGGTTATTAAACAATATAGTTTTCTTGGTGATAAAAGTCAAATAGACAACGGTAATCACGGAGCGGGTGTTGCAGGAGTAATTTATGAGAACACACTTCCTAATGTAAAAATTATTTCATATCAAGTATTTGAGCCAGGCAAGCATTATTCTTCTATAACTGATTTAGGAGAAGCCCAAGCATATTTAGACGGAGTCGACATAATGAACTGCAGTTATGGAGGAGGAATATCCGGGATAAATAATACAGCACATCCTTTTGAGCGAGAAATATTAGAAAGCTATCCACTTCGGGTGCAAGGAGCCGGAAATGATAGTTCAAAAAATGTGTTTGTACCAAAAACCTGTGTTTCTGTTGGTGCAATAAAGCAGGATGATAAACTTTGCGATTTTTCAAATCACGGATATTATGTTGATATTGCTGCACCTGGTTTGAGTATTCATACAACTGTAGGTGAAATGCAACGAAACTTCGCCGGAACATCATGCTCAACGCCTTTTGCTGTTTCTGTTTGCGCAATGATAATGACACAGTATCCGGATTTTTCAAAGTCAATGGTCGCTCAGGTACTGTTTGATTCATGTGAAGAAAGTGCAATAGATGTTAGATTTGGAATCATTAATATGTTTAATGCTGTCACACATTTTGATTCCAATGTTCATCAAACAGCAACTCCGCAATTCAGCATTGAAAGCAGACCAACGACGGATACTTTTTATAGCGAAGACCAGTATGTGGGGTTGAGTTGTGCGGATGAAAACGCAGAGATATATTATACTCTTGACAATACAATTCCGAGTAAAAACAATGGTTCTCTATACACAGCTCCGATAAAACTATCAACCACCTCAACTATTATGGCAGTTGCATATTCAGATGCATATTACCAAAGCGGAGTTACAAAGAGGACTTTTTATATCAGAATTCCTTTGTCATCATATCCAAATGAAAACGGATGGCATATTCGAGATAACGGAATGATATGGGGTTATAGCGGACCTGATATGAATCTTGTTGTACCGGAAAAAGTTTTAGGCATTGATGTTGTCGGCATTGAAAGCGGTGCATTTGAGAATCAAGATTATATTCTCTCGATCACAATGCCGGAATGTCTGAAAACTATAGAAGAAAAAGCTTTTCGCCGATGTCATGAATTAACATCTGTAATAGCTCCGGGAGTTGAAACAATCGGAGATTGGGCGTTTGCATATTGTTTGAATCTCAATAATTGTGAATTTCCTTCGTTAAATGAAATCGGTATAAAATCTTTTATGTATGCCGGCTCTCTTAACGGTTTTCCATTTGAAAGACTTGAGTTTATTCCTCAAGTTGCTTTTTCGCACGCTAATGTAATTAATGTAAATCTTGCAAAGGCGAAACACATTGAGGGCTCGGCATTTCATTGTTGTGAAATGCTGCAAAACATTTCAATGCCCGTTCTTGAAAGTGCAGGAACAATGGTTTTTTATAAATGCACAATGCTCGAGAACATCTTCATAAACCCGGACTTTGAAGAACTTGAAGTTGGCTTCTTTAAAAATTGTTGCTTTACAAATGTTGATTTCCTTCCCGGAGTCTTATCAGCTTATAGGCAGTCTTTTGCCTACAATACCGATTTAACTACAGTGAATATGCCTCTGCTTGAAGATGCGGGAGTGTTAATGTTTTATAATGATTCAAACCTATCTACAGTTAATATGCCAAGCTTAAAGGTCTTGAGAAATTGGACATTTTCAAACTGTTCTAATTTAAAAACACTGAATCTGTCAGAAGATTTAGAATGGATTGAAAACGATATTCTTTCAGGATGTGATAATTTAAAATATGTTAAGCTTTATGGTGAATTTTTAAATCAACCGGATACATTTGAGAATAGTAACATTGAGCGACTAGAAATGAACAAAGTTAAATTGTTGAGAGGATTACCGGATACTACGAACTGCGTGATTGCTATGCCTTCAACTTTTTCGGAATGTACGGAAGAAACGCAAGGCAGAAACTATTTGGTTTACGGTTCAGCAGGAACATATGCTGAACAATGGGCAAATGAAAATGGTCATCAATTCATAGAGGTATGTCAGGATACCGCTATAGTTGAAAACATACCTGAACAATATGACGGCACAAAAGAACTGTCGTTTGATTGTATTGGCTTTAACAGATTATATACTTGGTACGGTTCAAACTCTGCTGATACTTCAAATGGTGTTGAATTGTGTTCCGAGAGTGAAGGAACATTTAACCCCAGGGATTTTGACGAATATCCGTATTATTACTGCAAATGCACCAGTGTTGACAGAAATGAGTCAACCGGATTTGAACATACTGAAATAATATATTCAAGAGTTTGTGAAAATACCGACTATGTTGAGTTGCGTGGCGATGTCAGTCAGAACGGTTCAATAGGTCTTGAAGACTATTTGCTTGTTAAGTACTACCTTTATGGTCTTGAACATCTGACAGAAGAAAAGATTCACATTGCAGATATCAACAGAGATGGTGCTACTGATGCGTTTGATTTGTTCTGGATTGATAAAGCACTAAATGGATTATTACCAGCTGTTTAAACAAAAAACGATAACAATAAGCGATATATATTATTAGGAGTGTAAAGCAATGAAAATGGAAAACGTTTTTAAATATGAAGATTCAAGGCTACAATTGGAACTTGATTATGAAAAAAAGCAAAAAGCTATTAAAACCAAAAAAACTATTATTTATTTGGGCTTGATGCTTTCAATATGTTTTTGCCTGTTTGGTTTGTATGTTTGCAGTCTAAAGGTTTCAATATTTGGACTATTATTCTTTTTGGCTTTTATCTTGCTTATATGTGATTGCTATAAGCGAACTGATGAGTTGAACGCAAGTTTTTGCCTTGAACTTGAAAAAACAGCAAAAGATTTGGAAAATGGAAACGATTCTCTAAGCGTAATAAATATAGATAATTCATCGACGGCCTTTGCAAAATCAAAAAAAAGAACAATTGTTTTCATTTGCATATCAATTGCTGTTTTGCTAATGATATCCTTTTTTCTATGGCTCTATACTTTTAATCCTAACGATTGGCAAACAAAACCTTGGAAAAGAAAATACATGTGCAAGGATTTGTTGAAGCAACAAGACATTGAGGATGTTAATAATATGGATCACAAATACAATTTTAAATTTATGAAGGATGAAGATATTATTAATATGCTCACAGTGCCCGAAGCATCCAATTATAATCCTAACTTTACTATAGGTGGAAATGCTGCCAAAGATTGCATGCTTGTTTTTGCATATTATGATAAAAGACTTAATTGCAGTATGTGGTTATTGCTTGAAAAACTTCCAAACGGATGGAATGTTAATTTAGTTGAAGACGGAGGATATTATTATTGTGATGATCATCCGATGGAACAAAAAGAATAGTCGCTTGGAAATAATAAATGTGTTAATGTAACAAGAGACTATGCCGTTTAGTTTTTACCATTCAATATTAATCTTGTTTTTCGTAAAGACTTCATATATAATCTAAATGTTAAATTAAACCCACTTTCAAATATGAGGTGTTTATGATATGAAAAAAATATTGCTTGATAATGCTTATGAATCCTGGACAGCGGCAATCAAAATAAGTAATAGTATACTAGAAGGGAATTTATCTCTTCAAAACAGAAAATACTTTGTAAACTCTTTGCACAACGCAGTCGAACTTTTTGTTAAACAAATCATGCTAAATAATAATGATCACAGGGTTGCACTCATCAAAGACATCAAAAAGATTAATTCAGCAGGAAGTCCACTAATTGATTACTATAAATCAAATGATTTAAATAGTTTCTTTTATTCTTGTAGTCAAGATATAAAGAAGAAGTTTTGTTCTATTGAATTCAACATGTTAATAGATTTGATAAATGATGTATTAAGTGATTTCATTACAGAGACTGACAAACATATTACTAACGAGTTAAAACTTTTGGCATCATTAAGAAATAATGAAACCCACTTTGATATTGATAAAAATGGCTTTTTAAACGAAGATGAGTTTAAAAAATTGTATAACTTTATGATAGTGTTTTATGAGATAATTCAGTTTTATCATCTTCTTCCTTCTATTGGGCAGCAATTTGATGAACACAAACAACTTGAATTTGTTAGGACAAAACTTACTGATTTTTCTTATCTAAGCACAATAAAAAAATCAGCTTATGTCAATCAACTGAAATCCTTGATTTCCGTAGAAGTGTATTGGGGGAACCCAACGGACACACCTTATAATATTGCAGATTGTCTCTATAATACAATTAATACTATTCCTGCCTTTACAGATTTTAATACACTTTTAGATTATATCAACACCCTATATATGTACAACTTGATAAACATAGACGGAGGATATGAGGAAATAAAAGATGAGTATGGTTGTTTACATGAAGTAGGAGAATTTTATATTGATATAAAAATATAATTAAATGCAACTGTAACCAGTCTCTCTACAAAAAACAATAGTTTGTTTGTATATTTTCTTTATCGTTTTGGATGTTTGTCATTATTTCTTATGATACTGCTATTGTATTAACCTGTTAAATATGGTAAAATAATTACTGTAAGGAAGTGAGTATATGTCTCCCGTTGAAGCAAAAAGAACTACGGCTATCAAAGTTGCCGATACGCTAAATAATATTGAAGGCGTTCCCGTAACTGATTACGCAAAGGAACTGGCACTCAAATGGGCAAAAGGCGAAATCACGGGAGCACAGATGAAAGAAGCACTTTTAGCTAAACACAGAAAGGTATCATAATGAAGGATTTGTACTTGATTGAAAACAGTTCAGTACTAAAAAATCTGCTTGGTATCACCGATGAAAAAGAGCTTGATCTGGCCGAGGCGGAGTTATCCCGCGCCAATATGATGCTGCTGTATGAAAACGGATTTGACGATTTTTCATCCGGCGGCTTTTGTTATATACACAAGTTCTTGTTCGGTGACGTCTATGAATGGGCAGGAGAATACAGAAAAATCAACATACGCAAGAGTGAGAAGCTTCTCGCCGGACAAAGCGTGTGGTATTCCGATGTAATTAAAATCGGTGAAGACCTTGATAACGCATTCAAGGAAATCGGAAAGGTTAACTGGGCTGATATTTCAAAAGAAGAATTTGCGAAGCTGATTGCACGGATTTTCCCGAAGCTCTGGCAGGTGCATCCGTTCAGAGAAGGTAACACAAGAACGACTGTTATGATGATGACCTTCTTCATCGAGCATTACGGATATTATTTCGACCAGAACCTTATGGCTGAGAGTGCCGGGTATGTACGGGATTCGTTTGTGCTGGCAAGTCTCGGTGAGAACTCAGAATATGAACACCTTGAGCAGATTTTGCAGGATGCGATTTGCACCGAGCCGATTGACTACGAAAGCAGCGCAACCGTCAGCGATGAAAAGAAGGCAAAATACAAATCAGATAATTACACTCCGACAAAGCACGAATATGTTGAGTGAAAGAACAACCGGGCAACGCAATGCGCTGCCCGGTTGATATTAATTAAACATTAAACGAATCATTCAAAATGATACTACCGCTTTTCCCCTTTCTTATCCCATTCTGCCAACAGATTAGAAATATCCTCTCTTGATATTTCGTCTTCTTCGGTTCTTGACGAATTATACCATAAATAAAAAGCACCAATTTGTTCTTTTCCTTCTGTTGTTAATGTATCAAATAGATCCGATTCTTTTATTTCTATTACTTTTTTATACAATTCGTCAACTTCGATATACTTAGAAAGGTATTCCTTATTATATGTCCATCCAGATTTTTTATACCCACTCCAAGTGATTGCAAATGAGGATAAAAATGAAGGAACGTTCTTAAGTTCTTGTATACTTCTTATTATATAATCATCTAATTCTTCACTGTCTTTATATCGCCAGAATCTATATATTTCATGATTATTTGCATCAAAAATTGAAATGCATTCTATCTCTTCTCGTATCCTTTTAATTGCTATATCTTCAATATTAGGTAGTTGCTCTTCTTCAATAAAACAATAATAATTAATTGAGCCGCTACCTAATCTTCCGTAAGATTGCTCTATCTCATTAATTATGTAAAGAAGTGCCGTAAAAACTTCCAAGTTTGATGATGATAACACTTTACATATTAAATCATTAGAAGCGTTTTTGCCGATTCTTACAAGCATTGCATGACAACACTGGTAACAATAAAAACTATGACGCACGCTATATTTACTAGTGCCTTCTGAACCGGAAGTAGTTAGTTCAAGCATTTTTAAGAAAAACAATTCAATTCTTTCAGATGATATATCATCTATATGTGCAAGTAATTCTTTTAAATAATCATTTAAACTATTCGAATTAAGCAAATCATTAAACAAAGCATCAAGTTCTTCTGAACTGTAGTTTTTTATAGAGTCTATTATTAATGAATGCGACACTTTTATCTTGTCTAATGATAATTGAAAATAAATATCACACTTTTCCGAATCGGCAATTCTCTGCAAACGTTTTAAATCGTTGTCGGTTAATACCGCTCTATAAAACCCGCCTGTGTTTCGACAGAGTTTGGGGAATATAGTTTGAAGGGCAGCCAACATTATATTTGGATTATAATATACATTTTGCATTTCCTCCAAAAACACTTGCTTGTTCTTGCTTTGTTCGTTGCTAGAAATGCCTATTTCATAACCACTTCCAACTAGTCTTGATATATTGTTTTGTATCCATTCATATATTTCTAGTACACAAACCTGAAATGTCGTAATTGCCAACAAATCACTAAAATTCACTTCATCATAAAGCAATGCATATTTGAATTTGAAAGTATTTATTACACGGTTAACATCTCGAATTGTTTTAATAAACGGAGATATGCCTTTGTTAAAAACATCTCTCCAATAATCAATATCAAAATTGTTGTCAGGATATTCACAGGATATTTTGTCCAATTCATTAAAAAACAGTTTGTTAATACTATTTTTATCGGCAGTTGGAATCTCAAATGGAACTTGAACAATCTTTTCAAGATATTCCAAACCGTTACAATTCTGTTCCGCTTCTAATGCTCTTGATACAATTTCCTTATCAAATGACAGAATATATATTACATTTGGAAATCCGGCAACGCTATTGACCAATTGAAAAATCAAGCGAATTTGTTCATTATTCAACCTGTCAATATCATCAATAATAATTATTATCTTTTGTTGCTGTTCTTTTAATGCATTTGATATCAAATCTTTCTGATAGCTTAGACTATTATTTTTCTCACCACTTTCTGATAGTTCTTGTCCTATTCCCTTTGCAAGTGATGGTATAATTTCCAAGAATTTTCCAACGACCGGTACATATGTTAAATAATTTAGAATATCCGCATACTTTTGAATCTCATTTCCAATATACTGCATTTTTTCATTTGGATTGCTTAAACTTATCTGGCGCATTATGGAATCAAAGAATTGAGAGATTAGTTGCGATACATCTGAATAATTCCAAGGATTAAAATGAACGATAATGGGCTTTTCTTCATCGTTTTCAGTTTTATTTTCAATCTCCTCAACAACCATGTTTATGATTGAAGTTTTACCTGAGCCCCATTTCCCACATAC
>JAEEGI010030723.1_pt1 | contig 10084 bp, 7 predicted proteins | sample 8958751 | NCBI WGS metagenome assembly JAEEGI01 (sample SAMN16246545, study PRJNA631951) | gut metagenome | biome: gut microbiome; feature: rumen; material: KS-attached | host: Bos | place: Iran: Karaj | collected 2018-10 | reverse complement strand
GCTACTCATGTCCATCTTGGCGGCCGTGGTGGTAATGTTCATCGTCTTGATCATCCACTACAAGCGCATCGGCATTTCCTTCCTCTCGATTTCTGTCTCGCTGCTCTGTGTCTTTGGTGCCATGTTCGGCCTGTGGCTGTTTGGCCTCGACCTGTCGATTACCGCCATGCTGGGTGTCATCTCGCTCATCGGCATCATCGTACGCAATGCCATCATCATGTACGACTATGCAGGCGAATTACGGGCAAAAGAGAAAATCGCCGTGCACGATGCCGCCTACGAAGCTGGATTGCGCCGCATGAGACCCATCTTCCTCACCTCGGCCACCACGGCCTTGGGTGTCATCCCGATGATTTTAGCCAAGACCCTGCTTTGGGAGCCCATGGGCGTGGTCATCTGCTTCGGCACCATATTCACCTTCCCCTTGGTCGTCACCGTGCTGCCCGTAGCCTATTGCCTGGCCTTTGATGCGGGCGAACGCGACCAGAAACGCTTGAAGAAAGCCAACCAACGCTTCCTCGACCGCCTCGACGAACGCGACAAGCGCAACGAGGAAAAGAACAAAAACGAAGAAAACAACACACAGCCATGAAAAAAAGACATATCCTATCCATAATCTTTGCCCTGTTTTGCATCAGTGTCAATGCTCAAACTTCTGTACTGACGCTCGACTCTTGCTTTGCCTTAGCCAAAGCCAACAATGTGCAGTTGCAGACCAACCAGTTGGAAATCGAAAAAGCGCAACAGGTCAAAGCACAGGTGTTCACCAAGTATTTTCCACAGGTGTCGATTTCATATTTGGCCTATTTTGCCGCCAGACCCATTATTGAATACGGTATCAACGACATTCAGGACGATGATTTGGGGGCTTTCCTTTCAGCGCTCATCACTACATTGAACGACCCTGAAGGGGCCAATATAGGACTGCCGACCGAGATCAACCTGATGAAGAAAGGCCATAGCGTGAATGCCACGGCCATGGTGCCCGTTTATGCGGGTGGACGCATCAAGAACGGCAACCAGTTGGCCAACCTCGGTATAGAAGCTGCCCGTCTGAAAGCCGAAGTCTCGGAACGCGACATGCTCGAAAACATCGAATCGTCCTATTACCTTGTGGCGGGCTTGCAGGACAAGGTCCGCACCGTGGAGTCAGCCTTGGCACTCACCGACAGCCTCGAACACATCGTAGATGTTGCACTGAAAGCAGGGCTCATTACCAAAAGCGACAAACTTCGCCTTGCCTTGAAGCAAAATGAGTTGAAAGCCAAACAGATGCAACTTGGTAATGGAATTGTTTTGGCTTCACAACTGCTTTGCCAGCAAATCGGCATTGAATACCCCGAAGCGGGTCTAACCCTGGATACTGCTAGTTTTTCAACAATGAGCACTCCCGTTGCTACGGTTCAGGAAAATTTCATCCGTCCAGAGCACCAACTGCTTCAACTCCAAGTAGATGCAGAGAATCTTCGGAGAAAACTGACTTTGGGAGAAGCCTTGCCTCAAGTCGGCATCGGCGGCAGTGCGGTTTATGGTAATCTTGTGAGAAAGTACAAATTCAACGCCATTGCCCTTGCCCAAGTGTCGATTCCCTTGACACAATGGTGGGAGACCGCGCACAAACTGAAAGAGCACGACATTGTCATCCGCGAAGCGGAGTTGATGCAAAAAGACCTTACAGAGAAGATGAGCTTGCAGTTGAAACAGGCATATAACCAGATGGTGGAAGCCGATGCCTTGATGCAATCCGACAAGGCTGCCTTGGACATGGCCAAAGAAAACTACCGCCTCGCAGAACTCAACTACCGCGCCGGCATGAACACCATCACCGATGTGCTTGAGGCTCATGCATTACTATTGCAAGCCAAAAACGCCATCACCGACCGACAGATTACCTACCTCACTGCCCGCCGTCGATACCAAGATTTGAGCGGACAATAATCATGAGACTCAAAAACCATCCAGATCAAACCATTGTTTGCTCTTTGTACAGTTTCTAGTTTCATGGAGGCGAGAAGTAATTCATCTTTTTGCATAAATACTTGCTTTTTTAAAATAAAGCACCTATTTTTGCACCCGAAACACCTTTTAAGATGAATAAACTGACCAATATTCTTTCACTTATCGTTGCTGTTTTCGGGTTGCATCATACCTTAACTGCTCACCCCGTCGACCTGCAAACAGCGCAATCTATCGCCATTGAGTTCATGGGAGCTAGCGATATGCAACTGGTCTCCACTTATCGAACAGACAAGAGCGCTGCCGCATTCTATGTCTTCAATACCGAAGACGGCTTCGTCATCGTTTCTGCTGACGATTGCGAGACACCCATCATCGGCTATTCCCATGAAGGCCGCTTCGACCCAAATAACATACCCGAGCAAATGGAGGCCTATTTGCAGGACTTCGTCGCAAGGATACAATACGGCATCGAAAACCATATCGAAGCGGATGAACTCACGGCAAGGCAATGGGAACTTGTGAAGAACACTGGTCGGCTCAACGAAAGCAAGACTGCCTCAGCCGTCGAGCCCTTGCTAACCGAAATGTGGGAGCAGGGATGCCTTTACAACGAGCTCTGCCCTACCTTTTCAAAAGTCCCGTGTGGTCATGCCGAAGTGGGCTGTGTGGCCGTGGCCATGGGGCAGATTATGCACTATTGGAGATACCCAACCACGGGTTGGGGCTCTCATTCTTATTACCACATGGGCAATGTGAATGCCACTCTTTCTGCTGACTTTGGTAACACCGTTTACGACTGGGATCACATGCCCGATTCGCTGACCGACGACTCCAGCGACATTGAAGTTGAAGCCGTGGCAACCTTGCTGTTCCATTGTGGCGTCTCAGTTGATATGAATTACGGTTACAACGGATCTTCAGCCAGCTCCAACAATATTCGGAACGCCATGACACGGTATTTCAATTACTCAAGGTATATGCACAAGGAAAGCCGTGTTGACTTTAGCGATGCAGAATGGCTCACGATGATAAAAAACGATCTCGACCTACAACGTCCGGTCCAGTATTCTGGTTCAGGAAGCGGCGGGCATGCCTTTGTATGCGACGGCTACGATGAGAACGACCTGTTGCACTTCAACTGGGGTTGGGGTCGCGCCAACGGCTATTTCGCCTTAGGTCATCTGAATCCTATCGGTTACCATTTCAACGACGACAACTCTGCCATTTTTGGCATCGTCCCGCAATATGATCCATGGCCTGTCTCCGTCACAGTATTTCCAGCCACCGCAGGAACTGTAATAGGCACTGGCGATTACCATATTGGTGACACCTGCACACTTACCGCAGTGCCTTCCGACCAATGCGATTTCTATTGTTGGAAAAAAGACGGACAGATCGTGACCTTCAACCCAACATATACCATTGGCGTAGAAGAAGACAATATATACGGTATTGAAGCCATCTTCTCCTTAGGCATGTCGACAGACATCACCGCAAGCCATTATCCCGACCCCAACAACCCAAATAGTCCTTCCGTAAGCCTGTCATGGGGAGTGCAAGGAGCAAACGACTGGATATTGGTAAAAGAATTCGATGTAGGTGAGCATGAAGATGGAGTAGGAACCGATGGAGATTTCATTTATACGAGTTGCAGTAGTTCATATTATCCAGTGGCATTTGGCAAATACAGCGCGGATGGGGATTCGATCGAATCGTTCAATATTGAGGGAAGTAGCCACAGTGCTGCTACGGCCTATGATGGGAACTACTTCTACTATCTTACCTCTGATAAAAAACTCCATTGTGTCGATTTTGTCACAAAAACGCTCATCAGTAGCGTTACATTGTATCCGCCAACAGGTCAGTATTATTATAACACATTATGTGCTTACGATCCGATCAGTGATGGTTTTTGGTTTGTTTACCAAACTGTTAGCAGTTATGTCTGCAACAGATTTAAACTCATTAGCCGAAGCGGCCAAACTATATGTGAGAGCCCCATTATTCCATATAGTATGCTAGATTATTACGACGGAATCTACGGATCATGCCATCTAATAGCCAATGACGGGACTCAACATCTTTTGTTTGCCAACGGAGGAAAACTCTATGATTTCAACATCACAAACAACATCATAAGCGACAAATGCCTTATTGCATTTCAGCATAATTTCAAGGGAGCTTGCATAGGACAACATAAAGGGAAAGAAGCCTTGTTCGTTGTTTATAGCAACAAGATTCATATTTATGAAAGAAATGGTCATCTGTCGCAAATCGAGGGATATCGCATCTATCGCGCCGACAGCGAGACGGATACCATAATGCTTGCCGACGGAGTCACTAACACATCCTACATCGACACCACATGGAATGACATACCTTCAGGCGTTTATAGTTTCGGCGTCAGTTCGTTATTTTCAAATGGTGTGGAATCCGAGATTATTTGGTTCGACGCCATAGTGAAAACAGATGGCATCGATGAAAACAATAGCGGGCAAGAAATCCCTGGACGGCCCGCCCAGAAAGTGATTGAAGACGGAAAGATTGTCATCATCAAAGACGGAAAACGATACAATGTGTCGGGACAGCATTTGAATTGAATTTGATAATAAAAACAAAAACATATGAAACGCATTTCCCTACTCTGCATTGCCTTTTTCGGGTTGTTTTTAAGCACTATAGCCCATCCCGTCACCTTGCAAACGGCACAATCCGTCGCTGCCAAGTTCACGGGAACAAGCGATGTGCAATTAGTCTCCACTTATCGAACAGACAAGAGCGCTGCTGCATTCTATGTCTTCAACACCTCTGATGGCTACGTCATCGTTTCGGCCGACGATTGCGAGACACCCATCATCGGCTATTCCCATGAAGGCCGCTTCGACCCAAATAACATACCCGAACAAATGGAGGCCTATTTGCAGGACTTCGTGGCAAGGATACAATATGGAATCGAGAATCATATTGTTGCAGATGAAACCACTGCGAGGCAATGGGAACTGGTGAAGACCACTGGACGGCTCAACAACCACAAGGTCACAAAAGCCGTTGAGCCCTTGCTGACCGAAATGTGGCACCAAGGTTGCCTATATAACAATTTATGTCCCTCAATGGAACACACTCCTTGCGGACATGCCGAAGTGGGTTGCGTGGCGGTGGCCATGGGTCAGATCATGCACTATTGGCGCTATCCAGAAACCGGCTGGGGTTCGCATTCCTATTCCAATTCAGGCCTCACGCTTTCCGCAGATTTCGGCAACACCGTATACGACTGGGATCACATGCCCGATTCACTGACCGACAATTCCAACAATGCTGAAATCGAGGCGGTGGCCACACTTTTGTTCCATTGTGGCGTTTCGGTAAACATGAAATACACCTCCAATGGTTCTGGCGCTGATTCAGGTGATGTTCCGGACGCGCTGATACGTTATTTTAATTATTCGAGGCATCTTCATATCGAAAAACGCAGTGATTTCGACGACGAAGAATGGAAGTCAATGCTGAAGGCCTGTCTCGACTTACATCAACCAGTGTATTATGAAGGAAAGGGCGGCCAAGGCAGCCACGCCTTTGTCTGCGACGGCTATGACAGCAATGACCTGTTGCACTTCAATTGGGGATGGGGCCGCGCCAATGGCTACTTTGCCTTGGGCAATCTAAATCCCATTGGCTTTAGTTTCAATGAGAAAAACTATGCCATTTTTGACATCAATCCCCAATACGAACCATGGACAGTCTCTGCCACCGTTTATCCTCCCACAGCCGGCACCATCGTAGGTACGGGGGAATACCATATCGGTGAGCAATGCACACTTACTGCAATTCCCAATGGAAACAGTTCGTTTAGTTATTGGAAGAAAAGCGGAAATATCATTTCCTACGATAGGTCATACTCATTTATGGTCAATGCAGATGTTGACGACATTGAGGCACACTTTTCCCTTAATCCCATAAAGGAAATACAAGCATTTCATGCTCCTGATACGAACGACTTGAACAGCCCATTTGTCAACCTGACCTGGAACTATGACAGCATTCATGAATGGAACCTTTTGAGACAATTGGAAATCGATGGAGAAATTACTGGCCTGACCACAGATGGTGAATACATCTACACCAACAATAACAGATACGATGACTTGGGAAAACCCATTGTAGGACTGAAGAAATACACCATGGATGGCGATTTGGTGGATTTGTTTGAACTAGAGAGCACCTATGTCCTCAACACAACAAACGACGGCAGTTTTATTTATTTCGGGAACAATAGCATTTACTCCTTGTATCTTTATTTAACCGACTTCACCCATAAAACCATAGTGGACAGCATTAACATGAACTTTAGACCCGATTATTGCGCGTACGATGTTGCAAACGATAGCTTTTGGCTACACGATTATCAAACAAAAAAAATAGCGCTCGTTAACCGCCAAGGCGAAACGATTTGTATCGGGCCTACATTGTCAACTTACAGTTATATTAATGGTTTTGGCAGCATCACCGCCGAAGACGGTAGCTTACATTTGTTGATAATTGACAATGTCAGTGTTAAAAATTACGACACCTTCGACAGAAGTTTCAACAACCATTACATAGCCCCATTGAGTTTCATAGGTAGCGAGAAAAATGCTTGCATTGGAAAATATGATGGCAAGGATGCCTTGTTTGTTTCCTCTTACGATTACTTTTCAGGGAACAGTAGAATCTATATTTTCGAAATCGATTGTCATCTCGCTCGTATTAAGTACTATCGACTTTATCGAAGCGACAGCGAAGGGAATAGCGTGATGCTGGCAGATGAAGTCACCAACACATCCTATATCGACCGCACTTGGAACGAGGCTAATGCGGGCGCCTACCGTTTCGGAATCAGCGAGGTTTATTTCAACGGCGCCGAGTCGGAAATCATCTGGTCTGATACTATCGTGAAAACGGATCATGGCCTCAAAGAAAACAACGGCGAAACAAACTTTCCCGAACAGTCTGTGCAGAAAGTGATTGAAGACGGGCAAATCGTCATCATTAAAGACGGAAAACGCTATAACGTGTCGGGACAACACTTGAATTGAAAACGATTTATTATTTTTGCAGGCTATTGCAACAAAAAAGCCATAAATCAGTTAATCATTAAAATCGCGAAACAAATGAAGAGAGTCAGAATAGTTACTTTATTATTAGCCTTTTTGATAGCCACCCCCTCATTACTCCATGCTCAAATCATCAAAGGTGAAGTGTTTTTGGGTGGCAATATGACCCAAGTGGACGGCGACGAATGCTATGGTTTCAAGAAATTCGGCGCACATGCTGGTGCAGGTGCCTTAATCCCACTTACAAACTGGATGGATATTGGCCTTGAGGTGCTTTTCAACCAGAAAGGTGCCCACAAACGCAAAGCCATCACCTCCAATAGCACATTCCCATACGCCTACAACTTGAGACTCAACTATGCCGAAATACCCGTCATGATTTATTTGACAGACAAGGATGTCGTTTCTGTAGGTTTGGGTGTTTCATACGGACGGTTGGTGGGGCTTAATGAATTGAAGGATGGTGAACCTTTTGATTACGAAGGCGTTGGTATTGGTGTTGGTGACGGACAATTGCATTGGCGTGAACAAGATGACCGTCTTCCCGACATTAGCCATATTGTCAGCATTGACGAACTGAACGACATCGTGGTCAAACAATACCCCGACGCCACTTACATTTCAGAAAAAGTGGCGAACTCCAACACCTATCGTCCGCATGATTTCAGCATCTGTGCCGATTTACGTTTCCGCATCTGGGAAGGTTTCCACGCCGAGTTGCGCTATCAGTATTCCTTGCGCCCTATCCGCTACAGGATGTTCTACGAAGATGTCAACTTAATTTTAGCCAACCAAATCAGAACGCAATACAACAACAGTATCACGCTGAGGGTGGTGTATCTCTTCAACGAGCACAGAGCTAAGGCAAACAAGGAAGCGTCGAAGAAGGGACAATAGTCTTGGAATGTTTCTGGAAACATGTCATTCCATGCAGAGGCTTGCAGGGATTGGAATCTATGTTTTCAGAAACATTACACTGTTCAACCTTCTATAGATTCCAAATCGCACATCCTTTGCGAGGAATGACATAGAAGGTTGAAGCAGCTGTCACAACCCCAAATAATAATCCTTTAGAAACTGATTGTATTGCGCAGTGAAATGCTTGTCTGCATCGCGGATGACAAAGGTTTCCTCCCGCACATTGTCACATTTCCCAAAACCCAATTCCAGATTAACACGATTAGGCTCTTTACCTTCAATCGGGATAATGGTCATTCTCTTATGCAGATAAAGGCCATATTGCTCCGCGGTATTCAGGAAATCGGTCGACACATCAACGGGAAGCACAACAGCAAAACCGCCCTCAGGCTGCATCAGGCGGCAGACCTCATGGCAAATCGTGGCATACGACAAGCCTGCGTCGTTGTGCCGTGCACGGCTCTTGCGCTCCGAGTCGCATTTTGAGAAACGATTGAAAAATGGAGGATTAGAAACGACGAGATCGTATTTCTTATCGGTTTGGAAATCAACGATGTCAACGCAATAGGCTTTCAGATGCTCACACCACTGCGAGGCCTCGAAATTGATAGAAGCCTCCTCAATAGAAGCCTTGTCGATGTCAACGGCATCCACATGCGCTACACCTTTTTGCGAGAGCATCAAGGGAAGTAGACCGCAACCCGTGCCGATGTCAAGCACAACATCCGTCGGGTTAACTTCTGTCCAGCGTCCCAACAAAATGGCGTCGGTCCCAACCTTCATTGTTGAGCGGTGATGGTAAAGACTGAAATGCTTGAAGTGGAATGGACGTGCATCGGTCATTGCAAATACATGTCTATCAAGCCTTCAGGTGCAGTGATGGTGAGGATTTTCTTGTCGCGGTCGACCTTTTGAATCACTTGGTCGAGGATGGGAATAAGGATTTCCTTCTTGCCTTTCATCACTTGCAGGATGGCTTGGGTGGGATATTCCAGCACTTGGCTGATTGGACCCAGTTCACCCTTCTCCGTGTCGACCACAGTATAGCCCACAATTTCATGGAAATAGAACTGCTTGCCACTCAGTTTGGGCAGCATTTCCAGAGGTAAATACACCGACTTGCCAACCAGGTTTTGAGCCTGCTCAAGGTTCTTCACATCTTGCACTTGGACAAAGAACTTGTCGCCATTCGGGGTTATCTTCTCCACAAAAAAAGGTGTCAGCACCTTGTTGATTTCGAGGAAGAAATGCTTCATTTCGAGGTAGGCTGACGGGTCATCGGCCTCTAGTTTGATGGTCACTTCCCCTTTCAGTCCATGGGTCTTGGCTATGCGGCCCAAATAAAAACAGTCTTCTTTTTTCATCTTGTCCTATTTTGCTGCAAAGATAAAACTTTTTATTTTTGCCGCTCATTTTTGAGTCATGCACGAGTTTTTGCATTTGTTTTTGGATGTACTGAGAAACAGTGTCTTAATCACAGGTTTGGTGATTATCATGATGCTGTTGATTGAGTATGTCAACATCCATTCGCATGGAAAATGGTTCACGAAGCTGCGTCAGAACCGCTATGGGCAAGTCGTTTTAGGTGCAGGCTTGGGCATCATTCCTGGCTGTATGGGAGGTTTCGCTGCCGTGTCGATGTACTCGCATAAGCTGTTGAGCTTCGGCGCCTTAATCGCCATGATGATTGCCTCATCGGGTGATGAAGCCTTCGTCATGTTAGCTATGATTCCGAAACAGGCCCTGCTATTAATGGCGATTTTGTTTGTGGTCGCTGTGCTTGCGGGACTTGTGGTGGATAGGTTTTCCAAGCCCAAGCACCACCATCACGAGGGCTGTGAAGACGGCTATCAAATTCATGAGGAAGACGAAAAGGAAGAAAATGAAGACAAGTCCACCTTGCGCAACATGCGTCATGCCAGTGCTGAACGCATCGCTCTGCTGCTCGGCATTATCCTTTTCATCGTGGCTTTAACCTTCGGCATGTTCGAGCATGGGCACGAGGAAGTGACGCATTCTCAACTCAATATCTTCGACGAATACTGGATAAATCTCGTCTTTGCTTTCCTCAGCCTCTTTGTGGTGTGGTTCATCGCCACGGCACCCGAGCACGTTGT
>JAEEGI010030722.1_pt1 | contig 10084 bp, 8 predicted proteins | sample 8958751 | NCBI WGS metagenome assembly JAEEGI01 (sample SAMN16246545, study PRJNA631951) | gut metagenome | biome: gut microbiome; feature: rumen; material: KS-attached | host: Bos | place: Iran: Karaj | collected 2018-10 | reverse complement strand
CCATCGCCACCATCGGTGTGGCATTACTTGGTATCGGCCATGCACTGGGAATCTCTGAGGCCTGGACAGCGGGCGCCATCATCTCCGGTGCCTATTTCGGCGACAAGATGTCACCACTGAGTGATACTACCATCCTCGCCTCGTCGGCTACAGGCACCGACCTCTTCGTACATATCCGCTACATGATGTACACCACGATACCTACCTTCCTCGTCACCATCACCATCTTCTTCATCACCGGATTGGATGGCGATGCCAGTACTGAAGTAGAGGTCAGCCAATATACGGAGGGACTGTCGGGGACCTTCAATATCTCCCTCTGGACTCTTCTGGTGCCGCTGCTGACAGGCATGCTCATCGCCCGCCGCGTGCCGTCGCTCATCGTACTCTTCGCATCATCGGTGATGGCGGGCATCGTAGCACTCATCCTTCAGCCACATATCCTCTATGAGATAGCTGGCAGCGGAACATCTTCTACTTCGGCAGCCTCGCTGACACGTGGCCTGGCCATCACCTACTTCGGAGCCACAGCCGTCGACACGGGCAATGCCTCACTCAACGAACTTGTCTCCACCAGTGGCATGGCAGGTATGCTCAACACCATCTGGCTCATTCTCTGTGCCATGTGCTTTGGTGCTGCGATGGTAGCCAGCCGTATGATTGAGAGCATCACGCAGGTGGTCATCCGATTCATCCGTAACCGCATCAGCCTCGTGTCGTCGACCGTCGGCACTGGCATCTTCCTCAACATCACCACTGGCGACCAATTCATCTCGATCGTTCTCAATGCTGATATCTATAAAGAGGTATATAGGCAAGAGGGCTACGAGTCACGGCTGCTGAGCCGTACTACAGAGGATGCGGCTACCGTCACCTCTGTGCTCATTCCCTGGAACACCTGTGGCATGACACAGTCAACAGTTCTCGGTGTTCCCACCCTCACCTATCTGCCCTACTGTTTCTTCAACCTCCTCAGTCCTCTGATGAGTATCTTCATTGCTACAATTGGCTGGAAGATACGCAAAGTGACACCCAAAGACCAATGATATGACCACACCAAGATATGCACTGTTCTTCGACATAGACGGCACGCTGGTAAGTTTTCAGACCCACGAAATCCCGCCGTCAACCATCCTTGCCCTGACACAGGCGAAGGCCAACGGTCACAAGGTGTTCATAGCTACGGGGCGTCCACCCATCATCATCACTAACCTCGGTGCCATCGAGCATCTCATCGACGGCTATGTCACCATCAACGGAGCCCTCTGCTTCGTGGGCAATGACATCGTGGCGTGTAACACCATCCCTCAGGAGGAAGCCCTACTTGTCATCAACGATGCAAGGGAGAAAAGCTACGGACTGATTGTCATTGGCGAGCGTGATATCGCCGTATCCGATCCCAAAGGTGAGGTTGACTTCATCTTCCGTCAGCAACTCGCCGTAAAGAACCTCGACCAGGCCAGCCCTCTGGACGTTGTGCTTGACCAGCGCATCCTCCAGTTGACGGCCTTCTTCGATAAAGACTACGAGCCCAAGCTCATGAGCCGCATCCCCGGCTGCACCTCCGGTCGCTGGCATCCAGCCTTCACCGATATCACAGCCTTGGAAGCCGACAAAGGTAAGGGGCTGCTCACCATGGCCGCCCACGAAGGACTAGATCCCCAATACACCATGGCTTTCGGCGACGGAGGCAACGACACCTCGATGATTCTGACAGCCGGCATCGGTGTAGCCATGGGCAATGCCATCGACGAACTGAAGGCTGTAGCCGACTTCGTGACCACCTCTGTCGATGAAGAAGGCATCCGCCATGCCCTTCGCCATTTCAGACTTATCTGACCCCAAAGCAAAAGATTCCGTATAAGCAACAGATTTAAAATATTTAAGCAATGAAGAAAGTATTCATGATCGCATCGCTTCTGATGCTCACCCTCCAGGCTGTGGCATTCACACCCTGGACGAAAGGCGCTTTTGAGACAGGCCAGTACCGCAACCTCTTTGTAGAGATGGGTTACAGTCAGGCTGATGTCGACGCAAAACTCAAGGAAGTGTTCAACGATGTGTTCCGTGGTCCCAACAAGGTCTACTTCGAGGTAGGCGATTCCATGGGCTATGTCTCTGACGTGAAGAACCACGATGCCCGCACCGAGGGCATGTCCTACGGTTTGATGATTGCCGTGCAGTTCGGCGAGAAGGACATCTTCGACCGTTTGTGGCGCTGGAGCAAAAAGTATATGCAACATCAGGACGGTAGTCGCAAGGGCTACTTTGCCTGGAGCTGCAAGACCGATGGCACCCGCAACGCCGAGGGTGCAGCCAGCGACGGCGAGCTCTACTTTATCACCGCCCTCATCTTCGCCTCCAACCGCTGGGGCAATGACACTAGCATCAACTACAAAGCCGAAGCCCAGCACATCCTTGACTGCATCCAGCCGAAAGAGTACACCCCAGAGCCTCGTCAGGGCGGATTCCCAGGCTTCGGTCCCCAACAGACGGGACCGCAGAAGATGTACCTCATCGACCCTGAGACCCAGCTCATCACCTTTACCCCCGACGGTTTCGGACAGCGTTATACCGATCCCAGCTACCACATCCCCGCTTTCTATGAAGTATGGGCAAAGTGGGCTGGCGACGGCCGCAGCGACTACTGGATGCAGTGCGCACAGAAGAGCCGTGAGTATCTGCATAAGGCCATCAATCCGCAGACAGGTCTCAACCCCGATATGAGCCAGTACGACGGCAGTGAGATGCAGATGCCCCGCTTCCCCGGCATGCAGCAGCGTCCACAGGGAGCCCCCCGCCGCAATGGCAGCAACAATTTCCGTTATGACTCCTGGCGCGTGCCGATGAACATCACCCTCGACTATGAATGGAGCTGTGCCGACGGCGAGTGGCAGCGCCAGTATGGCGAGACCATCCAGAACTTCTTCTATTCACAGGGCGTCAACACCTTCATGGACCAGTATCGCACCGACGGCACACTACCTGAAGGCAACGAGATCCTACAGGCCGGCGGTTTCCGCAAGCTGCGCCATAGCATCGGCCTCGTGGCCACCACCGCTGCTGCCTCGATGATGTGCAGCCACGATAAGAGTAAGGAGTTTGTGGATGCGCTATGGAATGCCAAGCACGAACCTTTCGAGGACGGCTACTTCGATGCCTACTACGACGGTCTGCTGCGTCTCTTCGCTTTCATGCACCTCAGCGGCAACTACCGCGTCATCACCCCCCGCAATTGAGAATCTTTGCGGTCATCATCACTAACTTAACAACAAAAAAGATGAAATCAGACATACAGATAGCAAGGGAATGTGAACTGAATCCTATCGGCGACATCGCCTCACAACTGGGCATCGACCCGGAGCGGATAGAACCCTACGGACGTTATATGGCAAAGGTGCCTGTAGAGCTGATCGACGAGAAGCATGTCAAGAAAAGCCGGCTGATCCTGGTGACGGCCATCAGCCCGACGAAGGCAGGTATCGGTAAGACCACCGTAAGCATCGGTCTGACTCTGGGCCTGAACAAGATCGGTAAGAAGGCGGTAGTGGCTTTGCGCGAGCCGTCGCTCGGCCCCTGCTTCGGCATCAAGGGCGGTGCCGCTGGTGGCGGTTACGCCCAGGTGCTGCCGATGGAGAAGATCAACTTGCACTTCACGGGCGACTTCCATGCCGTGACCTCTGCCCACAACACCATCAGCGCCCTGCTCGACAACTACATCTACCAGCATCGCAAGGAGGGCTTTTCATTGCGTGAGATATACTGGAAACGGGTGCTCGACGTGAACGACCGGAGCCTGCGCAACGTGGTGACAGGACTGAGGGGCGACGGTGTGGTGAATGAGACGGGCTTCGACATCACCCCTGCATCGGAACTGATGGCCATCCTCTGTCTGGCAACAAGTGAGAAGGACCTGCAGCGACGTATCGAGAACATCGTGCTCGGCCTCACCTCCGACGGCAAGCTCTTTAAGGTGAAAGACCTCGGCGTGGCAGGAGCCATCACCGTACTGCTCAGGGATGCCCTCAACCCGAACCTCGTGCAGACGACGGAGCACACACCCGCCTTCATCCATGGCGGACCGTTTGCAAACATCGCCCACGGCTGTTCGAGCGTGGTGGCCACGAAGATGGCCATGAGCTACGGCGACTACGTGGTGACAGAGGCAGGTTTCGGTGCCGACCTCGGCGCAGAGAAGTTCTTCGACATCAAGTGCCGCAAGGCCGGACTGCTGCCGCGACTGGTGGTCATCGTCGCCACCACCCAGGGTCTGAAGATGCATGGCGGCGTGGATCTCGACCACATCAAGGAACCGAACGCCAAGGGACTGACCGAGGGCCTGAAAAACCTGAACCGCCACATCCGCAACATGCAAGGTTTCGGACAACCTGTGGTCGTGACCCTCAACCGCCACGATACGGATGTGGAAGAGGAAATCGCCATCGTGCGCAAGAACTGTGAGGACTTGGAGGTAGGCTTTGCCGTCAACGAAGCCTTCCTCAAGGGTGGCGAGGGTGCCATTGAACTGGCACAGACCGTGGTCGAGACGATCGACAAGCAGCAGCCCCTGCCCATCCGCTTTACCTATAAGGAGACCGACCGTCTGGAGGACAAGATAGAGAAGGTCTGCAAGAGCATCTACGGCGCATCGGCCGTGGAATACGGCAAGACGGTGACCAAGAAACTGGAATCGCTGCGCAAATCGTTTACCGACGACGACGGCGCCATCGCCCACTATCCCGTCTGCATCGCCAAGACGCAGTTCTCATTCTCGGCCGATTCCACCCGTTACGGCTCGCCCGAGGGCTTCACCATCCGCATCCGCGACGTGATCCTGAACTGCGGTTCGGAGATGATTGTAGCCATCGCGGGTGACATGCTCCGCATGCCGGGACTGCCCAAGAGTCCGCAGGCAGAGCGCATCACCATCGAGGACGGGGTGATCGAGGGACTATCATAAGAATACAACACATACACATTACTAAACAACTACAGATATGGAAAAGGACAGACAGAACATGAACCGGCGCGAGTTCCTCAGAAGACTCGGCATCGGTACGGGATCAGCTGTGGCCATGATGGCCATGGAGCCATTCAATTCCTGGGCTCAGAGTGAGAACAAACAAGTGGCTGACAACCGAATGACCTACCGCGTACAACACGGCTCTGGTAAGCAGGTTTCGTTGCTAGGCTTCGGCATGATGCGTCTGCCAAACAACCAGGACGAGGTGAACAGCCTCGTAGACTATGCCATAGAGCACGGTGTCAACTACTTCGATACAGCACCGATGTACATGCGGGGACAGTCGGAAGTGCTTACCGGCAATGCCCTCGCCCGCCATCCCAGAGACAAGTTCTTCATCGCCACGAAGATGTCGAACCAGGGGCCGAACCTTTGGGACTTCGACGAGGCCGTGAAGATGTACCGCCAGTCGTTCCAACGGCTTCGCACGGACTATATCGACTACTACTTGCTCCATAGCATCGGCGGAGGAGGTGTGGACACACTCAAGAAGCGCTTCCTCGACAACGGCCTGCTCGACTTCCTCCTGAAAGAGCGTGAGGCTGGCCGCATCCGCCACCTCGGTTTCTCCTATCACGGCGATGTCAGCGCCTTCGACTGGCTGCTCGACCATAACGACGACTACCACTGGGACTTCGTACAGATACAGATGAACTTCCTTGACTGGCGCCATGCCTCTCTGCGCGGAGGTCGGCGAGTGGATGCCGATGCGGAATACCTCTATAATAAATGTGAGAAACTCGGCATCCAGAATGTGGTCATGGAGCCGTTACGCGGTGGTGCCTTCGGACGCATGGCCCAGGAACTCACCGATCAGCTGAAAGCCCGCCGTCCCGACGACAGCACCGCCCGCTGGGCCTTCCGCTGGGTGGGCTCCCATTCCAATATCCTCACCGTGCTCAGCGGCATGAACCGCATGGACCACTTGGAAGAGAACGTCAGCACCTTCTCGCCCCTCGAAGTCTGCACTGAGGCAGAAAACACGCTCCTTGCCGACATTGCCGACCAGATGTCAGGCTTCCCCACCATCCCCTGTACCACCTGCGAATACTGCATGCCATGCCCATACGGTGTCAACATCCCTGCCAACTTCGCCTTCTACAACGAGGCCGTCACCGACCACTTGCTCCCCCTGCCGGCACCTACCGATGCCAGTTATGCAGAGCGGCAGCAGCTGTTCGTTGAGCGCTACCGCAAGGCACTACCCGATGCCAACACCTGGGCCCGGGCCTGTCAGGACTGCGAAGAGTGTCTGCCCAAGTGTCCCCAGCAGATACGCATCCCTAACCAGATGAGCCGTATCGTGGAGACACTGCGCGTCAGAAGAAAAGCCTAATACGAAAGAGGTTATTGCCCGTTTCTTGCGTAGAAGCGGGCAACAATGGCACCGCTGATGTTATGCCACACGCTGAACACCGCCCCTGGTATGGTTGCCATGGGATAGGCGGCGAAGTGGAGCGTGGCAAGCGACGAGGCGAGGCCCGAGTTCTGCATGCCCACCTCGATACTGAGTGCCTTACGCTTGGGCCACGGCAGGTGAAGCAGACGAGCAATGAGGTAGCCGATCATGAGACCACCGACATTATGCAGCATCACGACGGCAACGATCACCAATCCGCCGGCAAGGAGTTTATGAGCGCTGGCAGAAATCACGATCAGCACGATGGCAGCAATGGCAAGCGATGAAACCGCAGGCAGATAAGCCGTTGCCCGTTCCGTCAGTTTCGGCAAGAGGCGCTTCACCACCAGTCCAGCCACGATAGGCAGGATGACCACCCAGAGAATGCTCAGGAACATAGCCGCCACATCGACATCGACGGTCTTACCCGCCAGAAGCCACACGAGCAGAGGCGTCATGACCGGAGCCAGGAGCGTCGAGACACCCGTCATGCCTACCGACAGGGCAAGATCGCCCTTGGCCAGATAAGTGATGACATTCGATGCCGTACCACCAGGACAGCAGCCCACCAGCACCACACCCACCGTCAGCGCCTCGTCGAGCGCGAAGATACGCGCCAGCAGCCATGCCAGCAGCGGCATCACCGTGAACTGTGCCAGACAGCCGATGACGACATCCCTCGGACGGCTGAACACCACCCGAAAATCCTCCCAATGCAGCGTCAGGCCCATGCCGAACATGATGATGCCCAGCAACGGATTGATCACCGTAGGCTTGATAAGGCTGAACACTTCTGGCCAGAGCAGCGACGCCACAGCAGCCAGAAGCACCAGCACACCCATATAGTCTGATATCAGTTTACAGAGTCTTTTCATATCTTACAGTCATTCTTATTCGATGCCGCAAAGTTAGCATTTATTTACCAGACGACAAAGGAAAAGCATAAAATATTTCCTCGTCTGAAAGAAATCCTTTACCTTTGCACACTGTATGGACGACAGACGTTATCTTCTCAACCTCATTCAAAAGGGCGAACTCATCACCCTCCTGGCCCGTCTCATCCGCTTCGGCACAGCCCAATGGGAATACACCGACCAGCAATTTCTGTTCAGTTTGGTTTAATACGCTGGATCAGCATCTACAACCGCGAGTTAAATGTGATTTAACGCACAGGCAATGCCTCCATAAGCGACAAGGTATAGCTGGATATTATAAACGGCTGTACAATTAAAGTTTGGGGACAATTGACGTTTTTGGGGACAACAATTCGTCAAGGTTTCTTTGTAAAAAGTTCAGATTCTCGATGAAAAGTCTTAATTTTGCGCCAAAAATTAAGGTTTAGGGACACATGACAGGACATGCCATAGTGATAACAGCAGTGTTTTTCGCGTTTCTGGTAGCAGTTGCTATCAGTATCTGTATCACATATAGAAAGACCAGCCGCGTGTTGAAAGACAACGACCATTTAGCGAATGTTGTCGAGAATCTCAAAGAAGAATCTGAGGAACATCAGAAGACCCTTGACGAGCTTAAAGAACAACTGAGGACAAAAGACCATGTGCTAAAACTACAGGTTGAGACAGAATCACTGCGTGAGAACATCAAGGACACGAAAGACATGACCGACGACGAACTCCGGGCGTGGATTGAGGTGCAGATGATGGAAAGCCGTATGTTCTGCGACCCTGAACTGGATGTGAAGACGATGGCTCAGAAATTGGGTCTGACGCAGAAGAAGATCAAACAGCTGCTCAAAGACAGTACGAAATACGACCGTCTCTACGATTATCTGACGGAGAAACGTGTCCTTTACGCCAGTGAATTGATTAAGGAAAATCCCAATTGGTCCATGGAAGCCGTTAGCAAGGAGGCCGGTTTCGTCTCCCGCACCACCTTCCAGACCGAATTCAAGAAGCATATCGGTGTCACACCGGCACAATACCGCCAGCACACCCAGACAGAAGTGGTGCGTGCTAAACAAGCACCCGACGCATAGACCAGCCGAAGGCTATCTGGCCGGCGATGGCAATGATGTCGATAAGCAGAACCGACAGGAAGGGGGCGAGCATGATGGGAAGGATGATCATCGTTACCATGTGGCCCACCATCAGGATCCCCACCCACTGCAGCCAGCCGCGATAGAAGAAGGCGATGGCGAAGCCAAGTGGGAGGAAAACCAAGGGGTTGGCGATTGCCAGTGCCAGGTTGATGATCGAATCAGGCAATGCGAACGTTATGTTACCAGCCGTGTCTACTACGATGAGAATCCACCATAGCGTCGTAAACGGACGGCGTAGCGGTTTCATGCCCACCATCATGCCGTAGTAGAGGATGAGGTCGCCAATCAGGAATATGATACTACGGGGTATTTCCATTCCATGGCTTTCTATCCAATTAAAAATAGTATTTTCCGTACTTACTGCCTGCGCCACGAAAAGCACAAAACCCAGTTCGATGAGCCAACGGGGCATACCGCTGTCCACCTTATTAATATATATAGACCGTTTCTTTGCGTTGGCCTTCATCTGGGCCGATTCATTTAATGCCTGATATTCCATAAATCTAAGTTTATTATTTGTAACATGATGCAAAGGTACATCATTTTTTGTTAATCGCTGCATTTTCTTGGGGATAAAGTTCGTCTGACGACGACAAACTGACATTTGGGGACACAACGCCTCTCTGGGGACAACTACTTTTGGGAAATATCGAATAATTTGTTTTATTAACGCATGAAAAGAGTATATTTGCATCGGATAATTAGTTTTTTTTAGTTTTTAAGACTAACAGTATTAACTTAACATGTCATTTACCTATGTGTATTGACAAACAAAATTATAACAAGATGAATAAGTATTTCTACTACGTGCTTTCAGCCATCTTCGTGATGAGTTTGGGCATGGTTGTCGCATCGTGTAGCGATGACGACAAGAACGGCAGTGATAATCCTGGCGGCGGTAACGACAACGAGCAGACCGAAGCCCAGTATGAACAGCAGCAGCTTGGCTGGACACTCATCACCCAGCTGACTGACGAGGGCAAAGCCCCCGAGGGCTGGGAGAACAAGACCTTCGAACCGACGATAGGCTATCCCGTGGAGGGCGATCCCTACACCCGTGTGGTGGCAACCAACACCATGGAGTCGGCCGCAGCCCGTTTCGCCGAGCTGGCCAACAATCCCCCGGGATTCAGCGAAGCCACTTCCGTCTATGACTTTTCCATCGAGGGCATCGGCAAGCTGAGCTATCAGCGCGGCTCTGAGAACGGGCAGTACTTGGCCCAGGTGACAGTCGACCTGAAGCAGGTGCCCCACCTGAAGAAGATCCTCTACCAGACCCCTGAGCAGAGCGGTAACAACGGTAGTTTTGCCGGTACGGCCTACTATCGCTTCGGCGACGTGGTGATGGATGGCGAAGGCTACTACTGGATCTGCGTGCGCCCGGCCTTCGGCAAGGAGGGCAAGCAGGACAACCACTGGCTGTGCCTGAGCCGCACACTTCCCGAGAAGAACCTGGAACCCTATAAGACCAGTACGGGCAATCAGAACTACCTTCCCACCGGCCTTGGCTCAAGCACGAAGCACATGCAGAACGGTGCGGAGATGTTCTACGCCATGTTGCATCCCGACGACTGGCACAACAACCTGAGTGGCTCTCCGAAGC
>JAEEGI010030720.1_pt1 | contig 10085 bp, 14 predicted proteins | sample 8958751 | NCBI WGS metagenome assembly JAEEGI01 (sample SAMN16246545, study PRJNA631951) | gut metagenome | biome: gut microbiome; feature: rumen; material: KS-attached | host: Bos | place: Iran: Karaj | collected 2018-10 | reverse complement strand
CTCCTCCGTATCCACGGCGTAGTGCGCCTGGGCGGCACCCAGCACAAGATCCTGCCGGACATGATCGAAGTGGGCTCCTTCATCGGCATGGCCGCCATCTGCCGCAGCAGCATCACCATCAAGGACGTATCGTACTACGACCTCGGCATCATCCCGGACTCCTTCCGCCGTCTTGGCATAAACCTGGAGCAGAGAGGGGACGATATCTTCGTCCCGGAGCAGGAAAGCTACGAGATTGAGTCCTTCCTGGACGGTTCCATCATGACCCTTGCCGATGCCCCCTGGCCCGGCCTCACCCCGGACCTTTTGTCCGTGATGCTGGTCGTAGCCACCCAGTGCAAAGGCAGCGTCCTCATCCACCAGAAGATGTTCGAGAGCAGGCTGTTCTTCGTTGACCGCCTCATAGACATGGGCGCCCAGATCATCCTCTGCGATCCTCACCGCGCCGTTGTCATCGGCCATGATCATCGCATCACCCTCAAGGCCGCGCGCCTTGTGAGCCCCGATATCCGTGCCGGTATAGCCATGCTCCTTGCCGCCATGAGCGCCAAAGGCACCTCCACCATAGACAACATCGAGCAGATCGACCGCGGCTACGAAGACATCGAAGGCCGCCTCAATGCCCTGGGCGCACATATCACCAGGGCATAGCGCCAAGCGCGGTTGATGTCCCCAAAACTGGGACATCAGCTGCATTTTAAGCCGTTTTTGCGGGTGATGGGCCAAATTTTGGGACATCTCCCGCATTTTTGCATTAACATTTTGAAACATCTTTCGTCTATTATGCAGACCGGTCAGATAAAGACAATGAAAAAACTGTTTCTAGCATTAGTATTGACACTCCAGATGGTCGGATGCGCCATGGCGGGCCCGGCCGGGGTACTGAACCTTGTGAACCAGTACAGGTACAGGGAAGACGTAGATGTAATTAGCGTGGGCCCTATGGGAATGAGCCTTCTACGCGTGGTAGCGGGTGCGTCATCCGGCCTAGACAAGGACGTACTAGACCTTCTCAGCATTACTAAAGGTATCAAGAGAATTACCATAGTGGATTTTGAGGATTCCAGCATCAGGGAAGACCTGGCATGGAAACTTGAAAGGGAATTGGAAGGCATGGATCTCATCATGGAGGCCAAGGATGACGGAGAATGTGTAAGGATCTTCGGCCGCGATGACGGCGAATGTATACGCGACTTCCTTCTCTATACCTCCGAGGGCACTCTCATCATGACCCGTGGCAAAGTAAACGCAGACAAGATAATCGCCCTTATGGCAAATGACTGAGGCAGCGTTTCATACCGTTTGGATGCCGCTGCAGGAGCACTTCTGGCGCATCGCGTTCTACATCCTTGAAAACAGGGACGATGCCTCCGACGCCGTGCAGGACCTTTACCTAAAGCTCTGGAACCTCCGGGATTCCCTGGACATGATCCAAAGCCCTAAAGCCTATGGCGGCATGCTCCTCAAAAACCTCTGCATCGACAGGGTGAGGCGCGCCAAACCATCGGCCCCCTTGGAGGACGATATCCTTCCGGGAAAGGAACCGCCGGACCGGGAGCTGTCCGCCAAGGAAGACATAGCTTTCATAGGGAAAGCCATACGGGAGCTTCCGCCCGGGCAGCAAAGGCTTCTCACCCTCAGGGTGGTGCAGGGTCTCTCCTACGAGGAAATATCAAAGAAAACGGGCCTCAGCGGCCTCAATGCGAGAGTCCAGATCTCTCAGGCAAGAAAAAAACTGAAGAAAAAGTATGAAGAATATCGATGAAATATCCAGGCTCAGCGCCGATGACCTTGAACGGATAGGGCAGGACGACAGCGTCCAGGTCCCTGAAAGCTTCAGGGTAAGGCTTCCCCGCCGCAGCAGGGCTGTGTGGGCAGTGGCCGCATCGGTTGCCGTACTGCTTGGCGCAGGCCTCTGGGCCATGCCAAAGCCTCCCAAGGACACGTTTGACGATCCATATCTTGCCTATGCAGCACTTGAGCAGGCTCTTGGCCGCATGGGAGACGCCATAGCCCTCGGCGCCCAGAAAGTAGAGGCTGCAGAAGTTGAATTTGATAAAATAAACTATTGGAAATGAAACGGTTATACATAATATTGATACTGCTCCTTGTGAGCGTCTCCGCCATTGCCCAGGATGGCCGGGCCATCTACAACAAGTACTCCGACCTTCCTGGCGTGGAGGCGGTCTACATCTCCTCTGCAATGTTCCGCCTCATAGGCAAGATTCCAGATGTGGAAATGAACGGTGAGGATGTGAACCTTGCCCCTATCATCAAGTCTCTCAAGGGCTTCTACATCATAAGCACGGAAGACCAGGGCATCTGCAAAGACCTTTATGCCGATGTTACCAAACGCCTTGACCGCGGCGAGTACGAGCTCCTGATGGAAGCCAAGGAAGACGGCGAGGTAATGCGCCTCTACACCGCCGGGGACGATTTCACGGTACGTTCCTTCATAATGCTCACACGTGATGCCTCTGAGGTAACCTTTATGGGCCTCGACGGTGAAATGCCGCGAGACCAGCTAGAGGATATAGTAATGAAGGCTGTGGAAAATTAGCGCCAAGTGTCGGAGATGTCCCAAAATCTGGGACATCTCCAGCAAAAAAGGCCAAAAATGACGGAGGTGTCCCTATTTTGGGGACACCTCCTGCACTTTATATGGGTGAGTTACTTGATCCAGGTAATATCCAGGGTCTTGTCGAAGGCGGAATCCGGGACGCCCATAACAAAGGCGGTGCATTCGCTCTGGACTTTGCCGTTCACTTTGGTGCGGAGGGTGAGACCGTTCCAGACGGCGAACTCGCCGGTGTTGCCGTCCTTGGCTGTCATCTGGCCGTAAGTGGACACGCCCCAGGCGTGGTCACCTTTTTCATATGTGCCGCTCCAGACGTCGCAGGGCAGGCCCAGGATCTTCTCCGTTCCGGTCTTGGAGAAGCCGTAGCTGGAAAGGAGCTCGTGGGAATCGGCAATCCAGTCGCCGTTGAGGTTGTTCACGGTCTGCTGGGTGCGGTAGTAGTCGGTGTCTTCCCATTCCTCGTCGTAATACGTGCAAGCGGATTCGGAGTTGCGGAAGTAGATGTAGACGGTGTGGTCGTCGTTCTCTATGGTGTCCCAGCGGTAGGCGTTGAGACGAGTGCCGTCTTCCTTCTTGTAGTACTTGTGGGTGAAGACGAAGGTGCCAGTGTGTGAGCCGTCTCCAAAGTAGGTGAACTTCATAGAATAACCGGCCTCGTCAAGCTGGTCCATAGTGGTATCGGCCTTGATGGAACCGGCATTGCCGCCTTCTTCACCGTTCTCGGTGCCGTTGCCGCCGCCGAATGAGCAGGACACTACTCCTGCAGCGCACATAAGTGCAATGAATAACTTTTTCATATTGATTGTGTTAAATAAGTCCTTGCTTCATAGCCTTCCGTACCATCTCCACGGAGGTGTTGGCCTCGAACTTGGCGCGAAGCTTCTTTCTGTACCACTTAATGGTAGGCAGACTCAGGCACATCTTCTCTGCAATCTCAGGGCTTTTGAGCCCGTCCGCCAGGAGCTGCAGGATCTGCAGCTCCTTAGGGGAAAGGCGGATAGGTGTTGGTTCCATATGTATTACATTTTCTCGCAACGGACGGGATTGCCAGCGGAAGTGGTGACTTCCTGACCCATACCAAACGTTCCGCCGTGATTAAGGAAGTCAACGCGCAGGTTTTCGGATACAGTGTATCCGTGACTGGTCCAGTGATGGCTTTCGGAGCCCTGTAACACACCTGTGGTAGTCACTGTAAGATTTCCCCAGTTGCCAAAACCAGCGTCTAATCCCTCAAAACCATTGCCAACTGCGGTGGCAAGAGTGGTGCCGGACATAACTTTCCAGCCCGCAGGGCAGGGATCGTAGATGGTCTTGCTATCATCTTTCCAGAGATTTACTCTGTCGCCTAAGGTTCCGGTATCCCAAACATAGGTATTGCTGGCGCCGTAATAGAACGACATAGGATGCTCAATGGCTCCGGCAACGCTGGATGAGTTATAGTAATAAGGTGTAGGATGTACAGTTCCTTCCACGTATTGAGCAACATTATAAGTAGCATATCTGTAGAAAGGATCCTTTCTGCCCCACTGATAGAACAGGGGAACGTCTGCGCTTTCAAGGACGCCCAGGGACACTTTCATCAGCTTCCATCCGGAAACATAAGTGCCATAGTCTAGGGGCGTGGTGAGGCCGTCAAGGTCGGTTACCCAGATGTGCCAGCTCCAGAGGATGTTGCCGGTTCCGTTCTCGCCGTCATACACAGCGATTACGGCATTGCCCTTCTTAGTGAACGGCACCCTGAAGTATACGTATCCGTCCAGATATGTCACATTGGTAATGATATCGCCTTCGTTGGGTGCAGTATGCGTATTGAAGGATTCCCAGAGCACCTTTGCGCTGAGCGGAGAGCCAACGGACTCCAGGCTGTTGCCCTTCACCGAAGCATTGAACTTCTTGTTGCCGGCGGACTGGACGATGTAGCAGTTTGCCGTTCCGGCCGAACTCAGATTGGAAATGGTTGTACCGACAGTCCTTTCGGGAAGCTTGAGAACCGTGTTGCGCTTGATCTGGTACACCTGTTCAGTTGTATTGATAGTCTGCGAGGTGCCGTCGGCATATTCAATAGTGAGGATGAAGCCCTTGGACATTGTGCAGGGAGGAAGGGTGATGTAGAAGTCTGTTGCAGTTGTGGTGTTCAACTGGGCATATGGTGCGCTGATGCTTAACTTCCTTTGATTTCCATTAAGACCGTCTTCATAATCAAACCCAGGTGTTCCCGCCATATTTGTGACGTAAACTTCACTCATGGATATCGGGAAAATATTACCAACGTTGCTGGTAATCATAATCGATTTTACCTTCTGGGTTCCCTTGAGTTGAAGCCTCAGCCATCCAACAGTGCTTTTAAAGACCAGTTTTTCGCTATAATCGTCTATCGCAGCCGCCATTATGTTCTGATAACCATAGGCTCCGTTCTTATCGGGACCATTGACGGTGTAATTCCAACTGATAGACGTTGCAATATAAGGAGGAGTGGCTGTCCACATATTGGCATATCCATCATCGATTACATTCCCGTCATCTGCCAGTTCCGAGTTATATATGGCATATATCTTATCTACGGCCGTGGCAGATCCTGTCCTGTCTTTCAAAAGAGTAAACGTACCCTTGGCAGCATCCGTACATTCATAAATATCATATATATCTTCTTTCGGGAACACATAAATATGGTCGCCGGCGTTCCAGAAATGGTCATAATGACCGGCGCCGTCATAGGTGAAGCCGGCCTTGGTGTCAATCTCGTTGGATTCAAACGAAGCGTACAGGACGGGTGCGGCGGTGGATTCGGGAACGATCTCCGTTTGATCAATCTTGTTGTTCTCTTCAGGAACGACGGGTTCGTAGGTGCAGGCTACGGCTGCGGTAAGAAGGGCAGCAATGCAGAATAAATACTTTTTCATAGTCTCTTCCCTCCTTTACCAACCAATGGTTTCTTCTCCGGTTTGTTCAAATCCTCCGGACAATGGAACAACGCAGAAATGGTCCGTCACCATTTCCACCACCTCTGTTTCGGGCGAGAGGTAAGCCTGTTTCTGATCTTTCATAGTATAGTGTTTTGGTTGTTTGCGGTTACGAAGGACAAAGTTCGTCAATCGGCCGTCCAAAAACACCATCCCAAAGGATAGAATAAACTATCCCAAGGTATAGAATTCCAGCGCGATAAGGCTATTTACGGCATTTTTGCGTAACTTCGCAGCATATGAAAAAACTGATTTGCATACTTGTGGCCCTGGGTACCGCCGTGAGCGCCGGGGCGTACTATGACCATAGGGGAGAGAACCTGGATTCGCTGGAGCGGGTGGTGGCCGGATGGACGCCGGAAAGGATGATGACCGCCTCGGAAAAGGAGAGCCAGGACCTGTGTTTCGCCTGCCACGGACTAATGAGGGGGTATCGGCAGATAAATGCGGAGCGGTCCGTGCTTTTTGCCAGGCGGTGCTACCAGATTGCCGAGCGGTGGAACTGGCTGGGGAAGATGCAGGAATCATCGGCAGAAATTGCCCTTCTGCATTACGGGGCGGAGCGCTATGACAGCGCCATCTACTACTACAACCTCGCCCTTTCCATTGCGGACCGGATGGCGGCAGGGGAGACCTGGTTCAGCGGCGGGGAGCCCTACACGGAGGAGCAGGTGGACGATGCCTACTCGTCCCTGTACGGAGCCATCGGGAACCTCTACAATATGATGGACTCCATCCCCAAGGCAATGGAGTACTACCGGAAGGCCGGGGAAATCTTCACCAAGTACGGATGGAACGAGAGCAACGCCATCCTCTGGTACAATATGGGAGAAACCTGGTACGAGGCCGGAGACCTGGACCAGGCCCACCAGTGCTACAGGACCAGCCTTTCCTACGCCAAGGCCTCGGGAGATTCCCTCCAGATATCCACCGCCTACAAGGGCCTTGGCACCTACTGGCTGGCCAAGGGCAAGACCGCCCGCGCCCTCCGGTACATCAGTGAGGCCGATAAATACTACTCCCTCCACCAGGACCAGGAATTCCGCTCCCGGATAGAGACCCTGGGCCTCACCAACCAGATCCTCGACCGTCAGAAGCGTCTCTGGCGTTGGGTGGCCCTTGGAGCCGTGGTCCTGATAGCATTGCTGGTAGCTCTTGGCTTTATTCTCCGCCGGAACAGGAAATTGAGTCTGGAGAAGGAAGGTGCCGATATCGTCATTGAACAAGCTCTGGCGGAAACGCCTGTGGCAGAAAGTCTTACGGACCGCGAGCAGGAAATCCTCCCCCTCCTTGCCGCCGGCCTCACCAGCCCGCAGATAGCGGACCGCCTGTGCCTTTCACTTCCCACCATCAAATGGTACCGCAAACGCCTCCTTGAGAAGTTCGGCGTTGCCAACACCGCGGAACTCATCTCCCGCGCCAAGGAGCGTGGGGTGCTGTAGAGTGCCATTATTTTGCTACCTTTTTAACAATAAGATCACAATTATATGTTAAAAGGTTTAGGAACGGCGCTTGTGACGCCTTTCAAGGGCGGGGAAGTGGATTACAGCGCTTTTGCCGCAACGGTGGACTGGCAGGTTGAGGCCGGGACGGATTTCCTGGTGGTACCGCTGGGAACAACCGGCGAGACTCCTACGCTCAGCGAGTCGGAGAAACTCCAGCTGCTGCAGGTCTCCCTCAAGCACGCGGCGGGAAAGCCCGTTATGGCGGGCATCGGGCAACATCCCGCAGATAGAGATGGGCGGCGAAGACGTTGACCTTGCCCCTATCATCAAGAACCTCAAGGGTTTCTATATCATCAGCACGGAAGAGAAGGCTATCGGAGACGACCTTTATGCCGATGTCAAAAAGCGTCTGGACCGCGGTGAGTACGAGATGCTCATGGAAGCCAAGGAAGACGGCGAGGTAATGCGCCTGTACACTGCAGGGGACGACTTCACGGTACGCTCCTTCATCATGCTCACCCGCGACGCCTCGGAAGTCTCCTTCATAGGCCTGGACGGCGAAATGCCCAGGGAACAGCTGGAAGATTTAATACTGAAAGCCGTAGAAGAATAGTCTCAGCTAAACCAGCCTCTCCGGATCACAGTGGAGGGCGTGGGCAAGGCCGAGGACTGAAGAAGCCTCGGCCTTTCCTATGCCCTGTCGGCCCTGTTCGTATGCGCGAATCATCCTCAGGGAAACGCCGGACTTTTTGTATCTTTGCCGTTAACATTTCCCAAGCTTTTGCGTCAGTTATGAAGACCGGTCAGATGAAGACAATGAAAAAACTGTTTGTTACACTTGTTTTAACACTCCAGATGGTTGGATGCGCCATGGCGGGTCCGGCCGGAATCCAGAACCTTGTAAGCCAGTACAGGTACAGGGAAGATGTTGACGTAATAAGCGTCGGCCCCATGGGAATGAGCCTCCTGAGAATGGTGGCAGGCGCTTCATCGGGCCTTGACAGGGAAGTCCTTGACCTTCTTCGCGTTACACGCGATATCAGGAGAATCACGATAGTGGATTTTGAGGATTCAGCCGTCAGGGATCACCTGGCCGGAAAGATAGAGAGGGAGCTGGAGGGAATGGAGCTTATTATGGAAGCCAAGGATGACGGCGAGCGCGTTCAGATCTTCGGTCACGATGACGGAAAGACCATCCGCGACTTCATTCTTTACACTTCCGATGGCACGCTCATCATGACCCGCGGAAAAGTGGACGCAGACAAGATAATCGCTCTTATGTCAAAAGACTGAGGCCACGGCCATCGTTTAAAAACGAACTCTAATAATTCTGTCCGGCCCCACCCTGTGGCCGGACTTTTTTTCCTATAAGCCATAGTGCTTCTTCCCTGGAATAACCATTAAGGGACAGATGTGACAGGATTTCTTCCAGTAGGTCGGCCTGGCCATCTTTATATCCAGCCCGGTACATTTTAACCGGATTGTCTTCTGGACCAGGCTGTGCAAGGGCATAAGAAGCATTTGACGGTTTAGGGTTATAACCTGCCACCAACTCTGCCGGCCTGATTCTGTCAATGTTATAGTTCTGTTGAAGATTCATCCACACGTGAGCCGGAATATTAAGCGCTTCTTCCAGTCGAAGAGCAAGTTGTGGCGTAATATTTCTGCCTCCCTGCAGCAAGGCGTTCAAATGTGACGGCTGCATGCCTATCTGTTCTGCAAAGGCTTTCTGCTTAATACCTCTTTCTCTCAGCTCTTCCTTAAGAATAGAGCCAGGATGTGATGGTAGAAAAGGCCGGATTCTATTTTTTGTTTCCATAATGCGTATCGTCAATTGTTATGAGTTTCAGAGTAATAAGATCTTACTATCTCCATCATGAATCAACTCTTCGAGTTCCTTTTCCATTTCTACAATCATACGTTCTTCAGTTCTTTGGGCAAAGATAAGAATAATTACCAAAAAATGGTAATTTTCGAATAATATATCAGTTACAGTCCTAAACCTTTCTTGAGTACTGCTATTTTGTTCAGAGAAATTAATTTGCTAATTTTGTTTTTTAATAATAATTATGGATTACGGAAAGTATTTTTCTGCCGATGTGCCTGGGTTCCTGAGGAGTCCGGTGAGGGAGATTTTCCGGAAGGTGGACCTTTCGGCAATCTGTTCCTTTGCCGGCGGGTACCCTGCGGCGTCCACTTTCCCAGTGGATCAGATACCCTCTCTGGCGGAGAAAGTGCTTTCCAAATACGGCACCAAAGCGCTTCAGTACGGTGCCACCCAGGGCGTTCCGGAGCTCCGGGAAATCATTGCCCGCCGCTACGGAGTGCCGGTTTCCCAGGTCCAGATCACCACATCGTCCCAGCAGGGCATTGATGTCTGCTCCAGGGTTTTCCTTGACCCCGGAGACATCGTCCTTGCCAACAACCCCGTCTATCTTGGCGCGTTGCAGAGTTTCAAGGCATATAGGGCAGAGGTGGTATCTATTCCGGAAACCGTCGCTTCGCGACCCCTCCCATCTGCGATGGGCCCCTCCCTCTTATGCGGCCGAGGGTGGCCACAGGTTTCCGGAATAGATACCACCTCTGCCAAGTTCATATATGTTATTCCAGACTTCAATAATCCGTCGGGAAAGACTATGACGCTTCAGGAGAGGGAGGAGATTGTGAGGATTGCGAGGGAACTGGATGTGCTCATTGTGGAGGACAGTCCCTACAGGGAGCTGCGTTACAGCGGGGAGCCTGTGAAAACCATCCGTGAACTGGCTCCGGAAAGGACTCTGCACCTTGGGAGCTTCTCCAAGATATTTGCGCCGGGGTTCAGGCTGGGATGGATAATAGGCCCTGAACCACTTCTGGAGCAGATTTACGTGTGCAAGCAGTGCCTTGACCTGTGCCCGCCTGTGCTGGACCAGTACATGGCGGCGGAGTTCATGGGAAGCGGTGCGCTGGATGCCAACCTTGAGAAAACCATTGCCGAGTATCGGCACAGAAGGGACCTTATGGTGAACCTTCTGGAAAAGTATATGCCTTCCGGCGTGACCTGGACATACCCTGAAGGCGGACTTTTCCTCTGGCTCACCCTGCCGGAGAATGTAGACACGG
>JAEEGI010030717.1_pt1 | contig 10087 bp, 7 predicted proteins | sample 8958751 | NCBI WGS metagenome assembly JAEEGI01 (sample SAMN16246545, study PRJNA631951) | gut metagenome | biome: gut microbiome; feature: rumen; material: KS-attached | host: Bos | place: Iran: Karaj | collected 2018-10 | reverse complement strand
GTGTATATATTACTTAACAATAACTTAATAAAAAAAGAACTCTTGGTTAAACCAAGAGCTCTTTTTTAAAATCCATTATTAATCATCTGCAAGTTCATCAGATGAAAGCTCGAGTACTGTACGCTTACGAGCCATTTCATCAGACTCAAGATACTCATCGTATGTAGTCATCTTATCAATCATCTGTCCGTTAGGAAGAATCTCGATGATACGGTTTGCTGTAGTCTGCACGATTTCGTGGTCACGAGAAGAGAAAAGGATTACACCTGAGAACTTCTGAAGACCAGTATTAAGTGCTGTAATACTTTCCATATCTAAGTGGTCAGTAGGCTCATCAAGCATAAGGACGTTAGAGTTTTCAATCATCATACGTGAAAGAAGAACACGAACCTTTTCACCACCGGATAATACCTTCATTTTCTTAGCGCCGTCATCACCAGCGAAAAGCATACGGCCAAGGAAACCACGTACATAAGTAGCATCCTTAATCTCAGAGAACTGTGTAAGCCAGTCTACAATGAGAAGGTCTGTGCTGAAGATTTCAGTGTTGTCCTTAGGAAAGTATGACTGTGAAGTAGTAACACCCCACTTGTAGCTTCCTTCGTCTGGTTCCATCTCGCCAGCGAGAATCTGGAAGAGAACAGTTTTAGCTTTTTCGTTCGAACCAACTAAAGCAATCTTGTCTTCGCGGCCTACGTTGAATGAAAGGTGGTCAAGGATTAACTCGCCATCAATAGTCTTTGTAAGGTTTTCAACTGAAAGAACTTCATTTCCGATTTCACGAGCTGGTCTGAAATCGATGTATGGGTACTTACGGCTTGAAGGACGGATATCATCAAGCTGAATCTTTTCTAATGCACGCTTACGAGATGTAGCCTGCTTAGACTTAGAAGCGTTAGCAGAGAATCTCTGGATGAATTCCTGTAATTCTTTAATCTGCTCTTCCTTTTTCTTGTTAGCTTCCTTACGCTGCTGAATGATAAGCTGTGAAGACTGATACCAGAAATCATAGTTACCAGCGTAAAGCTGAATCTTGCCGTAGTCGATATCTGCAGTATGTGTACATACCTTATTTAAGAAGTAACGGTCATGGGATACAACGATGACTGTGTTCTCGAAGTTGATAAGGAACTCCTCAAGCCATGCGATAGCATCCAAATCAAGGTGGTTAGTAGGCTCATCGAGAAGAAGTACATCAGGTGAACCGAAAAGTGCTCTTGCAAGAAGAATCTTGACCTTTAATGCACCAGGAAGCTCTGACATCTGTGTGTAGTGGAACTCTGTGTCAACACCAAGGCCGTTAAGAAGAGTAGCAGCATCTGCTTCTGCATTCCAACCATCCATCTCAGCAAACTCAGACTCAAGCTCAGCTGCGCGGATACCGTCCTCATCAGAAAAGTCTTCCTTCATATAGATAGCGTCCTTTTCTTTCATAATGTCGTAAAGACGCTGATTACCCATAATTACTGTATCAAGAGCAGTGAACTCATCGTACTTGAAGTGATCCTGTTCTAAGAATGAAAGTCTGTTACCAGGGCTCATTGTGATTTCGCCGCTAGTAGGCTCTAACTGACCAGATAAAATTCTAAGGAAAGTAGACTTACCAGCACCGTTAGCACCGATGATACCGTAGCAGTTACCCTCTGTAAATTTGATATTAACCTCTTCGAAAAGGGCTTTCTTGCCGAAACGAAGAGTAACGTTATTAGCTTGTATCATATAATAAATCCTTTCATAAACTAAACTATGTCAAACCTGACCTATGATAACAAAAATTTTTAAAATTGTCTAGAAAATTGCCTATTTTTAGCCCCCTTATTATTGCTTTTTACACGGTTAAATTATATAATATTTAATAATTTTTTCATGGAAGGTGGTGATATCATGGCAGTTCAAAACAGGGACGAATTAGAAAAGCTAGAAAATAAGATTGCCTTTGAAAGCCAGGGTGTCATCGCTACTACGGACTTTGTTGATCCGGACGAGCTCTATAAGGAACTCATTGATAGAGTGCGCAAATATCATCCTAATACAGACATTTCTATGATTGAAAAGGGCTACAACCTTGCGCATAAGGCCCATGAGGGACAGGTGCGTAAATCTGGTGAGCCATATATCATTCATCCACTTTGCGTTGCAATTATCCTTGCTGATTTGGAACTTGATAAAGAAACTATCGTGGCTGGCCTTCTTCACGACGTGGTTGAGGATACCATCTACACAAAGGAAGAGATAGCAGCAGAGTTCTCTGACGAAGTTGCAGAGCTTGTGGATGGTGTCACAAAGTTAGGACAGTTAAATTACGATGCGGATAAGGTGGAAATCCAGGCAGAAAACCTTCGTAAGATGTTTCTTGCTATGGCAAAGGATATCCGTGTCATCCTTATCAAGCTTGCAGATAGACTTCACAACATGCGTACTTTAAAGTACATGCGTCCTGAGAAGCAAAAGGAAAAAGCTCGCGAGACAATGGAAATCTACGCTCCACTTGCTCAGCGTCTTGGTATCAGCAAGGTTAAAATCGAGCTTGATGACCTTTCACTTAAGTATCTGGAGCCAGATGCTTACTACGACTTAGTTGAAAAAATCGCACTCAGAAAGAGTCAGCGTACAGAATACATCAATTCTCTTGTAGAGGATGTTTCAAAGCACATAAAGGATGCAGAAATCGATGCAGAGGTTTATGGTCGTGCAAAGCATTTCTTTAGCATCTACAAAAAGATGGTTAATCAGCACAAGACCATCGACCAAATATACGATTTATTTGCAGTTCGAATCATTGTAGATTCTATCAAGGACTGTTATGCGGCACTTGGTGTTATCCACGAAATGTACACTCCAATTCCAGGACGTTTCAAAGACTACATCGCCATGCCAAAGCCAAACATGTATCAGTCTTTGCATACTACAGTCATCGGACCTAATGGTGCGCCTTTTGAAATCCAGATTCGTACATACGAAATGCATCGTACTAGCGAATATGGTATCGCTGCACACTGGAAATACAAGGAGAGCGGTGAAGGCTCCACTGTTATGGGCGAGGAAGAAAAGCTTTCATGGCTTCGTGAAATCCTTGAGTGGCAGCAGGAAATCTCTGATAACAAAGAGTTTTCTTCCTTATTAAAATCAGATCTTAATCTGTTTTCTGACACAGTATTTTGTTTCACTCCATCAGGTGATGTTAAGAACTTGCCAAACGGTTCAACACCTATCGATTTTGCCTATGCTATTCACTCAGCAGTAGGTAACAAGATGATTGGGGCCAAAGTAAATGGCAAGCTTGTTCCAATCGACTACATCATCCAAAACGGAGATCGTATTGAGATTGTTACATCTCAGAATACAAACGGCCCAAGCCGTGACTGGCTGAGCATTGTCAAAAGCTCTCAGGCCAAAAATAAAATCAATCAGTGGTTCCGCAGTCAGTCAAAGGACGAAAATATCGCCAAAGGTAAGGAACTTCTTATTGGTTCGGCAAAGCAAAAGGGTGTTGATTTAGGTGATGTCAACAAGCCTAAATATCAGGAAATCATTATTAACAAATATGGATTCCACAGCTGGGAGGATTGCCTTGCAGCAGTAGGTCAGGGTGCCATAAAAGAAGGTGCTGTCATCAACAGAATGTTCTCGGCATGGCAGAAAGACCACCCAGTTAAGGTTACTGACGAAGAAATATTGGCAGAGCATTCTGGCTCAGGCAAGGAAGCTAAGCCAAAGTCTAAAAATGGTATTACAGTTAGCGGACTTTACGATGTTTCAGTTCGTTTTTCAAAGTGTTGTAATCCGGTTCCAGGTGATGAAATCGTTGGTTTTGTTACCAGAGGAAGAGGTGTATCAATTCACCGTACCGATTGCATCAATATGATTAATCTTCCAGAATTCGAAAAAGAGCGTCTTATCGAGGCTGAGTGGGCTCGCGACGCAGAGGAAGATGGCAAGAAGGGTGGAGTATACCTTACAGAAATCAATATTTACGGAAATAACCGTACAGGACTTTTGGTTGATATTACTCGCATATTCACCGAAAGAGAGATAGATATCGATTCAATCCATTCAAAGACAAGCAAACAGGGCGTTGCTACCATCACTATCAAGTTTGGTACACAAAGCCGCGAGCAGCTTCGTTCACTTGTTGAAAAGATTAAACAGGTTGAGTCTATCATCGATGTAGAAAGACCTAGAGGATAAGATGAAAGTAGTAAAAGTACTTTTGCCGGCAGCGGCAGAAAACTGCTATATAGCCATAAATGAAGACACAAATGAATCAATCATAATTGATCCAGGCTCAGCTTTTGAGCGTATCAAGTCTGCGGTGGAAAGCACTGGCACAAAGCCGGTTGCTATCCTTTTGACACATGGTCATTTCGATCACGCCGGGGAGGCTGCTTCCACAGCCAAGGAATATGGCATAAAGGTATACACACATGAAGCTACAGCAGAGGAATTAAAGAATCCAAGCATCAACTTATCAGGAGATATGTTTGGAGATTCCAAAAGCTACAGCGCAGATGTTTTCTTAAAGGACGACGAGGAAATAGATTTGGCAGGACTTCATATTAAATGCCTTTTTACACCTGGGCATACACCAGGTGGATGCTGTTTCTATTTCCCTAATGAAGATATAGTTTTTACCGGAGATACATTGTTTAGTGGTTCCGTGGGACGCACAGATTTCCCAGGTGGTTCCATGAGCCAGTTGGTTGGGTCAATCAAATCAAAGCTTATGACTCTTTCAGATGATACTATCTGTTATCCTGGTCACAATGAGCCTACCACTATCGGTACAGAAAGGATATACAATCCATTTTTATGATTTACATACAATTAAACGAAGACAATTTTGAATATGATATTTATTCACTAGTTAAAGCCTTTTATCCAAAGGAAGAGGTCAAAATCTCTACAGAGCCCACACCTGAGGATGCAGGGCTTCTTTTTTCGATGCAGGTTAATTACTCAGACAACGTTCTTACACTTGACGGCAGAGAAATCGAAATCGATTATTCGGACAGACCAGATACAAAGAATCGTTTGAAGCTTGCTATATACGAAAGCCTCAGTGCACGTACTGGCAAGGAATTGCCATGGGGCACTCTTACAGGTATCCGTCCTACCAAAATCAGCCTTGGCATGATAGAAGATGGGGCAGATGATGAGGCTATCGCTTCATACATGAAGGACACCTATCGTACTTCCGATGCAAAAATTGACCTTAGCCTTCAGGTTTCTCACAAGGAGCATGAGCTTTTATCAAAGATAGATTACGACAATGGCTATTCTGTATATATTGGCATTCCATTTTGCCCAAGCACTTGTCTGTACTGCTCATTCACTTCATATCCAATCGGTTTATGGAAGAAAAAGCTAGATGATTATCTGGATGCTCTTGAAAAGGAGATGGCTTTCACAGCAGAGTCTTGTAAGGAAAAGAGCCTTACTACAATCTACATAGGGGGCGGTACACCAACATCTCTTGACGAGGAGCATTTGGAAAAGCTTCTTACACTTGTAGATAAGTACTTTGACACAAAATCCCTTTTGGAATACACAATCGAAGCTGGCAGACCGGATTCCATCACATACGAAAAACTACAGATTATGAAGAATCATCCTGTCAGCCGTATCTCAATCAATCCACAGACAATGAATCAAAAGACTTTGGATTTGATTGGCCGATTCCATAAGGTGGAGGATATTCATCGTGTATACGGATGGGCTCGAGAGCTTGGCTTCGACAACATCAACATGGATTTGATTCTTGGTCTTCCAGGGGAGACTATTGAGGATGTTAAGTACACTCTCGATGAAGTTGAGAAGATGGCACCAGACAATCTTACAGTCCATTCACTGGCGCTTAAGCATTCGGCTCGCCTTAATATTGACAGAGAGTCCTATGACGATTACTTAATAGAAAACTCCCAGAATCATATGGATATTTGCCTGGAATGTGCACATCATATGGGAATGAATGCATATTATCTTTACCGTCAGAAAAACATGGCTGCAAATCTTGAGAATATTGGCTATGCAACACCAGGTAAAGAGGGGCTTTACAATATCTTGATAATGGAAGAGAAACAAACTATAATGGCACTTGGTGCTGGCTGTTCATGCAAGTTTGTTGCTGACCATGGCAAGACAGTTACTAGATGTGAAAATGTCAAGGACGTTCAATTATACATTGACAGAATTGATGAAATGATAGATAGAAAAAGAGAAAGACTTAGAGAGGATTTAAAATGGCTTTAAACAAGAAACCAGTTAATGGAATGAAAGACATCCTTCCATACGAAATGGAAGTTAGAGACTACGTTACTTCTATAATCAAGGACACATATCGTTCTTTCGGATTCACTCCAATCGAAACACCTGCAATGGAGTCAATCGGCAACCTTTCTAACAAGCAGGGTGGCGAAAACGAAAAGCTTATCTTCAAGGTAATGAAGCGTGGAGAAAAGCTTAACATACCTGAGGCACAGACTGAGGATGATGTAGTAGATTTTGGTATGAGATACGACCTTACAGTACCTCTTTGCCGTTTTTATTCAAATCACGCAAATGAGCTTACATCACCATTTAAGTCACTTCAGATTGGTTCTGTTTGGAGAGCAGACAGACCTCAGCGTGGCCGTTATCGCCAGTTTACACAGTGTGATATCGATATTCTTGGTGAGCCTAGCAACCTTGCAGAGATAGAGCTTATCCTTGCTACAACTACAACACTTGGACGTATCGGTTTCAAGAACTTCGAAATCCGCATCAACGAGCGTCGTATCCTTAAGGCAATGGCAGCTTATGCAGGTTTTGCAGAGGAAGATTATGATTCAATCTTCATCACACTTGATAAGATGGACAAGATTGGTCTTGATGGAGTTTCTAAGGAGCTTCTTGAGTCAGGATATTCACAGGAGTCAATCGACAAGTATGTTGGTCTTTTTGCAGCCCTTGAAAATGTTAAGGATGTTGCAGAAGGCATGAACATTCTTCTTGATAAGCTTGGTGATTTCCTTGATGTAGAAGTTGCAGATTGGATGAGAGAAATCGCTTCTGCAGTTAATGCTACAAAGGAAGCTGATTTTGAGCTTGTATTTGATCCAACACTTGTACGTGGTATGAGCTACTACACAGGTACTATCTTCGAAATCGCTATCCCTGAGTTCGGCGGAAGCTGCGGTGGTGGCGGACGTTACGACAAGATGATTGGCAACTTCACAGGCCAGAACACACCAGCTTGTGGTTTCTCTATTGGCTTTGAGCGTATCATCCTTCTTCTTATGGAGCAGGGCTTCAAGGTTCCAGGAGCAAGCAAGAAGATTGCTTACCTTGTTGAAAAGGGCTATCCAGCAGAGAAGCTTGCTGAGGTTATGGCTCAGGCAAAGGCTGCACGTGCAGAGGGCAATACAGTTCTCGTTGTTCGTATGAACAAGAATAAAAAGTTCCAGAAGGAACAGCTTTCAGGTGAAGGCTACGAGGAGTTTGTAGAGTTTTTCAATCGATAAAAGGTAGATTATGAATCAGGAATTGATGAACAAGTATGAAAGCTTAAAAACATACTTTAAGGATTTGGGTAAGGTGGCAGTGGCCTTTTCTAGTGGCGTGGATTCCACATTTCTCCTTTATGCAGCACATGATGCATTAGGGGACAATGCTGTTGCTGTTACCGCCTCATCTTGTTGGTTTCCTGTTCGAGAATTACAAGAAGCATTAGATTATGCCAAATCCCTTGGTGTTAAGCATTATATTGTGGAAGTGGCAGCTGATGATATTAATGGTTTCGCCCAGAATCCACCTAATAGATGTTATCTTTGCAAGAAAGAACTTTTTGCAAAGATGTTTGCACTTGCAAAGGAGCAGGGGATAGAGTATGTGGTCGAGGGTTCCAACCTTGATGATAATGGAGACTATCGCCCAGGGCTTCAGGCTATTGCAGAGCTTGGGGCAAAAAGCCCACTGAGAGATATCGGATTTACGAAGTCGGAAATCCGTCAGCTTTCAAAAGAGCTTGGGCTTCCAACTTTTGACAAGCCATCATTTGCTTGTCTTGCCAGTCGTTTTCCATATGGTGAGATAATCACCGATGAAAAGCTTTCAATGGTGGATAAGGCTGAGCAGTATCTGATGGACGAAGGCTTCAAGCAGTTTAGGGTTCGCATTCACGGTGATAATGTTGCCAGAATCGAGATTCTACCATCGGATTTTCCTAGAATGTATGATGAAGCATTCAGATTAAAGGTATATGACAAGCTTAAGGAATATGGTTTTGCATACGTAGCACTTGATTTAAAGGGCTATCGCACAGGTAGCATGAACGAAACATTGAGCTTGTAATATTGACAAATATCATTATAAAAAATATTATATGAATACCTACTGGTTTAGTAGGTATTCATTTTTTGATTAGAGGTATTTATGTTAAATCAGTTTTCGAGAACAGAACTTCTTCTTGGGACAGAAGCAGTAGAAGGATTGGGAAATAAAAGAGTTGCCATTTTTGGAATAGGTGGAGTAGGCGGATATGTATGTGAAGCTCTGGTACGAAGCGGGGTTGGCCATTTTGATTTGGTTGATAACGATACTGTTTCACTTACAAACATCAATCGTCAAATTATAGCTACTCATTCTACTGTTGGAAGACAAAAGGTGGAGGTAATGAAGGAAAGAATGCTAGACATTAATCCTGATGCAGACATTACTGTTCACCAGTGCTTTTTCCTTCCAGAGAATGCTGATGAATTTGATTTTAATTCCTATGATTATGTTGTAGATGCAGTTGATACTGTCACTGCCAAGATAGAAATAATTATGAGATGCAAGGAACTGGGAGTTCCTGTTATAAGCGCAATGGGGGCTGGCAACAAGCTTGATCCTAGCCGATTTAGAGTTGCTGATATTTATAAAACAACAATGTGCCCATTGGCAAAGGTAATGCGAAAAGAAATGAAAAAGCGTGGGGTTAAAGATTTGAAAGTGGTATTTTCTGATGAAATGCCAGTTAGCCCAATAGAGACACAGGATGTGGAACCACTAAATCCTGGTAAAAGGGCAACCCCAGGTTCTATAGCATTTGCACCTTCAGCGGCAGGGCTTGTATTAGCTAGCGAGGTGCTAAAGGATTTAACTAACGGATTTAGCAGAGACAAAATGGGGGAATAAAACTATGACATTACAACAAGTATTGTACGCGTTAACTATTGAAGAAATGGGGTCGATGAACAAAGCAGCTGAAAAGCTATATATTGTTCAGCCTACACTTACCAGTGCCATTCAAGAGCTGGAAAATGAGGTGGGACTGACCATTTTCATGAGAACCAATAAAGGTGTTATCGTAACACCTGAGGGGCAGGAATTCTTGGATGACATCAGAGGCTTCTATCGTCAATACGATATTGTAATGCAAAAATATAAGGATGAAGGTACTTACAAAAGAAAGTTTGGTGTGTCTACACAGCACTACACATTTGCAGTTCGCGCCTTTATCGACATGGCAAAAGAATACGATATGAATCAGTTCGATTTTGCCTTGAGAGAGACCACAACTCACAACATAATTAGAGATGTAAGCACACTAAAGAGTGAAATTGGAATTTTATATATTAGTGAGCATAATAGAAAGGCATTAAATAAGCTTTTTAATGAGCATTCTGTGGAGTTTCATCCACTTATTAAGTGTCGAGCTTTTGTTTACTTATGGGGAGAGAATCCACTTGCTCAAAAAGAATATATTACGTTTGATGACTTGAAGGATTATCCTTGTCTTTCCTTTGAGCAAGGCGAAAATAGTGAGTTTTTGGCAGAAGAGATTCTTAGCGAGAACATATATCCTCAGACTGTAAGAGTTACAGATAGATCAACAATGCTTAACCTGGTTCGTGCAATGAACGGTTATACACTGTGCTCTGGAATTGTTTGGGGAGATTTGAACAGTGACGGATACGTTGTTGTCCCTTACAAGGGTGATGAGGAAAACCCAAACAGCGTTATGGAAATAGGCTATATCACCAAGAAAAACTCAGTAATGAGTAAGATTGGTGAGCAATATCTTGAAGAGATAGATATTGCTTTATCGCAGATTGATAAAAGTGTTATT